>Ga0222714_10005290_pt1 | contig 12346 bp, 32 predicted proteins | sample C33_3DmetaG_FD_165048 | JGI IMG/M metagenome (GOLD analysis project Ga0222714, IMG submission 165048) | Estuarine water microbial communities from San Francisco Bay, California, United States - C33_3D | ecosystem: Environmental > Aquatic > Marine > Unclassified | place: USA: California... | reverse complement strand
CAATCTTCACGCTCAGATGTCCAGCAGCAGTGAACCAGTCCAGAACGGAGAGGTCCCCCGTCAGGATGGTGTCTTCGGCGTGCTCTAGGTGGGTGTTCTTCATGCTCTTAGTATAGGGGATGATCAGTTGAACCAGTAGGCAAGTTGTGCCAGTTCCTCTGCCGTCTCCTGTACGTTGTCGGGGGTCAGACCTGCCAGGCAGGCAATGATGTCCTCATCGGGCACATAGGAGAGGTCACCATTGATCTCAGCAGCGAGTGCCTCAGCGATGGCGATGCAGCGGTCCTGCAGGGTCATGGTGAAGTTCAATGCCTTAAGTTCGGTGCTGTTCATGCTCTTAGTATAGGGGGTCTGGGGGCACTGTGGGGGTTTGGTGGACAGTCTACGAACTGGCACAGGGTCGGCTGCTGGGGGTCGCCGCGGCCTTATACTAAGGGCACAAGCGAAGGAGGGGCAGGGTCGCCCTGATGACGAAAACGGTCGCCACTGGGGCAGCCGACTTTTCAGCCGCTTCGCGGTATAAAAAAAGGGGGCGAAGTTGCCCCCCTATTCTTTATGCGAACATGAAACCATTGGTGAAGTCGTAGCAGTTAAACACAGGAGAAGTTCCTGCCTGCCCAATGAACTTGTGAACGAACCAATTCCAGTTCTTTTGAAATACACATTCGCCTGCAATTCCATGCTCAGAGAGAATAGCATTCAAACGCGACTTGGTGGTCTTTGATTGATAACCACCATCGAAGATCTGAACGAAGTCATCACCAATGATGGCGATCTTGCGACCATAAAGAAACACCGTGCTTTCGTTAGTTTCGGGATCGTAAGTAACAGCGGTGTTGTCTTTCTGCCAGTTCTGATTGTTAGAAATGGCAGCGTTCATTTCACGTTCGATCTTACGCATGAGTCTGTGTCGTGTGAACAAAGGTAGTATGGCACGGGGTCACGGGGGTCCGCAACCCCCTGTGTGCCACTTAGTCAGGTGTCACAATGTCGGGGACTTCTTTAATCTCAACCCCGAAATCTTCCAACATCTCATCACCATAATACTCACGAATCTCATTGATAAGTTCTGACTCGGAGTAGTTGTTATAACTCTCCACAAGAGTATCAAACACAAACTGTTCCATCGTCTTCATGTCCATGCTATCCATAACATGTTCAGCATACTTCTCAACGAGTTCGGAGAAGTTATCAGTCCAGGTGTAAGCGTTGTTGGTCATGGTTTCAGCGGAGAATGTGACGATAATTGATGGACTTGATGCACCAACCATAAGCGGCGGTGATTTCTTCGATTAGATCATCTTCATCATCTGCCTCCCAGATTTGACATTCTGCCTCATCAATCAGATCAGAGATGTAGTCATCATCGAGGTCATCTTCATCATCATCAAAATCAAACTCAATGTCGGTGATTTGGAATTGCATTACCCTTGAGTCGCATAGGATAGCAAACTGTGCAACTTATCGTAGAGAGCAGGAACATCTGCCCCCACGATTTCACTCACTTCATTCCAATCATCATGAAACTCAATGAGTGAAAGAATTGCGGTAATTTCGTTAGGAGTAAGCATCAGTAATCAATGTTTCCGTTCAGGTACTCATTGACATCGAACTTACGATCTTGGTCCAATTCTTGTAACTCGGGAATGTCAAAGATCTCACCAGGAGCATCAGCAATCTCGGACCAGAGTTCATCAAACATGGTGTGTCTCTCAGGAACAAATGTAGTATGGCACGAAGTCAGGAAGGGCACAAGAGGTTATGTGCCACTTCCACAACTGTCACGCACCAAAGAATTCTTCAAACTCATCGGCAATTCGATCAATCAACCAATCGGTGGCATTGAGATCGAACACATCACAAACCCAATCAACGCAATCATTCAGATCGCAAAAGTTGTTGCCCATGAAATCACGAAGTGCGGGAGCAATGTCAAGATCGAACTGGTGAACTTGAGAAGCAGTAGGCATCGCAGCGGTTTTGTTCATGTGTACACATTAGGGCATCAGGGGGCACAGCACAACCCCCCTTGTGCCACTTCAACGATTGGCACACACGTAGTTGTAAACATTGCGGCAATCTTGGTACAGTGCCTTACACTCAGGCACGAACACGTTCTTGACCCAAGCATAGAAAGTCTTGGCACCTTCGATGACACGAAGCACGAAAAGTTGAGTGCGTTCGGTCATATTGTGCTCTTGCCACTTCTCAGCAGTGATCATAGCAATTGCAGCAACGAATGCACAGAAGATCTCAACACCGTCCATGAAAGTGTTGAAGTGTTTCTTATAATCAATCTCGGTGATCATCTCCACGAATGCATCAGCAGGAGGGAAAGATTTGGTCAGTTCCATTGTTGGTTTGGTGTGGCGAGTTTGTGTAGAGAATTTCTCAACCACGAATCAAACATAAACCATCACGAACCGATCCGCAACCCACTGTGTGCCACTATCTCAACTGGCACAATAGAATATTCTATTCTCAACAACAAGAACTAGTTGAGAATCAATAAGAGTACTGCTATTGAGAATAAGACCAATTGAGAAACTGGCACAACTAGAAGAGATCTGAGTAATCCTTGATGCTAATATCAACTTCTTCGTCACCTTCGAGTTCCAGAAGTTCTCTCCAATTGAGATCTTCTAGTTCTAGATCATCATAACACATAATGTCTAGCGTAACACGTACTAGGCGTTTCTGTGCGGTAGGCATGATTCTCGTGCGTATGTGATTATTATATCATGCGTAATGCTTATACGCAAGTGCATCATAATCTTGTGCATCTCGTGTGTAATCTTCCTCTACATCATGTGCATCTAGTGCATTCGCATCTAGTGCATAATATGATTCATAATATGCATCCTCGTCGAGATTGTAATCGTTGCTAAATGTATAGTCGAGATCGTAGTCGTCGTACATAACCCTCGTCGAGATTTGTGTATGATTCTTATTGATTATAGTACATTCTCGACGAGATTGCAAGTCCCTATAATGCCTAGTGCTCGTCGAGATTCATAAGAATATATATGCATTCTCGACGAGAATTATGTCATAATGCACATATTATCTCGTCGAGAGATCTCGTAGTCTTATGAGAGATGTGTGGGATCTGGGAAAATTTCGCCGCGCCCCCCTTGACTTTTATGGGCGCTCGTGTTATAATCAGCGGACTAAACTTGCATAAGGACGAGGGGTTTAAAAGGTTTTAGAAGGTATTATAAGGGATTTAGAAGGTATTATAAGGGATTTAGAAGGTATTATAAGGGATTTAGAAGGTATTATAAGGGTTTTAGAAGGTATTAATGGGGTTTATTCTCAACAAAACCTCTTATTTATTATCAATTACACAGTGTTTATTGAGAATCATAAAATATTTGCCGGAGTCTTGAGAAATGTGATAGTATACAGTAAGTTATTGAATACATACATTGCATTAATAATAGTATACACTACTAATGTCACAGGGAATCGTCTATCTCATCATCAATAAAAACAACGGACACAAATACATCGGTCAATCACTCCTATCCCAGAATAAAGTCTGGCAACACCATATACAGAGTGCGATGCGTATGAGTCAAGAACCCTTACACAAGGCAATGCGTAAGGATGGTAATCATAACTTTATGATTAGAGAATTGGATGATTGTAATGAGAATATATTAAATGAAAGAGAACAGTATTGGATAAATCAATATAAACCAGAATACAATAATAATATAGAAGTTATTGAGAAAGAGGATATAATAGAAGTCATAGAAGAACCTATTATAGAAGTCAATAAAAAATGGGGATTCTATTCATCAGAGAATAGAGGTAATGGTAAACACTCGGGTATTAAACTACAGGGATTAAACATAGAAACGGGTGAAACCATTAACTATGATAATGCAAGAGATGCAGCAGAAGATATTACTGGTAATCGTAATCTCAATAGTAATATATTAACTGCCGCTAAAAAGGGAAGAGTCGCATATGGTTATAGATGGAAGATGTTAGAACACAAGACCAAGAAAAAGCAGATTAAAGCAGTGCATCGTATTACATGGGACGAATACTACTTTGAATCAGTGGCACAAGCAATTAAACAGATCTGTCCGAATAAGAACGCATCTAACCTTTATAAGGCACTGAAGAGTAATGGACGTTACACCTATAAAGGTTATATGTGGTTCTATCGGTAAATTAGAACGGTCTTGTTGGTCTGATTGTTTCTGTCGGTCTAATAGGTCTTACTGGTTCTGTTGGTCTTGTTGGTCTAACAGGTTCTGGTGGTTTTGTTGGTGTTGATACTGGTTTGATTGATTTTATTGGAGTCGGAGTCGGAGTTGAAGACGAAGTCGGAGTTGGTTTAATTGATCCTGAGAGATTGATACTACCACTTCCTGAGAGTTTTGTTGATGGACCTGATCCTGTGCTGGTGTTTAGACTACTGCCTGATTTGAGATTTGAAAGTGCATTAGACACTCCAGTCGGAATTTTGAGTGATGGTGTTCCAGGACCAATCTTAAACTTTGCAGAGGCACTTACTTCTTCTCTGAATTGTTGAAACGTCTTCATCAATCCAATCCTAACCTATCTGCTGCCTGGGACATTCTATCCCTCATTGATTGTTGCTTAAGTCTCTTTTGAATCTGTGGTTGATTTGATCTTGCCTGTGCTGCTGCTGCTCTTTCTTCAGGAGAACCGATTAAATCATCAATCTTCTGCCCAATGTTCGTCTTTGCTCTGTCCTGGGCATCTGCTCTTCGATCTGCTGCTGCCTGGCGTTTTTGTGCATCAGCAGCAGTGATCTTCGGTGATGGACGTTGTAAATTAGGAGTTCTGGGTTGTGTTTGCTTTGCCTTGAGAATATTGGCAGCAGCACCTATGGCACCAGTGACTAATGGAGCAGCAGCACGAGCACCTAATCCCACCAATGGTGCTACTAATGCTGCCGCTTCCTGAAACTCCTTATAAGTCTTCATCTTCCCCGTTTTTTTTTTCTTCTATTTATTACCACTTCTTCACTGGGCAACTTGCAGACTTAAACTTCACCTTTCCTTTCATATAACAACCACACTTCTTACATCTCTTTGGTCCTGATACGAAGTGTTCGCAAACTTGACACATATCAAATCTTCTCTGTTGTTCGAATTCATCGACAAAAACACTGTCTCCTACAATGGCATCCTTTGCCATTTTCTGAAACAAATCATATAAATTACCCGCCTGTTCTGGTAATCCAGGAAACTCATTGTGAGACATGAAACCACCCCGTCACAACATACTTATTGCCCGATAGAACTAATCCACCACGATGAGCATGTGTCAGTCCTGCGGGCCAAATTAACAGCGTTCCTTTCTTTGGTTGTATTCTTCTTTTATAATACAAAAACTCCGTTTCTCCTCCTTCAAAATCATCATTCAAATAGACCATCCAGACTGCTGATCTTGTCGCATGTGCAACTCCACTATTCTCATCGTGCCAGACATGATAACCACCACCAGCAGGAGTTTTCTGTACCTTCTGTGTGGTCGTATACAATGGAACTTGTTTCATATGTCCAAAAATATGTGTGTACTCATCAATACCCTCAATTAAATACTGATTCAAATCACGATCTGCCATTCGATTCATTCTTGGCGTCATGTGTGATAAATCCATTGCCCAATCAAATCGTCCAGCATTTGAATTCTCAAATTGTTCGTCCTCACAATAGACCATTGAATTTACAGTCTGATGATAATCAAACTGTTCAATGATTTCATCACAGAAGTCATCTGGAATCATATTCTCATAGACTCCAATAAAATCTTGATATGTTCCTTTGAGTGTGACTTCCTTCATTCGTTCGGTGTCTCTAATGCAGCATACATTGAATTCATATTCATTCGAATTTCACGATGATGACGCTTCATGAATCCTTCTCTATCATAGTCCCATTTTCCAATCGGACACTTATTAAATGATTCTCTTGCCTTTCCGAATAACTCACATCCACAATCCTTACAGCGAACATTCTCACTATCAAAGTGTTCACATTCCTTACATGTATTCAACCGTGATTCAAATACATTATAATCAACACTGAAATCAGAGTTTGATTCGACATATGACTTCAGAAAGTAAAACAAAAACTCTTTCAGATCTTCCGTCTCTCTAAAATCAACTTTCTTGAGTTTCATCATTGTACACACATCTTGATTATATTATAAGAGTTTTTGATTCCTATGTCAATTAAACCTTACCAGAAACTGTTCCCTTGACATTATTTGAACTCTGTCCATTGAGGAAGAATGTATTACCACCACCTCTGAAAACTGCTCTTCCTTTTGTACCACCAGTCGCATTTCCTGCATTACCACCATCAACACCCCAGGTTCCTCCTGATGCACCAGAATTTCCAGAATTACCTACGGAACTATTTCCATTTGCCGCACAATTGTTTGTGTTTCCTGTATTGCCATTATTACCAGATCCCTGATTATTGTTGGCACCTTGACCGACACCACCATTTCCACCACTTCCTCCAGTACCACCAGAAACATTAAAATTGCTTCTATAAACACAGTTTCTGAAGTAGGAATTAGTACAGGTCTGTCCTCTTTCCTGTCTTCCTCTACAACGACTTCTGTTGCCACTATTGTTTCCACAATTACCATTCGATGCTAGATTTAGATTACCATCCGTATTCGGACAACTATTACATCCTCTTCCTGGGTTTGTTGAACCACCATTATAAACTGTTTTTGCTATGGTAGAGTCACTATAGCAACTTAAATCAGATCCAGAGTTTCCAGCAACACCAGCAGCACCACCTCCACCACCTGCCCAGATTTGACCATTAGAATTAACCCAAACAGTGACCTTTGCGCTATTTCCAGAGCGTGTGGACGTATTATTTACAAATAAAGCATCACCACCATTTCCACCATTTCCACCATTGGCACTACCACCAGTTCCACCTTCACCGTATATATTTCCAGAAACATTAATGGTTAGATTATATGCTTCTGCATCAAAAACTGCGGCATCATCAGATGGACTGTCTGCATTGATTGTACCATCTACCACAAAAGTTTTTCTAACATTTTTGTTTAGATTAGTATTCCAATATGATGATGTCGCAAGATTAAGTTCCGTATCAGTGCTACTTTGAATTACAATATATTGTCTGATTGAATTACGAAATGACGATGCCTTTAGATTATTACCCGTTGATATTCCTTCAGTTGATGATATGGTCGTTCTATTCTCAGTCGAATCAGGGACAATCGGATCCGTCTCATCTAAATCCGTATCTCTCCTATAAGTCGAATAATGAATATTAGTATTAGCAGCATTACCGTTAAACGTATCCTTTAATCCACGGGCAGATATGGCACCACTACTAAAGAATTTTGTTTGATTACTTGTACCCCCAGTGACAGCCATTCAATCTACAATAAAGACTACTTTTTGTTATTTATTCATACTTTATTGCAACAGTAAACCGATGACGATTGCGGAAACTTGTGGCACGATGTCGAATCCTTGCATCGAACATTACTAACCTATTTGACTCTGGTGTGATGCCATAGAGTGTACCATCAATGTAAAACTGCGTCTCTCCACCATCATCCAACTGCCAATCTCTCTGAGGATAGTATAGAAATGTAATTCCATGGTCACCATCAACGTGAAAATAAGGATTCTCCGATGGTGCAAAACAATTCACATACATTCGATATAAACTCATGTTCTGAGTTTCAGGAACAGAGATTGCTATTTGTTCTGCAAATAGTTTATATACTTTCTCCGTCTTTGGAATGTTGTGAACCATTCCTGTTGGCATTTTTATGCCATCATCGGATTCACCGTAAGTATATGAACAGTCCTCACAATAGTTTAGAATCAAATCTTGATTCTTTTGATTGAATACATTATCTGAGACTTGAACTTCATTCATCCCCATATCTCAACATCCTAATATTGAAGGACACCGTGATTCTAGGATAATCGGGAGTTGGTGGACCTGCTTTCACTTCATGTTCCAAATAAGATGGAAACATAACAAAATCACCCTCTTTCGCATTGACTTGATACTTCTCACGATAGTTGGAAGAATTCATCTCAAACATTGGTGTTCTGAGAACTGTCAATGGGTCAGTAAACACCAGGGGAGAATGTCTCTCTGGATCTAATGATAGAAAGTGAACACAAGCAAAGTGTAATGGTGCATTATACTTTCCAAGATGTGTGTGCCCTTCTTGATACTCACCATTGGTGTAGTAATTAAACCACATGTTAGGAATATCAACTTCCCAGTCTTTATCAAAGAAGGATTTCAATACAGTCATGTATTGATCACGAATATCTTCTGAGTGCTCTCCGTTATAGAAAATATTTGCATTGAGTTCATCATTTTCAAAAGATGTAATGCATTTTGTTGTCAACCACCCATCAGGTGGTTGAGAGAGTTTGTCTCTGCTTTCTTCAATCTGAGGAATAATTAACTCTTTGAGTTTTTTATTATCACTCACTTTTCCATGATAGAACGATATTGGGTATATTTCTTTTCTGTAACGACTCACTTTACAACCTCATTATTGTGGATCAGAATATCTATATCTTTATGATTTGTATCAGTCTTCCCATACTTCTTCTTTACTTTTACGGGATTTAATATAATTTAGTTGATGCCAATACTGTGGAAAACAAAGTACCAAACAGTGAGTTTTTTTGTGAATGGGGCAATGTTTGAGGTTTTCATCATTTTTACATTTTACACCAATCTCAATCGTGATGTATTCATTGTCAACAAAGTACACCCATCCCTCTATACTTAACTTACCCTTTTGCCAATGAACATAGTCATTAATTTGAGGGATGTAGGTGCTCATAAAAACGCTGCTTCTAACGGATTTAGATTTAACTTCATCGCGGAATATGATGTCGTTTGATTTATACTAACGACGGATCCCACTGTTGAGGAGTTGATGGGGGCATGGTAGGATTTTGTTTTGGTGTTATAGAATCCCCAGATACAACGGACTGGATCACCAAGATTGTAATCAAACCGACGCTTGTAATGAACCCAGATAGCAATAACATTGCGTTTAAACTCTGTTTGCTCATAATACATTCCTTTCGGTGGTAAATGTGGAAAACTTGGTGGTAGTTCAGGCATTGTCAACAACAACACGTAAACGTCCAGGATTATGACCCATTTCCATCAGATGTTTGAGTTTTTCTTCAGCGATATGACGTGGAAGTTTAACCGCAGTTGGATCAACAAGTTCCCATCCGATTGTACTGAATTCTTCGATTCGATAAAGTTTTTCCATTGTTAATCAGGTAGTAAAGGATTCTACAACACTGGATTGAAGATCTTCAGCAAGTGTAAAGACACGAGCATCATTAATATTCTTTCTCAAATTACCATAATACTCTGGATACTGTTCGTCATCGGCATCAGTAATTAGATCAAAACATTCCTCATTACTTTCAGCAATCACATTCCAAACACCACCGTATTCTGAGGCAGGAAAGGGAATGAAGTGATCAACGATGTAAAGAAACTTCGTCATTGTTGTTTGTAAATTACTCCTGAATTGTAGATGAATTTGTGAGATTTGTCAATTGGCGGGTGAGTTCAACTTGTACTCCAATTAGTTTGCCATATAGGAAATTTTCGTACTCATTCCCCTTCAACAGTTCCACTACATTGTTCACCTGCATCAGTGCCAGGTGCAGTTTCGTTTCGGTTGAAAAGGACAATGTTTTCTCCATAGTAGTTCTCAATGTATGTTTGTTCTGCAAGTGCAATCATTGCAATTGCCTGCTCATATGGTGTCATACAAACTCTGCCATGTAATAATCAACCGTCACTTCCAGTTCTGCTGCTTTCTTCTCATAGAACTGATTCGTATACTCCTCTGCTTCCTTCCATTGCTCATAGGAATGAATGTTTTCTTCGGCGTGGTTCATAAAATCAGAAAATGCGGAAAGGAATTGATTGATGTCTTCGTCGTTCATTCTAAATTACAATCGGGGTGCCATCCTGCTTGTTGTTGACAAAACTTCTCTTTAGGAGTTTCTGGTTGATGTGAATCAAACATCTTTTGATCACGCTGAATCAGAAATACGTTATACATCAGAATACCAATGAAAGCAAGAAAGATGTAGGAAGTTTTCATCAGAACAATTCCAGTTGAGCAAATTGCAGATGATCGTCACAACTATCAGAATCATGAAGATCAATCATATCAGTGTCAATATGTTTGACAAGTTTATTGAAAAGAAAGTCAACAAACTCTTTGTTTTCTTGGGTGATCATCAGACAGAGGGAGTAACGGAAACTTCTTTAAGATTCAGTCCACAGAGTTGATTGTAGACTCGATTGTTGATAAGGTCACAAGCACGCTTGGCACTGCTCTTCTCATACCAGACAGTCACGCAACCGTCATTGGTTTCAACACGCACTCGGTAGTTCTTCATGAGGTTTCCCTGTCGATGCTCTTATTATAGATCAGAATGAGGGCACCACGTCGTTCCGTAGTCCAGTTTCTGAAGTGTCCATCTGCTCCCAGAGCGAATAGAGTTTGTTATACAGTGCGGGAGCACTTCCATACTCCCTGGCAATGCGATTCTCATCACTATTGGTCAGTAGTTGTAGTGCAGAAAGAATTACACCAATCTCATGAACATTCAAATTTACGTTTGTTTCGGTCATCACTTAAATTCAATGCGATCAAATACTAGCATACCAATCTCAAAAAATAAATCATCATCCATATCACCCATTATTTGACGAATACCTTCAGCAACAGAATCCTGCAACGCTTGCGTCACATTATCATCACTGATCAAATACTCAATGATTGCTGGTTTGAGAGCATCAGCAATTTTGGAAACTGAAGAGGTAGAGAGTTTCATTAGTTCCAGTGAATGTAGGTGTTGTCAGGAATAATACCATTTTCTTCACAGCGGCACTCATAGGCAATTCTCTTTAGAAATTCAATGCTCATGCTCTCAACCTCCTCCAGGATCTTGGAGCGCAGTTCACGAGTGATGATGTCGTCCATGGGGTGTCTGTTGATGTTCTTATTATAGGGCATCCAGAGGGCGCTAGAAGCGCCCTTGTGCCACTTCTCACACCGTCACAGGTTTCTTGAAGTAAAGTCCAGCACGCTGCATCATATCAATCAGTGCTGCCTGAATTGATTGTAATTCTTCCAAATCATCATCGGATTCCCAAATATCAATAATATCAAACTCTTCCATGTTCACCGTGCCATCTTTATACATGGGAGCGGCAAACAATTCTCCTTCGGTGCATACAGTGTAAATGCAACCATGATTCTCAACAGTCAGGAACACGCCAGTAAATGCAGGGGACATTGTAGGAAAAGTTGGAAGTTTAATGTGTTTTTCGCAGAATTAGCAGCACACCATAATTTTAACCCGAGGCAGAGTGTTAAACTTGGTTACTTCATAACCGTGCTGGTTGATACGAGCATCTGCCTCATATTGCATATCTTTCTTGGAAATCAGGCGCTCAGACATTTCTTTACCCTGAAAAGAAGTCACCTGAACAAACTTATCACTCAATCCTGCAGCAGGATAGAAATCGCAAACCATGTTGCCGTCCTTAGAAACCAGTTGCATGGGGGTGTCCCTCGATTACCTTTGTATTATAGAGCAGATGGGGGCACTCAGAAGCGCCCCTGTACCAGTTTCCGAACTGTCACACTGCCAGTGCTCCAGAGGGAATCTCTACAACCTCAGGCAGTTTGCTGTCATCAAACTGGTGCATGTTGTAGCATACCCATTCACCATTACGGAAGACATATGCAAACTCTTCACTATTATCAGGGTGAAGATACTCAGCAAGGTCAGCATCAAGGCGAGGAGGATGATTCTCACCGCGTTGAGAATAGTATTGGGGACCATATTCTTCAACTTCGATAGGATAAGCGCCCCATTTGTCTCCAGTCCAGCGATCTTTAGTCCAACAGCAAGACATATCACCACCATCAATCAGTTCAGAAACTTTCTCTTTGGTGTTGTAGTGAGTATTAAGAACCCGACCCAACCAAGACTCATATCCATCCCAGTGGTGATAGGCAGAGAGAATAGAACCGTTCTTGAGTTCGATGCCGATACGGGAGCGGGTTGCCATGGGGTGTTCCCTTAATTACCCTGCAATTATACTGCCTCCCGCCAGCGGTTCGGGAAGAACTGTGCCACTTGTGAAACCGTCCACCCGTTCTTGTCAAACAAGTACTCCAGATATAGCGTTTCTTCCTGTTCCCGTGCCTCTATTTCGTGTGGTTTATACCAATATTCAATATCTTCCACACATTCTTTACCATAATACAT
>Ga0222714_10005289_pt1 | contig 12348 bp, 9 predicted proteins | sample C33_3DmetaG_FD_165048 | JGI IMG/M metagenome (GOLD analysis project Ga0222714, IMG submission 165048) | Estuarine water microbial communities from San Francisco Bay, California, United States - C33_3D | ecosystem: Environmental > Aquatic > Marine > Unclassified | place: USA: California... | reverse complement strand
CTAAAACCTTGCCAGTGGGAAATAAGCAGTTATCCCCTACTTGCACCTCTGCTACATCAATATTGCCATCAGCTTGAAAGTCACGCCCCATTACTAAATTAAATACATGCTTGCCTGCAGCATTTGCGCCAGTGATCCAAGAGCTACCAACTGAAATTCTTGGATCCACCAAGTATTGAATTTTTGAGGGTGAATTCAAGCCAAGAGCCTGCGGTCCAATATAACCTTTAACCAATTTTGGATGCTTGGCAAAATCCTCTTCAGCAAATGGTGAAACAACTTCTGGATAAACTGCTGCTTCAAGTCGTCGCATATCAATTTCGCGATCACCTGGAACACCAATTGCCAGGGCACGAACATCGCCTTGCTGATTTGTTAATTTAAAAACTACATTTTTCAAAGTGTCAGCAGCGCTCCAGCTTCGATCAATTCTCAGCTCTGGGTTGGAATTGCTAAATTCCACCAAGGTATCAATAGTTGCGGTGCTTGGGGTGTCGTGCACTTGAGCTGCTGGCAACGAATCAAAATTTATTGCTGCAGTTGGAGCAATAACTATTGCCTCAACATTTGCCGCACCACCTTCGCTTAACACAAAAGTGTCCTCGCCAGCTTGCGCTGGTGCTAAAAATTCTTCTGAAGCACTTCCGCCCATTGCGCCAGATTGAGCTGAAACAATTACATATTTGATTCCTAGTCGATCAAATGTTCTTTGATAAGCGTCGCGATGTTTTTGATATGAAACTTCAAGTCCAGCATCATCAATATCAAATGAATAACTATCTTTCATCACAAACTCTCTACCGCGAAGCAGGCCAGCTCTAGGGCGAGCTTCATCTCGATACTTAGTTTGGATTTGATAAAGTGAAATTGGCAAATCTTTATATGAGGAGTAAAGGTCTTTAACAAGCAATGTAAACATCTCTTCATGAGTTGGAGCTAACAGGTAATCTGCTCCGCGTCGGTCTTGCAATCTAAACAGCGCTGGTCCATATTCGCTCCAACGTCCAGTTGCCTCATAAGGCTCTTTAGGTAGCAGCGCTGGAAAATGCACTTCTTGAAATCCAGCACGGTTCATCTCTTCCCGAATCACAGCTGTTACTTTGTTCAAAGCCAGCAAGCCAAGTGGGAGCCAGGTGTAACTACCAGCTGCAGCACGTCGGAGGTATCCAGCACGAATTAATAGTGAGTGGCTTGCTGCCTCGGCATCTGCTGGTGTCTCGCGAAGTGTGCGTAAAAACAGCTCAGACATCCGATATTGCACTTGCCACCTTCCGATCGTGTTCTCTAGCGGCAAACAATACGCTGCATCACAGCATTACTGAGGCGAACGTGCCGACTTGTTGGAAACCTAAGGAGCGGTAGAGCCTGATTGCTCGGTAATTGAAATCATTTACATACAGCGAAATCGTAGGCGCAGTTTGCTGCATCATGGTGATCGCTGCTGCCAACGCGGGGCCCGAAATTCGATGCCCTCGATGGGTTGGCGCAACCCATACTCCCTGTACTTGAATAACATCTTTTGTTGCAACACCAACATCTGCTTTAAAAATAATTTGCCCATCCTGCATCAGGATATAACTTCTACTCGCAGTTAATAGCTCCAATACGCGTGCTCGATAAACTCCAATAGTTGCTGGCCGTAAGGGATCAATTCCTACTTCCTCGCGAAACATCATTGCCGCAGCTGGCAGCACCAGCTCAATCTCATCAGCCGTCGCAAGCCGAACTTGCTGATTTGGCTCCAAACTAGCTTTCCCCGCTAACGCGAGTAATGGTTGATCAGCTCTTATTAATCGAGCAGGCCCGAGATAAGTAGCCACTTGCTCCCAGAGCCCAAACACATCCTCACGATTGCCAATGATGCTGGAGGTGATTGTTTGAATTTCAGATAAATAATCGGCAAGATGAGTCAGCATTTCGTAACTGCAATTTGCAGTTGTGGTGTTTACGCCAATGTAAGCCAATCCCAAATTTCCAGATCGATCATTTACAATCAGCAATAGCGGATCGGTGGATTCAAATTCTGCTAACTTTGAAATCAAAAAACAATTAGCAACCACATCTTGCTCTGCTATTTCAAAGGCAATAGGTAGATCAGTTGCTTCAATTGGTCGAACATAAGACGACCGCAGCATTAGTTAAGAAACCGAAACTGATGGTTCACCAGAGACTCCAGCTGCAATCATTTCAGCTGCTAACCGATTTGCCTCTTCGATCAAAGTGGCCACGATCTCTGATTCTGGAACAGTCTTAATGACTTCTCCCTTAACAAAAATTTGCCCTTTGCCATTTCCAGATGCAACACCTAAATCAGCTTCTCGAGCTTCGCCCGGTCCATTTACTACGCATCCCATAACTGCAACTCGCAACGGAACTTTCATTCCTTCCAGTCCAGCGGTAACATCATTGGCCAATGTGTACACATCTACTTGAGCTCGTCCACAAGATGGGCAGGAGACAATTTCAAGACCGCGCTGTTTTAAGTTAAGTGATTCTAGAATTTGATTTCCCACTTTTACTTCTTCAACTGGCGGCGCTGATAGTGAAACGCGAATCGTGTCACCAATACCTTGACTTAATAAAGCGCCAAATGCAACGGCTGATTTGATAGTTCCCTGAAAGGCCGGACCAGCTTCGGTTACACCTAGATGCAGCGGATAATCAGATTGCTCAGCAAGTAGTCGATACGCCTTAACCATAACTACTGGATCATGATGTTTAACTGAAATTTTGATATCACCAAAGCCATGCTCTTCAAACAAAGATGCTTCCCAAAGCGCAGATTCAACTAAGGCTTCGGGAGTTGCTTTGCCATATTTTTTAAGTAAGCGCGGATCCAGCGAACCGGCGTTAACTCCAATTCGAATTGGCACTTTTGCTGCCGCTGCTGCATGCGCGATTTCTTTCACGCGATCATCGAACTGTTTGATATTTCCTGGATTAACGCGAACTCCAGCGCAGCCAGCATCAATGGCTGCAAAGACGTACCTTGGCTGAAAGTGAATATCTGCAATCACTGGAATTGAGGATTTTCGAGCAATAACCGCTAGCGCATCAGCATCGTCTTGACTTGGAACTGCCACTCGGACCACGTTGCAACCAGATGCGGTGAGTTCTGCTATCTGCTGTAATGTCGAGTTGATATCAGCAGTAACGGTGGTGCACATTGATTGCACGCTGATTGGCGCACCGCCACCAACCAACACCGGCTTGCTGTGGTGATTCAAAGTCAGCTGTCGGCTTTTGCGCCGTGGGGCTAGCACTGGAGGTGGAGTTGGCATTCCAAGATCTATGTTCATAGGAGAAGTATCTAAGCAGAACTGGATTTTTGCGCGCTTAAACCTGTCAGTTCAATCTAATTGGCGCAATCAAATCAACATAAATCAGTAACAGTGAGAAGCCCAGCAGCACAAATGCAAATAAATAGGCCACCGGCATTAATTTTGCAGTGTCAACAGGCTCGACAGCGCTTCCAATTCGCAGTTTGCGCTTCCCCCACTCATAAAGTGCGCCAGCAACATGGCCACCATCAAGCGGCAGAATTGGCAGCAGGTTGAAGAAAAATAAAGCTAAATTAACACTTGCCAGCAGCACAATGAAGTCCAGCAATCGCCATGTTGCAGGGGCTTGCTGTGCTACCAGATCGCCGCTGATCACACTGACCCCAATAATTGAAATTGGCCCGTCAAGATCACGTGGCTGGGAGCCAACTGCTGTTGCTATTAAATTACTAACTCGCATTGGAAGCTCTAAAAGTAGCGAACCTGTAGCAGAAGCAACCCGACCAATAAATTCAACAATTACAATTGGAGATTGGCGATTCAGCTCAACTTTTGGCGTAAAACCTAAATATCCATCTTGCTTTCCAGCTGTCGAAATATCAGCTACCTCAACTGATAGCGAACTTGTGAACTCACCTCGAAGCAGTTTTAGAACTACGCGTTGGCCTGCAGCTGCATCTATCGCTGAAACTAACTGATCCCAGTCATCTGTAGCAATATTATTAATTGCAATTATCTGATCGGCTGGCTGCAGCTTTATTTTTGCTGCTGGCGATAGTTCAGCGCCTGCTTCACAGCTATTTGATTGCGTGATTGCAGTTGGTAGACAGTCAATAACTTCCGCAACCTTAGTTGTTGGTTGAGGTGTGCCAATTAGTACAAAAGCAATAAATAGCAGAACAACAGCAGTCACTAGATTCATCACAGGACCGCCAAGCATGACTACTAATTTTTTTGCAGGATGTAATTGATAAAAGGTTCGGCCTGAATCACTTTCGCGAATATCTGCCATAGAAGTTGATCTGGTTTGATTTATAAGATTCTTAAACGGGCCGCGAGTTAACTCAGGCTTTGGTGGCAGCATCCCAATAATGCGCACATAGCCACCCAGCGGAATTGCTTTAATGCCAAACTCAGTCTCGCCGCGCTTTCGTGAAAACAGCGTTGGGCCAAATCCCACCATGAACTGCGATACCCGTACGCCAAATTTTCGAGCCGGATAAAAATGCCCAAACTCATGGATGGCAACAGAGGCCAGCAGCCCCACAGCAAAGAGCAGCATTCCCGATATAAACACCTAAATTCTCCTTAACTGAGCCCATTCTCCGACACAATGTCGTGCCGCGCGAGCTCACCTCCCCTAGCATTAGCGGGTCTTGACTAAGGAGTCGCAAATGAGCACAGGCGGACCAGGCTTAACCCAGCATCGAAAATTAGTAACCTCAATTCCTGGACCTAAAAGTGTGGCGATGATGCAGCGTCGAGTTTCAGCCGTAAGCGCAGGTGTGGGTGGCACGATGCCAGTATTTACTCAAGCAGCTGGTGGATCAGTGCTATTAGATATTGATGGAAATTCATTCATTGACCTAGGCAGCGGAATTGCTGTTACCTCAGTTGGGAATAGTGCTGCAAATGTGGTTAAAAATATTCAAGATCAAGTAGAGCTCTTTACTCATACCTGTTTTATGGTAACCCCATATGAAAGCTATGTTGCAGTTTGTGAAAAATTAAATGAGCTCACTCCAGGCAGTCATGAGAAACGAAGTGCGTTGTTTAACTCTGGAGCTGAAGCTGTTGAAAATGCAATTAAAATTGCGCGTGCATTCACCAAGCGCCAGGCAGTTGTAGCTTTTGAGCACGGCTACCATGGCAGAACAAATCTGACCATGGCGTTAACTGCCAAATCGATGCCATACAAACATTCCTTTGGCCCGTTTGCTCCTGAAATCTATCGAGTGCCAATGTCTTATCCATTTCATGACCAACGAACTGGAATAGCTGTGGCTACCGAAGCAATTAGTCGAATGAATAAAGAAATTGGAGCTAATCAAATCGCAGCAATAATTGTGGAACCAATTCAAGGTGAGGGTGGGTTTATTGTGCCAGCGCCTGGATTTCTCACGGCAATTGCAGAATTTGCAAAAACAAATGGCATTGTGTTTATTGCTGATGAAATTCAAACTGGGTTTTGTCGGACTGGAAGCTGGTTTGCAAGTGAATTTGATGGTTTGATTCCAGAATTAATTACTACTGCAAAAGGACTTGCAGGCGGTTTACCTCTAGCTGCAGTCACCGGTCGAGCTGACATTATGGATTCGGTGCACGTTGGTGGCCTTGGTGGAACTTATGGTGGCAATCCAATTGCCTGCGCTGCAGCTTTAGGTTCCATCGCTGAGATGCAACAACATGACTTGGGTAAGCGTGCACTTGAGTTAGAGCAGATATTTAGAACTAGATTAACCACCATGCAACAAAGCTTTCCAGCAATCGGTGATATTCGAGGTCGAGGTGCGATGATGGCAGTTGAATTAGTTAATTCAGATGGATCGCCTAATGCAGAATTAGTTTCAACAGTTACTAAATACTGCCACCAAAATGGTGTGATTGTGCTAACTGCTGGAACTTACGGAAACGTAATTCGCTTCTTGCCACCGCTTACAATTTCTGATGCATTGCTAAATGAAGGTTTAGATGTTGTGGCAGCTGGCTTTAAATCTGCTACTTAACGATCACTCAGCAGCGGTTTTACAGGATCATAGGGTGTTCCAAGCTCTCGTTTTGCAAGTGCTGATAGCGCTTCCAAGATGACACGATTTGCAAGTAATGCTGTGATATCTGCATGGTCATAAGCTGGTGCAACTTCAACTACATCCATTCCAACTACATTTGTTTCTAAACAAATTCGACGCACAGCATCTAGTAGCTCGCGAGCACTTAGTCCGCCTGGCTCTGGAGTGCCAGTTCCTGGCGCTGCAGCTGGATCTGCCACATCGATATCCACTGACAAAAATACTCCATCGCAATCTGTTGCTACAGCTGCAAAGATCTCGGTTAAACAGTTTTCAATGCCCCGATGCATTAATTCTGTCATCTCATATGAACGCATCCCCTGTTCAGCCATCCACTTTAAAGTTGGCTCATCTGGCCAATAGCCTCGCAATCCAATTTGAAAAAATCTATCTCCTCGGACCGCTCCACTTTCTATTAGTTTGCGCATTGGTTGACCATGCCCCATCAGGGGGCCAGAGGCAATCTCACCAGTATCAGCATGGGCGTCAAAATGAAGCACAGCGATATTTCCCCAGCCTTTAGCTTTGGCAATTCCAGTTACGTTAGGCCAGGTAACAGTGTGATCACCTCCGATCACAATGGGAATTGCAGTTGCTGCAACCTTGGCAACTGTTTCTTCAAGCCGCTGGCATGCAATTTCAGTGCTGCCGCTGGGCATCTGAACATCACCGGCATCGTGAACATTTAAATTAGTTAATCCATCAACTCGCAGCGCCAGCGAAGGTCGCTTGCCATCGTGCTCTAAATAGCAAGCCTGTCTAACTGCTGCAGGACCTAGCTTTGCACCACTTCGAAACGAAGTTCCACCATCAAAAGGTGCACCAAGAATTACTACTTTTGCAGTTGCATAAGTTTCTTTGTTAGCGGCATCACATTTTGGAACACCAAGAAACGTAAAATCAGGTCCATACATTTGTTTACCCATTATCGCTTTACTCTTTTCGCGCTTACTAATTGGGCAACCACCACTAATAACAATGCACTCATGAAAAAGATGGTTGCTATGACATTTACCTGCGGTGGAATTCCGCGCTGAGCTGCTCCCCACACATACATTGGAAATGTAACTGTGGTGCCAGAGTTAAAATTCGTAATAATAAAATCATCAAACGAGAGTGAAAATGACAAGAGCGCTGCTGCGGCAATTCCTGGCAAAGCTAGCGGAAATGTAATATAGCGAAAAGTAGTTTTTGAGTCTGCATATAAATCCATAGCAGCCTGCTCAAGTCGCGGATCAAGAGATGCTAACCGGGCTTTAACAGCCACAACAACAAATGAAATCGTGAACATAATGTGGGCGATGAGCAGCGTCCAGAACCCCAGCGGAATTACTGAAATATTTAAAAACAACGCTAACAATGATGTTCCCATCACAACTTCAGGCGTAGCCATTGGTAGAAAAATTAGTAAATTTGTTGATGTTCGCCCACGAAATCGATGCCTAACTAAAGCAAAGGCAATCATGGTTCCCAAAATTGTTGAAACTATCGTGGTAAGCGCAGCTATTTGAATACTGGTAGTTACCGCACCACAGATAGTTTGATCACGACAGATATTTTTCCAAGCATCCAGCGAGAACTCATTCCATTGCGTATTTTGCTTACCAGCTGGCTTATTGAAGCTCAACATTATGACAACAATAATTGGTAGCATCATATAAAAAAGTGCAATTACAGCGTAGATGCCGGTGGCTCGCTTGCCTAACCATGAGGACAGATTCTGCATTAAACCAAGTCCTCAGTGCCAGCTCGCCTAATATAGAAAAAGACGATGAGTAAAATTAAAGTCATCAATATAAATGAGAGCGCCGATGCTCTTGGATAATCTCTAACAATAACAAATTGGCTTTGAATTACATTTCCAATCATTTTATCTTTTGCCGAACCTAGCAGGGATGCATTAATAAAATCACCCATCGCTGGAATAAAGGTTAGTAATGTGCCAGAAACTACTCCTGGCATTGAAAGTGGAAGTGTTACCTTTCGAAATGTTTCGTTTGAATCGGCATATAGATCTTTTGAGGCTTCAAGTAAGCGTGGATCGATTCGCTCAATTGATGCATACAGCGGCAAAATCATAAACGGCAAGAAGTTGTATGAGATACCTGCAATAACCGCTAGCGGAGTATTTAGAATTCGATCTTGCGGCAAGAGATTAAGGAAATTTAAGGCGCTAGTAATAAATGATTCATCTGCCAGGATTGTCTTCCAGGCATATGTTCGGATTAAATAAGATGCAAAAAATGGCGCAATAACTAATACCAGCATTAAATTTCGCCACCGGCCGCCACGCAGTGCGATGTGATATGCCAGCGGATAACCAATCACAAGAGCTAACAATGTTGCGCTTGCGGCATACAGCAAAGACTTTGCGAATACTGGCCAATACGTTTGTAACGCCAACATATAGTTACTGATTTCTAAAGCATTTACATAACCATCTAACACACTAGAGCCAGCTGGCTTCATCAAGCTGGTAACTAGCAGCGAGAAAAATGGAATAACAAAAAAGACCCCAAGCCATGCTAACCCTGGAATCAACAACAAGTAAGGGGTCAAGGAGCGTCCGTTGCGAAGCGGCTGCGTAAATATCGCCTTACTTGAAGTTGGAATTAATTGCATTACTCAACAACCGGTTCACCAAGGTATTGAAGGCCATCGTTTATGTCGCTGCCTGGGTCTAGCACAAAAACATTTTTTGATCGCCAAAGCACATCAACTTTTTCGCCTCGTCGGCCAAGTTCTCTGACATCAACATTTCGCTCAAAGATCGTTAGCTCTTGTCCCCATGGAGTCTCAACAAGGTACTGAACAGATACACCTGTAAACGAAGCATCTAGCACCACACCCTCGATGAAGTTGTCATATTCACCTCGACGCTTATCAACATCTTCGGTAGTCATTTTTTCAGGTCTAACTCCAAATACAACTCTGCCAGATGTTTGCGCTGTTGCTGTCTTTGGAATTCGATAGGTTTGATCTGCAACTTTAACTGCTAAGCAATCATTCTCTGCTGGGCCTTGAATCTCCCCCTCAAACAGATTTGATTGACCTAAAAAGTTCGCAACAAATGCAGTTCGTGGACGTTCATAAATTTCAGCTGGAGCTCCCATTTGTTCGATGCGGCCAGCATTCATAACCGCGATGGTGTCCGCCATCGTCATTGCTTCTTCTTGATCATGCGTTACGTGAACAAAGGTAATACCGGTTTCGAGCTGGATGCGTTTTAACTCGATTTGCATCTGGCGACGTAGTTTCAAATCCAATGCGCCAAGTGGTTCATCGAGCAAAAGTACGTCAGGTGAATTAATAATCGCCCTGGCTAATGCAATGCGTTGCTGCTGACCACCGCTTAATTGACTTGGCTTTCGACGAGCAAGCTCATCAAGTTCCACCAGCTTTAACATGTCATGAACACGTTGATCTAAATCAGTGGTGTCTTTACGCCTACGAAGCCCAAATGCCACATTCTCGTAAATATCCATATGCGGAAACAGTGCATAGGATTGAAAGACAGTGTTGATTTGTCGTTCATATGGCCGCAAGTTTGTAATATCCCTTGGGCCGAGCTTGATATTTCCAGAAGTTGGCTCTTCAAGCCCAGCCACCATCCGCAGTGTTGTGGTTTTGCCACAACCAGATGGTCCAAGCAGCGCAAAGAATTTACCAGCTTCGATAGTTAGAGATAGATTGTCAACCGCAACATTTTCAAAATAAGACTTAGTCAAATTAACTAGGTGCAAATCTTGAACATCTCGCGCAGTTTTTGCTGCGGTCACGCACGCTCCTTAACTGCCTTAGGCTGGTTAGTTTCCAATGATTGCTTGGAATGCGTCTTGATATTCCTTCTCAGTGTCAGCATCTAGCAGCATGAATGGCTTCACAATAGCTAGGTCATCATCGGTTGGGAAAATTAGCGAGTTGTCAGCCAGTGAAGGATCAATTTTTACTATCTCTTCGCGAGCGCCATTTACTGGAGTTATGTATTGAACATAAGCTGCAACTCGAGCTGCAATCTCTGGCTCATAGTAGTAATTCATCACAAGCTCAGCATTCTTTTTATGCTTTGCACCAACTGGAATAAGTACGTTGTCAGTCCACAAAATTCCGCCACCAGCTGGAACGGCAAATTGGAAATCATCACCAAGCTGCGCAACATCGCCAGACCAGCCAATAGCTGCGATGATATCGCCGCTTTCAAGCGCTGCTAGATAATCATTTCCTGTTACCTGACGAATCTGACCTGAAGAAATCTGTGCACCCAAATAATCAATGGCGTTGTAGAACTGATCGGATGTAAAGTCGGATGGATTTGCTCCTTGATGACTTAAAATACATCCAATTGTTTCACGCATCTCAGATAGCACTGAGATTCGGCCTTTCAGCGCTGGATTAAACAAATCATCAAGATCCATTAACTGATCGCTACCAGTTAGCTCTTGAACTTTGGCTTTATTCCAGCCTAGGCCTCCATAGCCGCCTTGCCATGGCAATGTGTATACACGACCCGGGTCAAACGAAACATCAACCAAATCTGGGTACAGGTTTGACCTGTTTGGAATGTTGTCATAATTCAAAGTCTGCGCAAATCCCAAGCTGATCCACTGTCCAGCCATCCAGTCAGTTGGAGTCACGATGTCGCGATCAATTGCTTGGCCGTTTTGAAGCAGTGGTCGGACTTTGGCAAAAAATTCATTGTTATCGTTGTAATCTTCAATATAGTTAATAGAGATGCCAGTTTCAGCCTCAAATTCATCCAAGGTTGGATTAGTGCCTGCATCTTCATCTACATCGATATATGCAACCCAGTTAGACCAATCAACTACTTTTTCAGTATCTGACAAGTCTTCAACATCGGTCAAACCGGAGGAATCTGAATCCCCACCAACACCACAGGCAGCTACTGCTGCCGCGGTAAGCGAAAGGCCAGACACTTGTAATAAGCGGCGACGATTCATCATCTGCGCCGCGATTGATTTTGCAATCTGATCTACTGGAGAATCAGAGAATTGGAACTTTGCTTTCATAGCTAGCCTTTCTTAACTGAGTGGGATTACGTTACTACGTACTACGCTCTTGCGGTCTTAATCATGACATGTTTTACTCTGGTGTAGTCATCAAATCCATACATTGATAGATCTTTGCCGTAGCCAGAGTGCTTAAACCCACCATGAGGCATCTCAGCCACAATCGGAATATGGGTATTGACCCAGACCGCGCCAAAGTCCAAATTCCGGCTCACTCGCATGGCACGGCCGAGATCAGTGGTCCAAACTGAGGCTGCCAAGCCGTACGGCACTGAGTTGGCGTATCGAACAGCATCATCTTCATCATCAAATCTTTGAACTGTGATAACTGGGCCAAAGATTTCACTTTGTGACATCTCATCGTCATTATTGAGCCCCGCTACAACTGTTGGCTCAACAAAGAAGCCTCGATCTCCTTGCCGGCTGCCGCCAACCAAAATTTCAGCGTGCTTTGGTGTGCGTTCTAAAAATCCTAAAACTTTTTCCAGCTGACTTGAATTATTAACTGGTGGTACAAATGCATCTGGATCTGCTGGACCTCCAGCAAAAGAGGTCTTTGTGCCTGCAGCCGCAGTTGCAAGTGCACCAACAAATTTGTCGTAAACTTTGCTGCTGCAAAGCACTCTAGTTGCTGCAGTGCAATCTTGTCCGGCATTGAAGTATCCAGCAACAGCGATCCATTCGGCAGCAGCTTCGATATCAGCATCATCAAAAATAATTACTGGTGCTTTGCCGCCAAGCTCTAAATGAACTCGCTTTAATTGTTTTGACGCGCTTTCAGCAACTTGCATTCCCGCTCGCACTGAGCCGGTGATTGCAACCATCTGAGCTAACGGATGCTCAACCACCATCCGGCCAGTATTGCGATCTCCAGTAACTACATTTAAAACTCCAGGCGGCAGTATGCCGCTCTCGTAAATCTTCTTTGCCATATACACAGTAGACATTGGTGTTGTATCACTTGGTTTTAATACAACCGCATTTCCAGCTGCAATCGCTGGTGCAATTTTCCAGATGGCCATCATCATTGGATAATTCCAAGGCGTCACCTGCCCGATAACTCCAATTGGCTCGCGACGAATAAACGATGTGTGATCTTTCATGTACTCACCAGCGGATTTACCCTCAAGCACTCTTGCTGCACCTGCGAAAAATCTAATTTGATCAATCATCGGTGGAATTTCTTCTGAATTTGTAACTGCAATTGGTTTGCCAGTATTTTCACTTTCAATTGCTACTAATTCATCTGCA
>Ga0222714_10005288_pt1 | contig 12350 bp, 11 predicted proteins | sample C33_3DmetaG_FD_165048 | JGI IMG/M metagenome (GOLD analysis project Ga0222714, IMG submission 165048) | Estuarine water microbial communities from San Francisco Bay, California, United States - C33_3D | ecosystem: Environmental > Aquatic > Marine > Unclassified | place: USA: California... | reverse complement strand
GTTGGACATTTGAGGCGCGTGCAATCGCATCGGAGAAGATGTGCGTACATAAACATAAATTAAGATGTTTTAAACATGCGCGCTAAGGGCTAAACGCACGGTGAAACGATAAATGATGCACGCCGAGGCGACGCGCGAGAACCGAGCGCTTAGGCCGATTTGGGGTGCGAGCCGTGAACGTAATAATGCTTACCGACATCGTTGAGGTTACTGAACGTGGCCTTCCAAGCGCCGTAGTAGGTGAGAACTTTATAGTTTAAGTTCCACTTTTTCGCAAAGGCGACGAAGCGACGAGAGACTTCGGGCTGTCTGAACTGAGGCATGCTCGGGAACAAGTGATGGATGACTTGGCAGTTCAAGTAGCCCATGAGCCAGTTGACGTAACGAGCGCTCGGATCGATATCGATGGTGTGATCGACGCCATAACGAACCCAAGAGATGTGTTTGTCGCTAGGGACGACGTCCAAGTGCGTATGTGACGTGGAAAAGTGAGCAAATAAATAGCATCCAGCCGCCCACATCGACGCGCAAAACAAGCCGTACGACGTCAACCAAGAGTACCCGGTGACAGCCTTGATGACAGACGTGCGAACAACGTGAGCGGTGAGCATCCAGAACGCCTCTTCGGCGTTCTTACGACGAATCGCATTTCGCGGGTGCAAAACGTACATCCAAAAGAACAAAACCATACCCGACGTAATCGGCACAAAAGTCCACGCTTGCGCGCGAAGCCAAAGCTTGCTAAATCCGCGCGGACGGTTCGATTCTACAGCTTTGTTGAAGAACGCCACAGCGGGTGTGGTATCGAGGTCCATATCGTGACGAACCTTTTGCGGCGTCGCGTGATGCTTGTTATGCATGTTATTCCACATGTCGCCCGAGCTCGCCAAACCAAAGCCCGCCGTAAACGCCTGCGCGCGCTTATCCCACCAAATGTTCCCCGTGAGCGAGTTATGACCACCTTCGTGTTGCACCCATCCACAACGCGCACCGAAGAAGAATGCATACACAATGATAGAGCTTACATGCCATTTTGCCGCCATCAACGCCGTGCCCAAAGCAAACATCGCCGCGAGCTCCGCGAAACGATACGCCACGTGAAGCGGCGACGGCTTGAAAAATCCATCTCGTTCCAGCTCCTTACGCCATCTCGCGAAATCTTTCAACATCGCGCTTTCCTCCGCATCCATAGTCGGTCCTTCGCCATCGCTCAACTTGCGATGCGGTAACGCATTCAACGCCTTGCGTGCTTTTTTAGACCGCGCGTGAAACTCTTTAAACGCCTCGCTCGCATCCGCGCCCGTGTTGGACAACATGTAATACATCACGCTCCCTCCCGGGTGCTTGAAATCCGTGACATCGTACTCGACGTTATCAATCACCACGTACTGACGCGCAAACGTCTTCGCGATCGCGCTCGGTTCGAGCGCGGCGGAGTACTTTTGTGTCTGTGTCCCAGCGCCGGCGCTGGCGGTGGTGACGGTCACTTCGGAAATCGTCGTCGTTTGCTCGGTGTCGACGCACATGGCGACCGCGAAAACGTCGTGTATGCGCGTGCGCGTGTTCTAAGGCGGCGCCCGCGTGCGTGGGCGTGCGCGCACGCGACGTGTGCGCGCGTGTATGACGCGCATTGGGTGGATAAAGATGATCAAGGTGAGGACGCGGCGCGCTGACTCTGGCGCGTGTACCATGGTACAATGAACATTAAAAGTATGTCCTGAGCTTTGAACTCGGAGTGATTGGTTTAAGTCGCACTGGTATACGCGCGTGTTCGATGGTGCGCGCTGGGGCGGCAAACGTCACGGTGGGTGGAGAGCCGGGGGAATCAGACGCCGCGTCTTCGACTTCGGCTTCGGCTTCGGCTTCGGCGTCTACGGGTTCTGGGGCGGGTGTAATGCCGGCGGCGATAGCCAACGCCTTGCCTGGTGTGAACCCATAACGGATGGGTGTGGTCTTTGAACGCGATGGCGTTGATGTGGACGACACGGGTGCTTGAGAGGACTCGACGAGAGCCTCGTAGCGTTCGCGCCAGTAGCGCGCATCCGTTTGGTACAATGCTCGGGCTCGACGCTCAGATTCGAGCGCTTCGATGACATCTGTTGAAGCCCCAGCCTTGACGGGCGACAAACGCGTGCGAGCTTCGGCGAGATCAATCTTCAAGCCATCGAGTTCGGCGCGGATATTCGTACATTCGAGCGTTGCCGTGCCGAGTTCGCTCTTCAAAGTGTCGCGCTCGCGCGACACGTCTTCGAGAGCACGCTCTAGAGACTCCATTGCTAAATGATGTTCATTGGTTGACGTCTTGTTCGTATCATTCTCCGCTTTGTCGCGTTGCTCGATAACATCGTCATACTTGGTCTTGAGCTCTTCATACGCCGCTGAAGTTGCGTCTAATTCATCCTGTAACTCTTTAGCCTTGAGCTCGGCGACGGTGATTTCAACTTGCGCCGTAGCCGCCTTTGCGTTAGCCATTCGTAACGCTGAGGCATTTTCAGTGAATAACTGACTGGCTTTTTCGGCACGGGCAACAATGAGATCAACGTTCATTCTGGACTCGACGATTTGAGCCTCGGCATCGTTCAATGCGACACCAAGGGCCTGTTCTTTTTCTCGAGAAACGCGCAACTCCTCTGAGCGAGCATCGAGCGCCGCGCGTAATTCGCTTAGTTCAGCCTCTTCAGCCTTGAATATACGTTCCAAAGACTCGCACTCGGCGTTGAAATCTGCGCTTTTGGGCGCTTCTGGCGACGAAACCTCTGAAGAAACGTTGCTCAAGTCATTGAGTTCCTCTCGCAAGCGCGCAACGTCGCTCTCAAGCGCGCTTGCGTTTGCGGCGTATTCGTCACGAGCTAGACTCACATCGTCCAATTGTTTCTGCACCATCGTGACTTGTGCTTCAAGATCTTTCACTCGCGCGTCAGCAGCATCGATTCGTGCTTCGAGTTCGTCCTTGACTCGTTCATATTCGCTCGTCTTTGCCGCCAGCGCTTCACTCAAGCTGTCGCGCTCAGCCTCAAGTACGTCTTTAACGCTACTGGCGGACATTTTTAGCGTACGAAGTTCTTCGTTCGCGCTAAGTGCTTTCTTTAATGCCGCGTGCAACTCACTTTTCATCTTTTTTAGCCCTTCGTCGCACTTTGCACACTCTTCTTCCGCTTTTACGCGCTCTGCTTGCGCTGTCTCCGCCTCGCGCTTTGCGTCCAACAGTTCAACATTCTTCTCCTCGAGCTCCTTCGTCAGCCGCTTCTCGGTCTCATCTACGTTTGCATACGCCGCTTGTAACCGTCCACTTTGCGCCGCGGCAGCCTTGAGGCGCTCGCATTGCGCCTTGAGCGCGTCTACTTCCAAAGTCTTGCGCGCGACGGCTTCTCTCAACTCACCAATAACATCGTCGTTCGCCGTTTCCACCGCCTCCGAATCTTGACCATCCGATACAGACGCGTCGCCACCACTGTTCTCGCTCTCCGAGATACTCGCCCGCTCGTCGACGGCGTCGGCATCATCCACGTTCTCTCGTTCAGGCGACTCATGTTTTAAATCACAGTCACTCGCGAGCGCGTTGAAACCATCCTGCACGCGCGCTGACGTCTCGCTGTCCGTCACTGACGGCTTCGCACGCGCAGTAAAGACGAACGGCGCGGCATCCTTCGCCGCGTGCGCCCAGGACATCGCGGCGTCGCGCAGTGTCGGCGCGAACGCGCGCGCGCGTTCGCATAAGTGCTTTTTGCATATTACTCGGACACACGACACGTACACTGATTCATTTCGCTCAGTGTTATATACCGTGTCAAGTGTCGCAATATAAATTATACTCGGACACTCGGTCCGTATACTAACATGTCACGCGAGGATGCCCACTCCATGTCCATGGATGACGTCATCACGCGCGCGATACCCTTTATGCGATCGCGCGCCGCGCCCGCACTCACTCGCGCGCGCGCCCAAGGAGACCTCCATCGCACGCCCGCCCGCACACACGACTGCGTCTATGATCGCACCTTCCGCCGCGACGTTCACCGCGTCCGCCGCGCGCGCGCCGCGCGCGCGCCCGCACGCCGCGCGCCGCGCGACGACCATCATGGCGAATAAGCCGAACGCGGACGCCTCCGTGTCCACGGAGGCGCCGGCGATGCGCGTCTCGCGCCGCGCGTTGGCGACGAAGACGGTGACGCTCGCGGCTGCGTTGGCGGCGATGCCGGCGGATCGCCGCGCGCGCGCGCTTGAACTCGGTGGGTCGTCGATCGACTCTTCGTTTTGGGAACAAGTGGAGCTCCCGTTGGAACCGGGGGTGATTCTTTTGGATATCGCGTTCACGACGAGCGATCCGAACCATGGTTTCTTGCTCGGGACGAGACAGACCGTGTTGGAGACGAAGGATGGCGGTAAGACGTGGGATGCGAGAGATTTAAGCTCGTTGTTGGATGACGACGTGAACTATCGATTCAACAGCGTGTCCTTCATCGGGAACGAGGGTTGGATTATCGGTAAACCCGCGGTGTTGTTGCACACGACTGATGGTGGTGTGAACTGGGAACGTGTTGGTTTGTCTCCGCGGTTGCCCGGTGCGCCAGTGTTGATCACCGCGGTGAAGGATAACGGTACCGCGGAAATGGTTACGGATGAGGGCGCCATTTATTTCACCAGCGACGCGGCGCGCAACTGGAAGGCTGCGGTCGAAGAAACCGTCAGCGCCACGTTGAACCGTACGGTCTCTTCGGGTATTACCGGTGCATCGTATTACACCGGTACGTTCTCTAACATTGCGCGCAACGACAAAGGTGAGTACTTGGGTTTGAGCTCCCGCGGCAACTTTTACATGTCTTGGGCTCCGGGCCAAGCGTACTGGCAACCGCACAACAGAACTTCCGCTCGCCGCGTTCAAAGCATGGGATGGCGTCCGGATGGTGGTATTTGGGAGCTCACTCGCGGTGGTGGCATCTTCTTCTCCGAGCAAACGGGTATGCCAGAGGAAGATTCTGAGTTTGTCGAAGGTAAGATTGGTTCCAGAGGCTTCGGTTTGCTCGATTTGGGGTACTCCCCGAGCGGCAAGACGTTCTGGACCGTCGGTGGCTCGGGAAGCGTGTTCTACTCCAACGATCAAGGTCGAACGTGGAAGCGTGATCGTGGTACCGATGATGTCGCTGCCAACCTTTACACGGTGAAGTTCCAAGGTGAAAACCAAGGTTTCATCTTAGGTAACGACGGCGTTCTCCTTCGCTACACTGGCAGCAAGGCCTAAACAACGCGCTGATTTGTAATACATGCAAGATTATTTCAATATTCGTATTCGTACTGGTGTTACAAGAAGAATGCGTGCCGCCTATGATACCGTGTAGCAATTCGCAAAGCTATCGAAATTGCATCGCCCGCAGTCTATCGCGTCTACTGAGCACGTCAGACAACAAATCATCGCTTGAGTGACCGCGATTGAGCTTGTGAAATGCGCGCCTGTGGGTCTCGTAGAGATCTTTCAAAGCGTCGCAGTACTTTTTGTGATACTCGTCGATGATTTCCGTCGACGGGGAGCTAATTCTAGGCACTGCGATGGGTTGTCCGACGACGACCTCGATCGGTTCGCGCTTCGGGAGCACGCCAACTTCGCCAAATAATCGTCGCCACAATCCTTTGCTCAGAGATCGACCGTAAAAGGCAGGTGGCGTGATGCCGATGAGCTGCTTACAGTACAATTGAAATCTTCGGCGCCTTGAGTCCTCGGGATAAATTGTTTGATCAAAAATTGCATTTTCGCCGTATGCAAAAACAGGCACCAACGACGCTCCTGTTCGGAGCGCCATCTTAACAAATCCTTTTCTACGAGCTAACGTTAAAGTTGCGCTGCCGGCCTTGGCATCCAAAGCCTCCGCGGCACCTCCTATGACAATAGCGCAGCTAGCGCCTGGTTTTCTCGTCAAATTCGTGATGACGCTTTCTTTTGAGACATTATTAATGCCAAGCGCCAAGAGCACCTCTCGCGTAAATGGAAACTTAAAGTTTAATGAAAGTGTGAGCAAGCGTAAATCCAGCCCGGGAAATGCTTTAGAAAATCCCGTCGCTTCGGTGGCAAACGTCAACAATGCGCCGACACCGATGATTCCGTGTGGGTGATAACCAAACAGATAATTTCCCGCCGGATCGAGCTCTGACATGACGTGCAGCCGAACGGGGAAGTACTCGCTTAATACGCGCCAAAATGGCAGACGACGGAAAAGTGGAACAAATCGTTTACCAGATGCCGGCGCGCGCCGATCAAGAACCAAATACCACCCAATGTACACTAAAAACGCATACTTCAGCCACACGCTCGGTCCAAAAACGCAGTACGTTGGATAAATGAAGATTGCACTCAGCAACCACGCGTATATCATGACGACGATGCCCGCCTGCTCCGCATGAGGCCCGTATTCATCCGAAACATTTGTTATGAACACACTCTTCACCAACGCGGTGAAGTATAGCCCGAGTGGGACGAACGCCTTGCCGGTGACTGCGAACCACAGATAAAAGTTCACAGCCCAAAACGTCAACGCTGTTGCGCGCGCGCGATAAGAAACGAGTCAATCGCCTCGTCAGTCCATGCATCGCGCGCACATTCACGAGATCCGAGGGTCAAAAGAGTACGTACCTGCCGCCTTGTGCCACGTCGTCGTCAACATCTCTGGCGGTTCGATGTACTTGGCCAAGTTCTCAATAGAATCATCATCTTCTTCACGTGCGCGACGCACGCGGTGCGCGAGGCTTGAGTGATTGTCAAATGTGAACATACCAGCACTCCGTGGCATGTCGCCGCGCGTTCGTCGTCGGTGTCGACGACGACGCTGAAGAGCGCGACGTGCAAGATGCGCGCCGCGGAGTTCCGTCTCGTCACTCACGCGCACGCACGCTCACGACACGCCGACGCGAGATCACGACACGCAGACGTCGAACGCGCGCGAACGAGTCAGAGTAATCGGACGCATCGACGCGCGCGGACGCGGGGGCATCGACGCGCGCGGACGCGGGCGTACCGACGCACGCTTGGTCGTTGACGTGGCGCTACGATTAGTGTTACGTCTTAGAAATGGTGTCTATGGCGCGTCGCGCGCGTTCGCCGGGTCTCAAGTCGTTCTTACGCGCGCTGTTGAGGTTAACGAACGCGGTGTTGCTCGTTGGAGGGTTGGCGACGGCGCTGTTTGCGTTTCATTTGTGGTTGGGATTCAACAAGCGACGCGCGGGATGGGACGTCGACGACGACGCGTGGGGCGCGAAGTCGCCGCCGCCATCGCCACCGCCGCCAATGGAGGAGAATGCATCGAATGTTGACGTGGTCAAAGCGCGCGTGCATACATTTTTTGAGACGGAGCCTTGGTTTTTGTATTTTATCGGCGGGAGCGGGGGATACGCGGCGCTGACGGCGTGGTTGGGCTTGGCGGGCGCGGAAAATGCAAACGCGTGTTGTTTAGGTGTGTATGCGTATCAAGTTGGTTTTATGGTGCTATTGCAGGCGGCACTGGTTGCGTACTGTTCGAGCGGACAGGCGTTTAGATCGGTGCCGCGGGATATTACTGGCGAGCAAGCGCACGCCTGGGAACTCATCAAGGAGCATCAAAACGCCGTAACGGCGTTGATGCTGGTGTTGTTCTTTGTGCAAATCCTAAGTATAATTTTAGCTATAGCGCTACGACGCGCGGCTTTAGCGAGTGCAGGCGTCGATAGTGACGATGAGGATGATGATTATTACGTAGACAAGTATGGATTGGATCGTGAGCGCGCTCCGCTCGTCGGCAACACTAGCTCGGATGGCGCGTGGCGCACGAGAATGCGTGAAAAGTATGGCTTAGACACGGCCGATTTTGAGCATAGTCCTTCAAGACCGCCACCGTCGCGGGTAGAAAGAGATAGACAACGCGAGCGGGACTCACAGGCGTGTGTAATCATGTAGTTTGTGATTTCCTTGTGCAATTAACAAAAATCAAAATCAATTTCTAATATTCGTGTTTTACTTGGATAAAAACGTCATGTACGGATCTTGCGACGCCTCGAGCACATCCGGGCGTTCACTTTGCTTGTAGGATAAGCACTTGGTGATGAACGCTTTACCTTCGGCAGAAATTGTTGGCTTGCTCGGGAACTCTACCGTGGTTGCTTTGCGAATCGTACCGCTCTGTAAGATTTGTTCTTGCGACATGTCGTGTCCAAATGGACGCTTGCCGTAAATCATTTGGAATAAGATGACACCGCATGACCACGTGTCAACTTTGCTAGAAATTTTGGGAGGTGCTGGTCCGGTTTCGAAACACTCGGGCGGCAAGTACCAATACGTCCCCGCGCCTTGAGAAGTGAGCTCCATACCACTATCGATGCCCGTACCCACACCTGCGCGCTCCTCCATGATTTTTGACAATCCGAAGTCCGTGATTTTCACTCGCCCTGCTTCGTCAAAGAGAATATTCCCCGGCTTCAAGTCGTAGTGAATGATTCGCTTCTGCCCTGAGCTCATGTACGCCAAGCCACTGAAGACTTGAGCTAAAATCGCACGAGCTTCGCGTTCACTGATGGATCCTTGAGACTTCAATCGTGCGTCAAGATCATCGCCAGTGCACAGTTCTAAAACAGTGCAGAAACTATCTGAATCTACTTCGAACACATCGATCAAACGCACCACATGCGGATGGTCGAGGGATTTATGAATCGAACATTCGCGGGCGGCGTGACGCACGTATGTGCGTTTGCGTTCCTCACTCCACTGTGGATTGAGTTGGTGCAACTTGCAAGCCACTTCACGCATCTGTACGCTATCCCACGCCTTGTACACTTCACTAAACCCACCTCGTCCGAGAAGATTCATCAACACGTAGCGATCACCTAACACCGGGTGCTTGTTAAATCTCGATCCATCTTCGTCGCGCGTACGCTTCAACGCGCGAATGTGCGCCGCCTTTTCTCGCTCTAAGCTCTCGCGCTCAGCCTTGATCGCTTCTTCTTCTTTACGAATGATAGCCATGCGAGCCTTGTGAACTTCTTCACTCAAAACGTACTCAGCGTGTGCCGCGGTGTCGGCAGCGACGCTTCCTGGAGGCGGCAAGTTTTTCTTTACTTGCTTGCGCTTTTCATCCGCCAACTTTTTAGACTCTGCCAAATTTTCCAAACGCTGATCGAGTTCATGAAAAGCGCGGCCATCTTCCCATACTTCTTGAAGAGCGGATCCAATGCGCTGCACCCCAATTGTACCCAGACGCAAGCCTTCTTCCGCGATTTGCATGCGCATCTGTTTACGCTCCAACATCGCCATGTTCACCGCGAGCTTTTGCACGCCGCTCTTACGCTCGGCATTCATCTTTTCATGCGCTTCTTTGATATTATTGTTTTCTTGGCGCAACGCTTCGCAGCCGCGTTCGTATTCATCGCGTTCGCTCTGCGTCGAGCGCAACTTTTCTTCTAAAGCTGCAACTTTCTTTTCAAATTCCGCGCGCTCCTGTTCAAACTGCCGAACGTACCCTTGACTCGGCGTAGCTTCCAATAACGGCGAAGCAGTCTTAAAACCTGATCCAGTGTTCTCAAATCGCTCCAATAACGATACGTGCGGTTCACCAGTACTAACACCTGCCTTCTTGGCCGGATGTCGCGTCGAACGCGCCAATCCCCCGCTCGCCGCTCCTCCGAGACTTCGTTGACTCAAAGACATTTCATTCTCCGCCCCATCCGCGGCAAAACTTTGTCGACGACGCTTGCCACTCCCCGTAGCATCCGCCGCAACGACACCAAAATCCGAATATCGACCACCACCTCTAGAACGCTCGCCCGTCGACCCGTCGTCGTCGCCGTCGTCGCTGTCGCTACTGCTCGCGTCGACGCACCGCTCAAACGCCCCACCCGAGCCCCCAGTCGTCTTACGCCCGCCACCACCGCTCGCACCCGCCGAACCAACGCCACCGCCATTCGCATCCTTCGACGCCGACGTCGGACCGCCCTGTAACCGCCGCTCGAGCAGCGCCATGCGCGCGTCGTGCGACGTGCTCGCGTGGAACAATCGATCGTCCCGCTCGCTTCTCACGCGCGCTTCGAGCGACGCATCATCCGTCTCCATCGCCGCGACACGAACACGAACGAGCGCGATGCTGTCGCTGCGTCCCGAGTCCGTGGACGACGACGACGCACGCGCGCTGAGGTGTGCGGCGACAGACGGCGACAACCATCACCTGTCGCGGTTTAAAATTCTTGCTTGTTTTGGGCGGGCCAATGTTCGGACATTCGGCGTCTCATCGAAGTGCCGAACGCGCCGAATGTCCGAGTGCTCGCGATATCAATAGTCGAGATGGTCCGTGATCGATCTCCGCCACGTGCGTAATCGAGCGCGTACATAAATGCGTCGCGCGCACGTACTGTGATGTGATTCGGGACCGTGGCGCGTGTTTTATTATTCAAGCGCGCGTCGGTAGTCTCGATCGTCGCGGCGGCGGCGCGGCACATCGTCGCTCGCCGTCGTCGTTCGTCGTTTTCGTGGTCGTTCGTCTACCGCCGCCGCCGCCGCCGATGTTTTGGGGGTTAAAACTCGAGCCCGGGCGCTGGACGCCCTTCGTGCCGCCGCCCGATGTCGCCATGCGCCTGCACGTCTCGCAAGCCACCGCGCGCGGCGATGCGCTCGAGGATGGCGCGCGCGTGGTGATTAAGATGCGGTGCGAGTCCGATGAGGCCGTGCTCGCTGGGATCGATCCGGAGACGGAGACGATGTCGGATGACGAGGATGGGTTTGAGAAGGAGGAGTATCGCGTGGCGACGCTCATCGGTGGACGGGTTGAGACGCAGGGGTTGGATTTGGTGCTCGACGAGTACGCGGAGTTCACCGTGGAAGGGTCGTGTGGTGTTGATTTGACGGGGTATTACATGCCGGAGTTTGGTGATGAGGATGTGGATGATGAAGACGGCATGTACGGGGAGGAGTATGACTCGGAGGATGATGATGACGAAGAGTTTGCCGCGGATGACATGGACGCGTTGGAGTCTGAAAGCGACGACGACGACGACTCTGATGACGATGATGACTCTGATGACGATGATGACTCTGAAGATGACGACGATGATTCTGAGGATGATGGTGATTCTGAATCCGACGACGAGGACGAAGAAGAGGAGGAGGAAGCGCCAAAAGTTACTCGTAAGGGTGGCGTGGAAATCCGCGAAGTTCAGGACAATAAAAAGGTTGGCGACAAACGTCCAGCCGAGAAGACCGCGGCCAAGGCTCCTGAACCGAAGAAGCAAGCTAAAGTAGTTGAAGCACCGCCGGCGAAGAAGCCGGATGTGCCGAAGCGCGTGCACAAGAATGGAATGGAAATTATCAACACGTTTGCGACGAAGAACACCGGCGCAAAGGTTGCCCAAGGGGGCAAAAAGGTAGCCATGAAATATATCGGCAAGCTTCCGAGTGGGAAGATTTTCGACCAAACGAAAGGTGGAGCCAACTTTACTTTCCGATTAGGTGTGGGCGAAGTCATTAAAGGGTGGGATGTTGGCGTCGAAGGCATGCGCGAAGGCGACAAGCGTACTTTAATCATCCCAGCCGCCATGGGCTACGGCAAGAAGGGCATCAAGGGCGTCATCCCAGGAGGCTCAGCGTTGCATTTCGACGTCGAGTTGGTCAAGGTCTTCTAATGTATCACATTATTATATACATGTGTCGCCTTTGAGTGAGGCTTTACTACGTTGCAATGGTCTCACGTCTCTACTAAACAAACAAACAAATCATTTCCCCACGCGCGCCAAGCGTTTACGACGCCCCGCCGCCGTCGTTCTCGTCGTCGTCGTCCGGTAAAACAAATATATTTCCACTTCCACGCGCCGGCTTTTTCTCATTCACCGCACGCGTTCGCGCCCCCGATCCTTCGCCCTCCTCCTCGAACCCGCGCGCCTGCGCCCGAGCGATGATGGCATCCAACCGCGTCCCAGCCAAACACAGCGCCAATAGCGCCCCACCGACGACGAAGCCCGCAACCTCGTTCGCCGGCGGCAGCGCGTGCGCGCGTGCACGCGTCCGCGCGTCCGAACGCGCGCGCGGCGCCCACACGCGCCGCGCGCTCGACATCCTCGAGCGCACCGCCCCAGACGTCGATGTCCCCGCCGCGCGCGCGTGCGCGCGCGTCATCGCGCCCGCGTGCGACATGCCGCGATGCGCACGCGCGTCGTCGACCAAGTCCCACGCGCGCGACGATCGTCGGTCTCGCGAGGCGCCGTCGCGGCGCGGCGCGATGTCGCGTTTGGCGATTTTTTTTCATTTTCAAAACAGTCTTTCTGGCGGCGCACGCGGTATTACCCGACGCTCCGTCGCTCGCGCGCATCCACCGCGCACGCACGCACGCACGCAGGAACACAAAGTTTGC
>Ga0222714_10005287_pt1 | contig 12350 bp, 5 predicted proteins | sample C33_3DmetaG_FD_165048 | JGI IMG/M metagenome (GOLD analysis project Ga0222714, IMG submission 165048) | Estuarine water microbial communities from San Francisco Bay, California, United States - C33_3D | ecosystem: Environmental > Aquatic > Marine > Unclassified | place: USA: California... | reverse complement strand
GGGCTTCTTCGACCCTCTGCTCGATTTCCTCGACGGTGTTCGCGACGCCGGCTTTCTGCTCGGCGGGCATCGCGACTGCCTGCTGGTGGGCGCAAGCCCCGGGGAACTTCTCGCGCGCCTGCGCGAGTTCCGTCGTCCGGAACTGGGCAAGTGGATCGAGCGTCTGGCGGCGGACGGGCGCTGAGCCCGCCTTTGCGAAGGCAGGTTTGGTTAGGGGAGCTGATTGGGCTGTATTTTTTGTTAGGCGGCGGGGTTGGGGCGTGGGTGTGGAGGAGGGGCATCCGGCCCCATGGGGTTGAAAAAAGTGAGAAAAGAGAGAAAAAGCAGTTGCGGGGAGTGGGGGTACTGCTAGTCTTCTCGTCCGCCACCGAAACAGGGGTGGTCGTGAAAGTGGAAACGAAGCGCTTAAGGGCGGTTGTTTTTGCTGGAGCGGCAAACGATCTTTCAGAAAACCCGGAACTTGAAACTGCAGCCCTGAGAGGGGTGATGTGGTGGAGAGTTTCAATAAAAACAAAGGCTAAATTGTGCGCTGCATGGGGTGCGAGAGCATTCATGCAGAACTGCCTGGGAACAGGCAGGGTCAATTTGGCTGGCTTGAATAAAGCCAGCACCAATATTTTTGGAGAGTTTGATTCTGGCTCAGAACGAACGCTGGCGGCGTGGATAAGACATGCAAGTCGAACGGGATCAGTTGAGTAGCAATACGAAGCTGGTCTAGTGGCGAACGGGTGCGTAACACGTGGATACATTCCGGGAAGCGGGGGATAGCCCATGGAAACGTGGATTAATACCGCATGTGGTCGAGAGACCAAAGACGGGGACCGCAAGGCCTGTCACTTCCCGATTGGTCCGCGGCCTATCAGCTAGTTGGCGGGGTAAAAGCCCACCAAGGCGACGACGGGTAGCTGGTCTGAGAGGACGACCAGCCACACTGGGACTGAGACACGGCCCAGACACCTACGGGTGGCAGCAGTCGAGAATCTTTCACAATGGGGGCAACCCTGATGGAGCGACGCCGCGTGGAGGATAAGGTCTTCGGATTGTAAACTCCTGTCATGCGAGAACAAGGCTGCGGGGTTAATAACCCTTGCAGATTGATGGTACCGCAAGAGGAAGAGACGGCTAACTCTGTGCCAGCAGCCGCGGTAATACAGAGGTCTCAAGCGTTGTTCGGAATCACTGGGCGTAAAGGGTGCGTAGGTGGCGTGGCAAGTCAGATGTGAAAGCCCGGGGCTCAACTCCGGAACTGCATCCGATACTGCCATGCTAGAGCACTGAAGGGGTGACCGGAATTCTCGGTGTAGCAGTGAAATGCGTAGATATCGAGAGGAACACCAAAGGCGAAGGCAGGTCACTGGGCAGTTGCTGACACTGAGGCACGAAGGCCAGGGTAGCGAACGGGATTAGATACCCCGGTAGTCCTGGCAGTAAACGGTGCACGCTTGGTGTGGGGACATTCGACCGTCTCCGCGCCGGAGCTAACGCGTTAAGCGTGCCGCCTGGGAAGTACGATCGCAAGATTAAAACTCAAAGAAATTGACGGGGACCCGCACAAGCGGTGGAGTATGTGGCTTAATTCGATGCAACGCGAAGAACCTTACCTGGTCTTGACATGCATTCTGTCGTCGGTGAAAGCCGGCTAGCGTAGCAATACGCGGTTTGCACAGGTGCTGCATGGCTGTCGTCAGCTCGTGTCGTGAGATGTTGGGTTAAGTCCCGCAACGAGCGCAACCCCTGTGGTTTGTTGCCACCCGGTTTCCGGAGCACTCGAACCAGACTGCCTCGATCAACGAGGAGGAAGGTGGGGATGACGTCAAGTCCGTATGGCCCTTACGGCCAGGGCTGCACACGTACTACAATGCCCAGTACAAAATGAACCGAAACCGCGAGGTGGAGGAAATCTCGAAAACTGGGCCCAGTTCAGATTGGAGTCTGCAACTCGACTCCATGAAGTTGGAATCGCTAGTAATGGCGCATCAGCTACGGCGCCGTGAATACGTTCCCGGGTCTTGTACACACCGCCCGTCACATCATGGAAGCTGGTTTCGCCCGAAGTGCGTGCGCCAACCGCAAGGAGGCAGCGCCCTAAGGCAAGACTGGTGACTGGGATGAAGTCGTAACAAGGTAGCCGTAGGGGAACCTGCGGCTGGATCACCTCCTTTCTATGGAGAAAGCCCGCGAGGGGCTCACCCCTCAATCACGGGCAGGTCGAGGCCTCGCCGTCAGGCAGGCTTGTGGAACGCGAAAGCGCCCACACCACTTGTTTTATGAAATTGACGCATGTCCGCAAGGATCATGCAGCGCGCAATTTAGCCTTTGTTTTGAGAGAGAAGACGTTGAGAGCGCCGCGCAAGCGGGGGCATAGCTCAGTTGGTAGAGCGCCAGCTTTGCAAGCTGGATGTCAGGAGTTCGAATCTCCTTGCCTCCACCAACCTGTTCCAAAGGGGCATGTAGCTCAGTTGGTTAGAGCACCGCCTTGATAAGGCGGGGGTCACTGGTTCGAGTCCAGTCCTGCCCACCATGGCGGCCGCCCGCAAAGGCGGAGTTTGAGACGTTTTTAATCCGGGAAGAAGAAGGGGAGGCAGTTCCTTGACAACCGCGCACAGGAAAGAAAAAGAAAACAATTTCAAAGAGCCATAAGTTGTAGATCAACTTTAGAGGAGCTTGAAGGAGATTTCGGCGCGCGCAAGCGCGTCAAAGGAATGGATTTCAAGCGAGATAAGATGTGAAGGGTATGTAGTGGATGCCTTGGCACCAGCAGGCGATGAAGGACGTGGCAAGCTGCGATAAGCTTCGGAGAGCCGCAAGCAGGCATTGATCCGGAGATTTCCGAATGGGGTAACCTGATGCGGGTCATGCCGCATCGTTCCGCTCTGAATACATAGGAGCGGACACGCAAGACCGCCTGAAGTGAAACATCTCAGTAGGGCGAGGAAAAGAAAGCGAAAGCGATTCCGTCAGTAGTGGCGAACGAAAGCGGAACAGCCCAAACCGGAGGCATTGCTTCCGGGGTTGTAGGGGCCCGACATGGCAGGTGGGAGGTTAGGCGAAGCGGATGGAAAGCCGCTCCACAGAGGGTGAGAGACCCGTAACCGAAAACCGAACACCGCCTAGGGATTCCCTGAGTAATGCGATACACGTGAAACTTCGCATGAATCTGTGCCGACCACGGCATAAGGCTAAATACTAGCTGGTGACCGACAGTGAACAAGTACCGCGAGGGAAAGGTGAAAAGTACCGCCGTGAGCGAAGTGAAATAGTACCTGAAACCACATACCCACAAGGTGTCAGAGCCCGCAAGGGTGATGGCGTGCCTTTTGCAAAATGAGTCTGCGAGTCAGTCTGTGTGGCAAGCCTAAGCCCTTCTGGGGTGGAGGCGGAGCGAAAGCGAGTCCGAACAGGGCGTTAAGTTGCACGGGCTGAACCCGAAGCGGTGGTGATCTACCCATGGCCAGGTTGAAGCGTCTTTAACCGGACGTGGAGGACCGAACCGGTGGACCTTGAGACGTCCTCGGATGAGCTGTGGGTAGGGGTGAAAGGCCAATCAAACCCCGTAATAGCTGGTTCTCCCCGAAATGTATTTAGGTGCAGCGTCATGCGCTGATCAAGGGGGGTAGAGCACTGAATGAGCTAGGGGGCATACCCGCCTACCAAACTCAATCAAACTCCGAATACCCTTGAGTGAAGCATGGCAGTAAGACTGTGGGGGATAAGCTTCATAGTCGAAAGGGAAACAGCCCAGCTCGGCGGCTAAGGTGCCCAAATAGCGCTCAGTGGAAAGGAAGTGGGATTTCTTTGACAGTGAGGATGTTGGCTTAGAAGCAGCCACCATTTAAACAGTGCGTAATAGCTGACTCATCGAGAGATCCCGCGCCGAAAATGATTGGCGATCAAGCGCTATACCGAAGCCCCGGACTGCATTGTCTACGGACAGTGCTTTGGTAGGGGAGCGTTCCTGCCGCGTCGAAGCCTGAAGGCGACTGACGGTGGAGTGGCAGGAAGTGAGGATGCAGACATAAGTAACGTTAAGACGGGTGAAATCCCCGTCCGCCGTAAACCCAAGGTTTCCTGGGCAACGATCTTCGTCCCAGGGTTAGTCGGGAGCTAAGTCCAGGCCGAATGGCGTAGGCGATGCACAGCAGGTGAATATTCCTGCACCGGCCCTGGTTAAAGCACGGGTCCGCGTTAGAAGAGAAGACATGCCGGCTGAAAGTGGCAGAAGGGCAAGGGGCAACCCGAACCCGGTTCTTCGAATCAAGCGCCTAGAAATGCCCGTGCCCCTTTCCAGGACCGCCCGTACCGCAAACCGACACAGGTGGGTGGGTAGAATATACCAAGGCGAAAGAGTGAAACCTCGTTAAGGAACTCTGCAATCTAGTCCCGTAACTTTGGGAGAAGGGATGCCTGCTTCGGCAGGCCGCAGTGAAAAGGCCCAACCGACTGTTTATCAAAAACACAGCACTCTGCCAAGACGAAAGTCCAAGTATAGGGTGTGACACGTGACCAATGCGGAAAGATTAAGGCAAGGGGTTAGCCGCAAGGCGAAGCTCTGAACCCAAGTCCCCGTGAATGTCGGCCGTAACTATAACGGTCCTAAGGTAGCGAAATTCCTTGTCGGGTAAGTTCCGACCTGCACGAATCGTGTAACGAGTTGGGCGCTGTCTCAACGAGGGGCTCAGTGAAATTGTAGTGGCGGTGAAGATGCCGCCTGCCCGCAGAAGGACGGAAAGACCCTATGCACCTTAACTGTAAGCTGTCACTGGTCGTTTGGTTTTCATGCTTAGCGTAAGTGGGAGGCTGTGAAGCGAGACTTTCGGGTTTCGCGGAGCCATCAATGAAACACCACCCTTGGGTATTGAACGATCTAACCGCGCTCCTTGAAACAGGACGCGGGACCATGTCAGCCGGTCAGTTTTACTGGGGCGGTATCCTCCCAAAGAGTAACGGAGGAGCGCGAAGGTTGGCTCAGCGTGGTTGGCAATCACGTGTTGAGTGCATTGGCATAAGCCAGCCTAACTGTGAGACCCACAGGTCGAACAGATGCGAAAGCAGGCCAAAGTGATCCGGCGGTTTAATGTGGAATTGCCGTCGCTTAACGGACAAAAGGTACGCTAGGGATAACAGGCTGATCTTGCCCAAGAGTTCATATCGACGGCAAGGTTTGGCACCTCGATGTCGGCTCATCGCATCCTGGGGCTGGAGAAGGTCCCAAGGGTCCGGCTGTTCGCCGGTTAAAGCGGTACGCGAGCTGGGTTCAGAACGTCGCGAGACAGTTCGGTCCTCTATCCTCTGTGGGCGCAGGAAAATTGAGGGGTTTAATTCCTAGTACGAGAGGACCGGAATTAACGCACCTCTGGTGTTCCAGTTGTCCTGTCAAGGGCACCGCTGGGCAGCTATGTGCGGAAGAGATAAGCGCTGAAAGCATCTAAGCGCCAAGCTCATCCCAAGATAAGTTTTCCCTGAAGGATCGTGGAAGACCACCACGTCGATAGGCCGCCGGTGCAAGCGTGGCAACATGCTCAGCTGAGCGGTACTAATCATCCGTTTGTCTTATCTCGTCCCATTCCAAATATCAGGCTCCATGCCCGATGATCTTGTTTTCTTTTCCTCCTGTGCGCGGCTGTCAGGGAACTCCACCTCCCCATCACACGGCCCCCAGACACGCCGGCCAGGCACCCTGCCACAAGCAGCACCACGCCGGAAGTCTGGTGGCCATGGCACAGTGGCACCACCCGTTCCCATCCCGAACACGGAAGTGAAACGCTGTTGCGCCGATGATAGTTGGACGACAGGTCCCGCGAAAGTAGGACGCCGCCAGATTCAAAACCCACTCCAAACCCCGCCCCCAAAAAGGGCGGGGTTTGTTTTTTCCAGCTTGGACCACGGCACGGATCTCTCGGACCTCCGCTGGCAGGCCAAGCAGGCAGAGCAGGCCAATGAGGTCAGACTGATCCAACGATCCGACAGGCAACTCACTACGACAGGTCAGCCGGGGGCTGTTCAATCCACGTACAGGAAGCCGTTCGAGCTCAGCAGCGCATGGCAGAGCGCGGCGAGGCCGAGCAGTTCCGCCGGGGCGTCGGTTTTCTCCGGTGCACCGGAGACATGTTCCAGTTTGGCGGGGTTGGACCGGTAGTGCTCGGTCTGGGCGGTGATGAAACGGGCGGCTTCCTGCAGGTCGGCCAGGCTTGGGCTGCGGCCATAGGCGAGCCGCCAGGCCCGCTCCGCCTGCCTCTCGGGATCGCTGCCGGCCTCGGTCTGCACGCGCGCGGCGAAATCCTGGGCGTGTTCGCGCATGGCGGTGTTGTTCATCAACAGCAGGCTCTGCGGACTGACCGTGGTGACCGGTCGCGAGGCACAGTTGGCGTCGGTCATGGCCGGCGCATCGAAGGCGGCAAACATCTCCAGCGGCATGGAGCGTCGTGCCTGGACATAGAGGCTGCGGCGATGTTCCTCGCCGTTGAGCGAGACAAACTTGCCGGTCTGGCGCCCGGCGGTGTCGCGGGTGTCGATGCCGATGATGATCTGCCCCTCCTCGCTGTAGGTCACCGGAACCGGGGGGCCACCCAGGAGCGGGTTCAGCCTGCCGGAAACGGCAAGGAAGGAATCGCGCAGGGTCTCCGCCTCCAGTCGCTGCACATTCATGCGGCTGAGCAGGCGGTTGTCGGGATCGATGCGGTCGCGGGTGGCATCGCGCAGGGAGGACTGCTGCCAGGTCCGGCTGGTCAAAATCTGCAGGTGCAGGCGTTTCAGGCTCCAGCCCGTGGCCATGAACTCGTCGGCGAGCCAGTCGAGCAGTTCGGGATGGCTGGGGGCCTCACCGAGGCGGCCAAAATCCCCCGGCGTGTTGACCAGGCCGCGGCCGAAGTGGCGCTTCCACACTTGGTTGACGATGACACGGGCCAGCAGCGGGTGCTTGCCGTCGGTGAGCGACCTGGCAAAGGCGAGGCGGCGGCCGGTGGTTGGCAGGGCCGGATCGTCCTCAGCGATCTCGATCGGCCGGCGGCCGGCGAGCACGGTGAGGTCGCCGGGCTGCACCTTTGACTTGGGCTGCTCGATGTCGCCACGGTGGAAGATGAAGGTGGCGGGCACGGCCTCGGGCTTCCTGGGGATCTCAGTGAAGGCGTGCAGGAATTCCTCGGCCGGTTTGCGGGCGCGGATGTCCGCGGCTTCCGCGGCCATTTTCTTGAGGGTGTCGGCGTGCTTGGTCTTGTAGGTCGTGTCGTAGAGGTAGAGTGAGCCGCCGCTGAGCTGGTTGATGCGCGGGAACTTCTTGAGCAGGGCCGTTTGTTCGGCGCTGCGCTGCTTGGCCTCGGTTCGGTAGGCCGTCCGCAGGGCGTCGCGATGATCTTCCGGGGCCTTGGCGAGTTCCTTGTCGAGAACCTCGGTGATGAATTCCTCCTGTTTGGCGAGCCGGGCGGCATCGACCTTCTTGGCATCCTCCTCGATCTTGGCGGCTTCGGCGCGCTCGTTGTCGGTGAGCAGGGACACCAGACGGCCGGCGGGCGTGCGCCAGTTCTGCGTGTCGAACCCGGGTTCAAAAACGGCGCGCAGGCGATAGTAATCGGCCTGGCTGATCGGATCGTAGCGGTGGTCGTGGCACTGGGCGCAGTCGAGAGTCAGGCCGTAGAGGGCGCTGCCGATGATCTTGATCGTGTCGGCGATGCTGGCGTTGCGGGCGGCGTTGTCATTCATGGCGCCGGTGCCGTCGGCAGCCATGCGCAGGAAGCCGGTGGCGGCGATTTTTTCGATGGCATCCGGGGACAGGTTCTTGTGCGGCTGGGGCACCATCTCATCGCCCGCGAGCTGTTCCCGCACGAAGTCATCAAAGGGTTTGTCCTTGTTGAGGGCGTTGACGACGTAGTCGCGATACTTCCAGGCCCACTTGCGCTCGAGGTCCTTGTCCGTGTAGCCGTCGCTGTCAGCATAACCGGCGAGATCGAGCCAATGGCGCCCCCAGCGCTCGCCATAGGTGGGCAGGGCGAGCAGGCGAGCGGCCTGACGGCGCAGGGCGGCTTCGGGATCCCGGACGGCCTCGGCCGCAAAGGCCTCCATGTCCTCGGGGCTGGGGGGCAGGCCGGTGAGGGTGAAGCTCAGACGGCGCAGCAGGGTGGCGGCCTCGGCTGGCGGTGAAAACTCCAGGCCGTTGGCACGAAGTTTTTCGGCGACAAAGGCGTCGATCGGGTTGTCCACCTGGCCGGCGGGAATCTTGGGGCGACGGATGGGCTGCAGCGACCACCAGGCGCGTTCCTCGTCGGTGAAGGCATGTTCAGGCCCGAGGGTTTCCGGTTCCGGCCGGGCGGTTTTGGCACCCTCGGCAATCCACTGGCCAATGGTGGCGATTTCCTCGTCCTTGAGCTTTGCCTTGCCCTTGGGCATTTCGCCGGATTCGAGCACCTCATGGAGGTGGCTGGCAGCCGTTTGGCCGGGCAGAACGGCCGGCCCCGATTTGCCGCCCTTGAGCAGGAAGCGGGCGAGCCGGACATCAAGTCCCCCCTTGGTTTCACCGTCCTCGCCATGGCAGTGGAAGCAGTGCGTCTTGAGGATCGGGCGGACGTGCTTCTCAAAGGTCAACGGACCGGCGGCACTTGCGCAGAGCGGTGCGAGCAGGGCCAGGAGGTGAACGGAACGACGCATGATGTTGAAGGGGCATTACGGCCTGGCGGCCGGCGCTCTTGCGGGCGCGCGCGGGCTGGTCCAAGTTGAGTGATGGAGATCCGCAGCAGGGACAATGAGCGCATCAGGCACGCGAGGCGCGTGCGTGACGGGCGCGAGGACAGGTTGATTTTTGTGGAGGGGCTGAGACTCGCCGAGGAGTGCCTGCGCTCCGGTCTGGAGGTGACGATGGCCTTTCACCGGGCCGGGGGCGAAGAGCGACAGCAGCGCCTGCTCGCGGATCTGGCTGGGCGTGGCGTTGCCTGTCACGAGGTGGCGACTGCCGTCTTGGAGACGTTGAGCGACACCGTGCAGGGGCAGGGGATGATCCTGCTGGCGCGTCGGCCGGAAGCGGTGGCCCCGGAGAAGGCGAGGCTGGTGCTTGGACTCGACCGGGTTCAGGACCCGGGCAATCTCGGTACGCTGCTGCGCACCGCCGAGGCGGCGGGCGTTGACGGCGTGGTCCTGCTTGCCGGTTGTGCGGATGTGTATTCGCCCAAGGTGTTGCGCGCCTCAATGGGAGCTGCCTTTCGCCTGCCGGTGCTGGCTGCCGCCGATGCCGATGCGCTGCAGTCCCTGGCTGGCCGAATGGGACTGGCTCTGGCGGCAGCGGCCGGTGCCGGTGAATGCGCGTATGACGCGCACGAATGGTGCAAGCCGACGTTGCTGGTGCTCGGCAATGAGGCCAACGGAGTCAGCCCCGAGCTGCTGGCACGCTGTGATCACCGCCTGCGCATTCCGCTCGCCCACGGGGTGGAGTCGCTCAATGTCGCGGCGGCCGGAGCCGTGATGCTGTTTGAGGCGGCGCGCCAGCGGCGCGTCTCAGCCGCCCATCAGGGCGCGCAGGGCGGGCAGTGAGCGGTCGGCGGCGGCGGCCAGCAGCGGTGCGGCCTGCCGGAGTGCCTCCGCCAGTTCCATGTCCGCCGGCTTGGTGGCAAAGCAGTGGTCAAAGCAGGCACGCAGTACGGGCGACTCCTCGACCGCCCCGGCAAAGGCGACCACGGGTTTGCCGAGGCGCCGCGCCATCTGGGCGACACCGACCGGACCCTTGCCGCAGAGCGTCTGGGCATCGAGCCGGCCCTCGCCGGTGAGCACGAGGTCGGCGCGGGCGACGCGTTCCTCGAGCCCGATGTGTCGGGCCACGAGTTCAAAACCGCCGGTCAATTCGGCGTTGCAGAACACCATGAGGCCCCAACCGAGGCCTCCGGCGGCTCCGGCTCCGGGCGTGTCCCGGCAATCGCGGCCGAGGTCGCGGCGGACGAGGTCGGCCACATGGGTGAGACCGCTTTCGAAGCAGGCGAAGTCACCGACGCCCTTCTGCGGGCCATAGACGGCGGTGGCACCCCGGGGGCCGAGCAGGGGATTGTCGACATCGCACGCGACCTGCAGGGCGGGGAGGTCATAATCGGGCGCTACGATACGCGCGATGCGCTGGAAGTGGGCGGGCAGGGGATCCAGTTCTTGGCCGTGGTTGTCGAGGAACCGGTACCCAAGAGCGGCGGCCATGCCGGCGCCGCCGTCGTTGGTGGCGCTGCCGCCAAGACCGATGAGCAGTCGGTGCGCACCGCGGGCGAGGGCATCGGCCATCATCTGGCCCGTTCCGCGGGTTGTGGCCTGCGCGGGATCGAGGGGCAGGTCGAGCACCTGGGCGAGTCCGCTGGCCGCGCTCATTTCCAGCACGGCTTCGTGCTGAGACGGCAGCCAGCCGTAACGGGCGAGTCGGGGTCGGCCGCGAGCGTCAACGACGGCACATTCCGCCCATTCACCTCCCAGGGCGGTGACCATTGCGTCGGTGGTGCCTTCGCCACCGTCGGCGATCGGGCAGATGTCGAACTCGGCGGCCGTCAGACCTGCGCCGAGACGCTCGCGCAGGATCTCCGCCACCTCGCGGGCGGTCAGGGTTCCCTTGAACTTGTCGCAGGCGATGAGGACGCGCATCCGCATGGAGTCGGGCGGGCGCGGCACGGCGTCAAGGCCTGCCGCGCCACCCGAACCTATCCGATTACTTGCCACCCAGCGGCGCGGTCACCGCACCGGCGGGGACCTTGCCGGCGGGCACGATCTTCCAGGCCGCACCGCGCTCGCTCGTGTAGGGATCGACCGGGCCGCCATAGTTGGCGGTGGCGTGGCTGAGATAGATGGCGCCATCCGGACCGATGCCGCTGCCGGTCGGGCGGATGCCGTCGGCCAGGTCGAGCATTTCCTGCATCTGCCAGGCACCATTCACCTGCTTCATACCCCAGATCTTGCCGCTGCCCCAGTCGGCGCAGAAATACACGCCGTCGAGTTCAGGGTAGTCACTGCCACGGTAGACACCGAGGTTGATGACACAGATGCCCTGGTCGACGTGGCTGTATTCGGCGATCGGCAGAACGCCCACTTCGGGATGGTTTTCGGGATCGACGGCGGTTTCGCTGCCGTCCGGATTCTTCTTGAGGATCATCGGAAAGGGGTGGCTGCCGCACATGAATTTCCAGCCGTAGTTTTCGCCCCCCTTGCTGGAGGCCGGCTGCAGATTGATTTCCTCCCAGTGATTCTGGCCGATGTCAGCGATGTAGAGGTCGCCGGTCTTGCGGTCGAAGCCGAAGGTCCAGGGGTTGCGCAGGCCGTAGGCCCAGATTTCCGGCTTCGCCTTCGGATGAATCTTCGAGAAAGCCTCCTCGCTGACGCCGAACAGGGTCATCTGCTGGAGAGGCGTGAGGAAGGGATTGTCCTTGGGGATACCGTAGCCGCGGTCGGGCGTTGCCTGATCGACGTCGATGCGCAGCATCTTGCCGAGCCAGGTGTGCAGGTCCTGGCCGGCGTTGATGACGTCGCCCTCCCAGCCCCCGTCGCCGACACCGATGTACAGGTAGCCGTCGGGGCCGAAGGCGATCTGGCCGCCGTGATGGTTGCAGTAGGGAAAATCAATCTGCATGAGCACGCGCGCGCTGTCCGGGTCGAGACGGTCGGGGCTGCTCTTGGAGACGGTGAATTCGGTGATCATCGTCGCGCCGTTGAACCAGAGGTCGGCGTAGGCGACGTAGACCTTGCCGTTGTCCTTGAAATTCGGATGGAAGGCCATGCTGTACATGCCGAGTTCGAGGAAGGATGAGATCGTCTTGTCCTTGAGGTCGAGGAAGGGGCGGCGCTGGCGCTTGCCGTCCTTGATCACCTGAATGACGCCGGGGCGTTCGACGATGAAAAGTCGGCCGCTGCCATCGTCCGGGGCGGCGACGCTGACCGGATCGACCAGGTCATCGGCGACGCGGACAAGTTGGATGGCGGGGACTCCGGGCAGTTGGCCTCCCGGCTGGACGGGCTTGGGTTGTGCGAGACCGTTCAGGGGAGCGCCAAGGAGCGCGGCGAGCAGGAGATGGCTGAATTTCATGACGTGAAGATCTTGGTAACGCAATCAGGCTAGAAATTCGTGCCGGTGAAGGCAATCCGGAAAATCGTCCGGGCCAAAGAAAATCTTGACCCGCCTCATCATGCCTAGATAGTCACGGTCCCCCTTAGTTCATCGGGCCGGGATCCCGACCCCCTGGAATTCTCCGGAAGCCATGGCCGCCTCCTCAAAAAAAGCATCCGACTCTTTGAGCCCCCGCAAGCCGGCCAAGGCCGTGCCTGCTCCTGCTCCTGACTCGCGGCAAGTGGCCGGCAAGAAGAGCGGCCATCCGCGCATCAATCCGGAGCTGCCGGCACCCCAGGAGGTG
>Ga0222714_10005286_pt1 | contig 12351 bp, 13 predicted proteins | sample C33_3DmetaG_FD_165048 | JGI IMG/M metagenome (GOLD analysis project Ga0222714, IMG submission 165048) | Estuarine water microbial communities from San Francisco Bay, California, United States - C33_3D | ecosystem: Environmental > Aquatic > Marine > Unclassified | place: USA: California... | reverse complement strand
GCTCTCCGCTTGTCGCATCAGTACTCCTCTTGTCGCATCACCCGGTAATTGTAGTCGCAAGTAGGAATCCGTATGCCGCACCCATGCGACATAGAAACCCATCAAACGGGCCCTAAAAACAAAAAAGCTCCCTGATTTTACAATCAGAGAGCTTTTAAAGGTCAACGTGGAGTTGACCGACATTTAACATGTGGCGAGAGAGAGACTTGAACTCTCGACCTCCTGGTTATAAATCCGACGCTCTAACCAGCTGAGCTACCTCGCCTGGCTGTTTTTGAGTCTAAATCATTCGAATGTACAGAAAACTGTGGTGAATACGTCTCTCTCTGTCCACATCTCTAAGAAGACGGATGGGACTTATAAAGCGAAGCGGAATCTACTATGCGGAGTTTTACAATTCGGCAAAGTCTCCCCCAGCAAAACGCTACAGCCTTAGGACACGCAGTAAGAAGCCTGCGGAATCACGGTATCGCCGTATGCAGGTTGATTACGAGGAGGGCAAATGGGACCCGTGGAAAGGCCCTTGCATTACGCCTCCTGTGACCACCTCAGCTAGCCTCAAAGAAGCGCCATTTGAAGACATTGCCCAGGCCTTTCTCGAGTCTAGAGCGCGCTTAGGGCGCTCCATAGAGACGATCAGGACCTATAAAGAAGTACTACACGGATTAGGTAAAAGGTTACCTCATTCGACACTGAACGGTCAAAGCCTCGCCGATTCAATCCTGGAATTTGTTTACGACGGTACGTTTGCTGCAGCAACGCGTTCGAAACGATACGGACATATTCGAACCTTCACTAAATGGGCGAGATTGAAAGGATTCCTGGATGTGAATCCGATCGAAATGGTAGAGCAGCCAAAGCAGAGGAAGGTTTTTCCGAGAAGTATATCTGCTGACCAACTTGACTTGATCTGTTCAGCAATGATCGAGGACTACAGAAGGAAGTTGAAATCACGCTTAGTAGCGGAAGGTGAGATCATATGGAGAATCCCGCTATTCCAATTTGCCCTCTATACGGGTATGAGAGCCTCTGAGTTGGCTCGATTAACGTGGGGAGACATTGACCTGGATCTGAAACTAGTATCGATCAAAAAGCAGAAGAACGGACACCAGCAGACAATCCCTTTGTGTAGGAGGGCAGCTGAAGTACTGATGGGGCTCCAAAGCGGACATGGAAATGAATTTGTATTCCACTCGCCAAGGGGAGATCACTATTCGAGATCCGCCAAGCGGTTCTCTGAACGATCAAGTCAAGTTTTTAGACTCTACAGAAGGATGGTCGGATTACCAGAGCTGATCTGTTTTCATAGTCTCCGCCATGGATTCTGCACGGCTCTTGCTAATGCTGGCAAATCTAGCTTTGTCATCAAAGCTGCTGCTCGACATCAGGACATATCTACAACCTTGCGGTACGTTCATCTTTCCAACAGGAGACTCTTTGAGGAAGTGAATGACGTCTTCGACTAAACAAGAAAAGTCAGCTTAGACCCCTTGAGCACTTGCATGGGGTGCAAGGGGTCGCGTGGGTTCAAATCCCGCCGTCCCGACCGAAGAACAGCCTCCTAGAGGCCGTAGAGGGCGATCAGGTTTTGCGACTTGATCGCCTTTTCTTTTGAAACGGCCGCCGACTGCAGAACTATTGCAGAACTTTCGAGGAGCGATGTTTGGCGAGTCTGCTTCACAAAACCAATGTGAGGAGACGGGAATGGCCAGTTTGATAAAGAAGAAGGGGCGCTACTTCCTTCAATTCTTTGATGCTGGTAAGAGAGTCAAGCGCAAGACAATCGCATTGAAGACAGGTGATAAGCGCACCGCACTAACATCGAAGGCCTTCCACGAGGCTGAGTTTGCGCTAGGAAAGTGGTCGCCCTGGGAGAGCCCTCAGAACGCGCTAAGACGCTCGCAGGAGACAGAAGGGCGTCAAGGGCCACGAACGGTTCAAGAGGCGGTAGAGGCCTTTCTTGAGAGCCGTGCGGGATGTCGCCAAACAACTCGTGAACACTATAGATGGGTGCTAACCCTGTTGGTGCAGACGCTCCCCAATGGCTCTATTGTAAAGGACTTGTCGGCGACGCGGATAACTAGCTGGCTTGTAGACCAATCTTCCAATGCGAATACGCAGCGCACTTACTTGTCACGGGTGGGAATCTTCATCAGGTGGTGTATATCCCAGGGCTGGGTTGATCGTGATGTCACCAAGGCGGTAGTGCTTTCAATGCCACCTAACAAACTCCACAGCAAGCTTATCCAGCCTGACCAGGTAGATGGCCTCATTGCGGCTGCTCGGGCCTCTGAGACCCCTTACATGGCCGCTGTCATCATGTTTGCGTACGACCACGCACTCCGCCTCTCTGAGGCGTGCGCACTAAGCTGGGATTGGATAGACGCGGACAATGCAGTGATTACTGTGCGGTCCGATGGGGCCTTCACGACAAAGACAGGGGCTACTGTTCGAAAACCTCTCTCAAGTAGATGCGGCGCTTGGTTAGCTCAGCAATCACATCGAACTGGCCGAGTTGTCCTCAATAGCAAAGGGCGCCCACTAAATCCAAATTGGACCAGCAAGGTATTCAAAGCCATCGTGAGACAAGGGGGCCTGCCTGAATCGATAACGTTTCACTCTTTGAGACACGGCGCCTTGGGTATATATATCTAATCCCTGCTACCGTGGTAGCACCCTAATCTGAAATATTGTTACAGGGTACGGGCACCGAAATTGTATCGAGAAGCCAAAGCCTTGAAGGGGTACAGGGGGGTAAAAGCGTTGAAAAAACCTCAGGCTTTCGATTGCCGTGTGTTTGCGGAAGGACGGGTAGGGATGGCCAGTAAGGTAATACTTCCTACCCCAGATGGTGGAAAACCCGACATGGCGAAGTGTCCCGTTCAATTACCCTATCTCTCAATACTTGACACAACCACTGGTCTTATGTATGATTCTTTCAAAAGTACATCCATTTCCCCCTGGCCAACATGGAGTCAAAAATTGGACTCAACCCAACAGATAGGTAGACGATGCGATTCACTGCAAAAAGCACTAATAGCAGAAGCGTGCGATGGTTTTTGATTCCGCTCGTACTGCTTCTATCACACTTTCATCAATCTTCAGCGCAATCACTGGCAATTTTACGTCATATCGACCCAAGGCTCGAATTTGGTGTTGAGTTGTATGCTAATAATCTCGTCGAAAGAGCCAAAGAAACCCTTTTGGAAGTCGTATGGGATGAGCAAGATGTCTTTGGTAACGATCGGGCTGAGGCCTATTTCTGGCTAGGATGGATTTCTTATAACGAGGGAAACGTTGATGGTGCTTGGTTCAGCTGGGACAAACTGCTTGAACAGTACCCTAACCACTCGAACCTATTCAGCTTCTTACCTTCAGCGATCATCTTCCTCTGGTAATGAACAAAACAGCAAAAGCATCACCGCGACTGATCTTGGAGGTCATAGGTATCTCTTCAATAATTCTGTCGCTTGTCTTCGTTGCCGTCGAGCTTCATCAGAACACCAAGGCTGTTCATGGTCAAACCAATCAGGCTATCGCGGATAACGTCAATGCTCTCTATCTCGCAATTGCGACGGATGATGAACTTGCAAGGGCATGGATTAAACTTTTCAACGATGAACGAATTGAGGATTTGAGTCCTGAGGAGCGAATTATGCTTGAAATGAGCCTTTTATCTGGCTTTAGGCGCGTCGAAAACATTTGGTATCAGGTGGACGAAGGCTTGATAGAAGAGCGGGCACTAAAGCGGATAGGATATGACCCCTATATCACCAATATTGGCAGAGCGACGTGGAATAAATTTCGCGGTGGTTACGATCCCGCCTTCGTTAGCTACTTTGAACAGCAGCTTGCCATCAATAGTGAGTCAGAAGTAGGCGGGTATGATGGAGAAGGCGCTCATGAGTAGCCTGTTACAAAACAATTCAGGAAAACCAATTGAGGAGGCTTGTCAGCTCTCCAAGTTTCCCTTCCGTCCAGAACTTAAACCAAGAACACTCACCATGAGATTATTTTCAGTTATCACAATCATCTGTCTGCTCGCACTTCCAGGTTGTTCATCTGAGAACAGTGAGCTAGAGCTAGCTGCTGTACAACTTGAACGTGACCTTGAGATGTACAACGGGGTGTGGGACAAATTTCTCAAGGAAGGCGATACTTCCGTTGTAAATGCCGACAATTTTACCGAAGACGTGGTTGTCGTAACGTCTGAGGGTGATTTAGTTGGTATTGATGCCTGCCGTGACTACTACACCAATTTCCTCACGGGCTTCTCAGAGATTGAATGGAATATCCTTGATGCATTCGGTCAGGGAGACAAGTTGGTTAAACATTGGAATTTCAAAGGGAGGCACACAGGCGAGTTTTTCGGAATGCCCGCCACGGGAAACTATCTGGACCTCTCAGGAACGACGATTGTGACCATCCGAGACGGTAAGATTGCGAAAGAGCATGACTTCTTTGACATGCAATCTCTGCTCGATCAACTCTCCTCAGGTGCGGATGGAAGCGTAACTGTCGATGAGTACCGCTCAGTGAATTGAGAGGCGATCTATGAGCGAGCTTGTTTCAGGGCAGTCTCAAGGTCATCGAGTGAGAGCTCGTACAGCTGCATCGCAGCTTTTTTACTCTTCAGGTACTTAAGCTGCATCCCTAAAGCGGCTCTGACCGTTTGGTTGTCTCGAAGGACGCGGGAGAGCGTATCGAGATATTCATCGACGCTGACGTTCGTGTCACTTGCCTGAACGAGAAAAGAGGGATGTCTCGAAAGGAATTCGTCCAAAAGAGTGGACTTCAAAAGTCGCTCTTCAGCAAGGCCTGTCGTAACACGACTTTGACTTCGGATATGTAGGTTCGTCAATGCCGTCTTCAAGGCATTTGATCTGATGTATTTGAGTCCATCGCTGGCGATGAGCGTTGCATACGTCTCGGTTGGGGGACTGAACAAGCTGTTGTTGAATAAACTGAATTCTATTCGTGTCTTGCTGGAAGTGACAGCCCCTATAGCCCCATCTGTCATGCCTTCTGACTTAAGTAGTTCGGAATAGATCGCGATGTCATCCGAAACGTCTCGTGAGGCCCTCGCCTCGTATTCTCTGATTGTCTCGATTTCAGTGGTCAGGGCTTCTAGAAGTCGATTCTCTTCGGTCTTTTCGAATCGCATCTGAGAAAAACTGGTAACTCCGAATGAGGCGCTTACGCCAAGAAATATTACGATGAACTCAAGCGCTAATTGCTTTAGGTTGGTGACTTTCATGGGTCGGTACTGATATTGCTGTGTGGTGCCACTCATCATACAACTTCCTTTACATATTTAGAACAGCACGGTATGATTGTGTAAGAGAACTGCAGAACTATTGCAGAACTCGCTGAGCACCGCCCCTTGAGAACGCACTTCTAGGGTCTTGCAGAGCCTTGATTAGACGGTAGCGCACTTGCATGGGCTGTAAGGTCTTCCCGCGAGTGCCCAACTCTGACTGCTTGGGTATATTGCGTTGTCAAGTGCTACCTAATCGAGCAGAGAGTAGACGTATCTACTGTACAGAGAACTGTGGTGAGTCGAATGTAATCAGGAGGACTACCCAACAAAAAAGGCCACCCTGCGTGAACAGGATGGCCTTCGAGAGTGGCGAGAGAGAGACTTGAACTCTCGACCTCCGGGTTATGAATCCGACGCTCTAACCAGCTGAGCTACCTCGCCATGAGGTCTGCCCCCGTTTCAAAGGGCGGACCGAAGATACAGCACATTCTAACTCGTATCAATGGATGTTGGATCCCAGTCGTCAGGTTCAGCAGGTTCTTCACGATATGGATGTGACTTGGGTGCCTTTTGCAAACTGTACACATTTTTGTGACACAGATATTTTTTGTGATGAAATACCTAAATCACAATGACACTGATTAAACGCGATGGAATCTATTATGTAGAGTTCTATGACGCATCAAAGAATCCGAAAAGAAAACGCTACACGCTAAAGACTAAAAATCAACGTGTGGCACTGGTTCGATTAAAGTATCTGGAGGAGGAGTATCAAATAGGCAGATATGATCCTTGGACTCAGACACCAACTCAATACAATCACCTCAATAGAGAAAAATTAAGGTCTATAACGTGGACCACCTGTATCCAAGAATTCCTTAATTCAAAAATTGCATTGCAAAGAAGTGAGGATACAATTCGTACATACACAGATTTGCTAAACGGAATCTGCAAACGGGTTGATCCAGAAGCTTCACCAGAGGCTATAGGAGAATCCGTGTTAATGAACTTCATCTACGATGGGTCAGTTGCTCAAGCTACGCAGAACAAACGCTACGGGCACCTGAGGACATATTTCAGATGGCTTGTCGAGAAGCGGTTCATACAAATCAACCCATTGCAATTAATTGTCAAACCAAGAATCACAAAGTGGCTACCAAAAGCGATTGATGAGTCTGGTCTGGATACCATTATCGCGTTAATGGAGATAGATTATGCGCAAAAACTATCCGCTGATTTACGAGGGTGATCTGAGGGAACGATACCTAAACCACAAGAAGGGAGGGGGTGCAATTTGGAATATATTTTACCTACACTGTCTGAATCCAGCAAAATGGCCCATATTTGACCAACACACATTTCGCGCGATGCATTTTCTTCAATCGGGGAAGATTTGCGAAATTGGATCGACCAATCGAATAAAATATGAGCAGTATCAGAATGAGTTTCTTCCATTTATAGAAGGTTTTGCTCAATTTAATCGTCGCAAAACTGACCAAGCTTTTTTCGCTTTGGGACAGTTTCTAAGAAAAGCTACTGGTTACGTATAACATGCACGCGTTGCTGGCACCATACCTTTGACAAGCGTGGTTTGGAGAGATTGTATTCTTTGGAGGACCGGGTTTAACGGCGCCGAATTTAGTATCGGAGGCGACCATTTATTTGGAAGCAGGTACGTACCTCTTGGAATGCTACGTAAAAACAGGCGGTGTATTTCATAGTTATAATCCCGACCCCGACGTATACGGAATGGTACATGAGTTCAAAGTAACCGATGAAGCCTCGGGCGCTAGCGAGCCGATCGCGACGGTTCAAGTGGACATTTCAAGCACAAATGGTATCCAAATCGAGGGTGAAATGGTTTCCGGTGCGCAGACGGTAGCCGTGCGCTTCAGTGACCAAATAGTGCACGAGAACTTCGTTGGACACGATATACAGGTTGTCAGGATCTCCGATGAGCTCAATCTCGGTGATCTACAAGAGTGGATGGACTGGACTAGGGCTGCTGGATTGCAAACCCCTGCTCCAGCACAGTTCTTGGGAGGGCTCAATGAAATGCCAGCAGGGTCCACGGGCTACTTTAATGTCATCCTTGAGCCAGGGCGATATGCGCTGATATCCGAAGTACCGAACACGGCCTCAAAGGGCTTGTTTAAAGAATTCGTGGTACAGTAAAGCATTTGGAGGATTTCCAGCTTGCTTCATAGACCCCGATTTCCAACGAACGTTTAGACCGCAAATCCTTCGCGATAGGTTCTGCCCACGAACTGGTTGGCTTCTTCCAGGTTGGTGATTCGCATGTTTTCTCCATCCCATAGTAGTTTCTTCCGACCATAGTAATCCATGCCCCCGTTGCTGTTTTCTCTGCGGAGCATATAGCTGCGGATGGCTAGATTGCCCATTAACACGGTTTCGGTCATGGGGCCTGCATAGTCGAAAGAAGAGGTAAGTCCTTTGTGCTCTGCACTTCCAAATCCGGCTTTGCAGGCATCCACCCATCGGCGCTGGTGCCCGTATTCTGGTTCATGGTTGGGCTCTGTTTCCGGTCCAAACTCCGTTGTCCCGTCATTGAGGTACAGTTTGGGCATGATGGGTGAGCTATCGTTCACGTTAGTGGAAATAATGCCCTTTTCGCCGATGATCAAGACTCCATTGGCACTGCCGGGTCCGCCCATATCCTGGTCCGCGGGAATGATATCTGGATGGGAAGGTTTAATGCCCCCATCACTCCATGTCATTTCAATAGGAGATTGGCTTTTGGACGTCGCCGCATAGTGTAGGGTCACGAAAGACGAAGCTGGACAGCCTTCTGGGCTGTAGTCCGGTGTCCACATCTGTGAATAAACCGTACCCACGCTGCATTCAGCATCCAATGGGTACTTCAGGCCAAGTGTTCTGAAAGGAATGTCGATTAAGTGGCAACCCATGTCGCCGAGCGCTCCGGTGCCGTAGTCCCACCATCCTCTCCAGCTAAAGGGATGCAAATTGGGTGTGTATTCTCTGTAGGGCGCCGCACCCAACCACAGATCCCAATCCAGCGATTGAGGTTTCTTGCTTGGATCGGGTCCCTGCATTAAGCCACCTTGTGGCCAAACCGGACGGTTGGTCCAAACCTGCACTTTGGAAATTTTTCCAATCTTTCCGGAATCCACCCACCCTTGGACCATGTTTAGAAGGGGGTTGGATCCTCCTTGATTGCCCATTTGGGTGACGACTTTCTGCTGACGTGCCTTCTCCGTCAGTATGCGAGCCTCGCGAATATTGTGGGTCAGCGGCTTCTGCACATAAACGTGTAGTCCTCGGTCCATGGCCCGAGAAGCGGCCGGTCCATGCCCGTGATCGGGAAGGGAAATGGTAACCGCATCGAGGTCTTTTTCCTTATCCAGCATCTCCCGATAGTCCGCATAAAGCTTGGCATCAGGAAACAACTCAACGGATCGAGCGGCCGATCCTGAAAAATCCACATCACAAAGCGCCACAACGCGTTCCCGACCGCCTACCGAGGCGTTACGTATGTCGCTCGCGCCTTTTCCACCCGCCCCAATCGCAGCCAAAACCAATTGGTCACTGGGGGCTGTGTATCCAATCCCACCCAGAACATGCCGGGGCACGATCATCGCAGCGGCAGCGCCGACGGCAGATTTCTTAATAAAGGTTCTACGGGAGCTGTCGGAAGGTGATGTGTTCTTCTTGGCCATGTTGACGTCACGGGTTTAATTTCTTCAATGTAACGGGTTTGGAAGGTCGATGGCAATAGGAAAAGCAGAAGGGCTGGCGGGCTGACACGAGCAAAATAGGGGCTCTATTCGGCTGTACCGTTTTGATTTGGTCGCAAGGAAAGGCAACTCTTGAGAAAAGGCAGGAAACGGCGGGATCAGTCGGAAGTCCCAATCGTCTGAGAGGTATGCAACATTCCAACATTGTCGGCCAAGAACGGGTAGTCCACACGCTGAAACGAACGCTGGTTAGTGGTCGAGTCGCACACGCGTACATTTTCCATGGTCCGGATGGGGTGGGAAAGAAAGCGGCCGCATTTGCGCTTGCTAGAGCGTTGCAATGTGTTTCCCTGGTCGACGGTGAGGCGTGCAACGTTTGTGGGCCATGCAGCAAGGCGCTGAAGGGTCTTCATCCGGACATTCACGTTCTGATGCCAACCACCAACGATGCAACCCACGATGACATTTCGGCGCGGCTCATGGCCTTGGTCCAGGATCCGTATGTAATTGTGGACTTTCAACGCCGCCCCACGCTGGATGGGACAGCCACGTCATCCAATAAGCAAGTCTATTATTCGGTCGAAATGGTTAACGAATCGCTTCGACGACCCATGAGTTTTCATCGCGTAGAGGGTGAATACCGCGTAGGAATCATTCTGGATGCCGATAAAATGAAAACGGAAGCCTCTAACGCCTTTTTGAAGTTGTTGGAAGAACCCGGAAGCAAAACAGTTTTTATTCTTACGACGGATCGGATTGATCATATTCTGCCCACCATTTTATCAAGGTGTCAGCAAATGCGGTTTGACACGTTGAGTGTCGCCGAGATCACGGAAGCGCTGATACAGCGTGATTTAGTGGATGAGCGATCGGGTCCGGTGATCGCTAGGATGGCGGATGGTTCGTTGAGCCGAGCCCTGGACCTCGCAGGAAGTGAGGAACTGCCCTTGGTTCGAGATGAAGTGCTTAGCTTTTTGAGGTTGAGTTTTCAGGGGCGAGGCGATGTGGTTACGTCCGCAGTTGATTCCCTATCCTCGATGGGCCGAGAACACACCAAGTTCTTTTTGTTGGTCATGTTGGGGATTCTTCGCGACCTGTTTTTGTTATCGGGCGCTCAAAGCACGGAACTCATCGTAAACGTGGATCAAATAGAAACCCTGTCCAAATTTGTGGGCAATTTGCCGGACGCGCGAATCGACTACATGATCGAGGCGGTTGAACAGGTTAGCTACCTCCTCGAACGCAATGTTAACACACGATTGGCGCTGATCGCTTTATCCAGAGTCTTGTCTAACGCTATGCGAGGCGATCGGGCCGAGATAGCGCTTAGTTTAGCGTCCTAATATCGAAAGCACTGAGGTGGATGGGTTTGCCGGCTGAGGCCGAAGGGGACGAGTTTAGCGGTCGTTATAGTCGTCGAGATGGTCCAAATCGTCAAGACTACCCAGGTTTTCTAGAATATCGTCGGCGTGAGAACGCTGCAGCGCTAGAATAGCCCCGTGAGGAATGATCAGGAAGTTTTTCTCCTTAAAAGTGATTTCAATGGCTTCCTTCCGGAGGAAAAAAGCAAAATCACCAGGCATCGCTTGAAGGGGAAGATACCGGACTGCCGCTTTGTTCTGCGCCCACAGATCACTTTCACTGAAGTCTGGATTTGGCGTTACATAGCCCGGGCCAATGCTGATAACGCGACCGCATTGCACCCTCTCTTTTTCTGCAACGGAAGCAGGGAGCACCAGGCCCGTGCGGGTTTTCCGTTCGCCATCTTCTGCTGCGACCAGGACCCGATCTCCTACCATGATCAATTCGTTCATTGAGAACACCCTACTTCTTCAACTCGATTACTTTTGCCAAAATGCTTACACACCTATCTATGCCACTAGTTCGATTATAGAACGTACTTCTGGCAAGGGCATTTTGTCTCCAAACGGTTCGACGCAGAGGATTGCTTATTACGTCCTCGAAAAGGGGGAGTAGTTCGGATAGTCTATCCCACGTTAAATGGGCGCCTAAATCAAATTCGTTCACTTCACTGCCAAGTGGGCCATCGGAATCGCAAATGGCGAGAATGGCTGTGCCTGAACTGATTCCTGGGATCAATTTTGACGGGATAAAGGAGTTTCCTGCTCCGGCTTTTTCCGTAATAACGTAGAAGTCGGCTTCGGCAAGTGCAGCAGCAAGTCCTGCTTCGTCCGAAAAACCTTTCAGGGTGAACCGTTCATCGCTAACCTCATCAATCCAGGATTTAAGGGACGCGAGTTGGGCACCTTCGGCTTGGATGGTAAACTGAAACGAAATGGGGAGGGTGTGCAGAAATTGACAGAACGCCAAGAGGTTTTGCTTTCCACCAAGATTTCCAGAATACAAAAGCTTAATTCCGTTTACAGGGGTCGCTTCAGGTGTTTCTTCCTTCGCTCGCAAGGATTCAATTTGAGCAGAAAGGGAAGCGTGGAGCCAATTGGGTACATACTCGACGGTTGAAGGTGCTCCTTCGATGGATTTGAGCGTGTCGACCATAGGGGCTGAGATCGTACTCCACAGATTACACTGACGAAAAAGAGCGTTTTGAACCTTCACAAGCATTCTTGAAACGATTCCGCCTCCGGAAATGCCTCCCGCTGCCGCCGCTTGAGCTGAAAGGTCCTGCACGTTGAGCCAAATTGGTGCTTTGGAGCGCCAAGATGCTAAAACCGCATAGGCAACAGAGCCCATCAGGGGCGAAAATACCAATATGGCGTCAAATTCATGACGTTTGGGTAAGCGTCTAAGGAGGGAGAAGAAAAACGACGCTTCATACAAAAGCCGTTGAATGAGGCTATTTGGATTGTTTGGGATGAATAGACCGTGTCGTTCTACTGGAAAACCAAGAGAGGTATCTGTAGAAATTTGTAGTCCATTTTTACCGGTAGTGTCCTTCCACTGTGGGTAATAGGGGACGGCACATTTTACTTTAATCTTGTGCCCACGCTCATGCAACCCCTCACACAAGTCGGAAAACAGAACGCCGCCACCCAGATCCGGGCGGAAAACATTCACAACTATAAGTATACGAGAACTTGAGCTATTCACAGGCAAATCTGTAGGTCAAAACAATTCTGTAGATACTGCAAAATAAAAAAGCACAACCGTTGAGGGGTTGTGCTAATGATGCGCATTAAAAGCTTGTTGTGCAAACCAGCTTTTAATCAAAAATAGGTTCAATTGGGCTGCTAGAGCAGTTGAAATACAATTAAAACAATTAGACCAACGACTCCTGCGCCGTATGTCATGGTTTTAATTGCCCGGTCAATTGGGTTCCGCATGTGGCAATGTGGATGAGGTCCAGTAAGAGTAAAGAGTCATCGTTGGGCAATCGATGACATGTTTTGTTCGGTT
>Ga0222714_10005278_pt1 | contig 12366 bp, 9 predicted proteins | sample C33_3DmetaG_FD_165048 | JGI IMG/M metagenome (GOLD analysis project Ga0222714, IMG submission 165048) | Estuarine water microbial communities from San Francisco Bay, California, United States - C33_3D | ecosystem: Environmental > Aquatic > Marine > Unclassified | place: USA: California... | reverse complement strand
CAGGCTCAAGCGCCCCACGTACAAGTGGTGGCATCTCTGGCAAAGGCGGCAGTAATGTAAACCCGTTTTATAAAGAAATGTTAAAAAGGCTTGGACTTCCTGAGTCAACCGAACAAATAGCCCGCAACGATATTAAAAAAATATTGCAGTCAAATACACCAACAATGGCTGAGTTGGAAAAACGTATTCGCTCAAATCCCAATAAAAAAACTAGATAATTTTTAAAACTACGTTAGGACAATAATGGCATTATCAATAGAGCAGGTAACGGCACGGGTTGAATCCCTGCGTTACCGCAATCACGAACGTGATGCGCGTAACCTTGACGTACTTGCTGTCCGTAAAGGAAAGATTGCCCAGGTTTATCCTAACTTCTTTCCAGAGGGCGTTGATGCAAACGTAGTAGCAAACTTTATTGACATTGTTGCTCGTGACTTATCTGAAGTAATGGCCCCACTGCCTGCCGTTAACTGCTCCGCAGCCAACCAAGTATCTGATAGAGCCCGTACCTTTGCTGACAAGCGCACTCGTATTGCCTCTAACTATTTCCAAAACTCAGACCTAGCAGTACAGATGTATTCAGGTGCTGACTGGTATCTAACATACGGATTCGTCCCGTTTATTATTGAACTAGACGATGAAGCAAAACTGCCACGTATCCGCATAGAAAATCCTATTGGGGCCTACCCAGAGTTTGACCGCTATGGACGTTGTGTGGCATTTGCCAAGAGATACTCTATGACGCTTGGTGAACTGGTATCTCAGTTCCCAGAGTATGACAGAGAACTTCTGGGTTCAGAGGGATATAAGCAAGACCTTAATGCAACCATTGAAATGGTTCGTTACTACGACAAAGACCAATCTATAATTTATGTACCACGTAGAGAGAATCTAGTTCTTTCTCAGGCTGCTAATCCGCTTGGTAAGATGATGGTTGTTGTTGCACGCAAGCCATCCATTGATGGTGAAATGCGTGGACAGTTTGATGATGTACTAGGTATCCAGTTACTGCGTAACCGATTTGCATTACTTGCAATGGAGGCTGCAGAGAAATCTGTACAGGCACCTATTGTACTTCCACAAGATGTACAAGAACTACAACTTGGTGGCGATGCGGTTATCCGCACATCCAACCCAGCAGGTGTCCGCCGCGTAGAACTTACTCTACCGCAGGGCGCATTTACTGAGCAGAACATTCTTAATCAAGAACTTCGTGTTGGTACACGCTACCCTGAATCTCGTACTGGAAATATTAGCCAATCAGTTGTTACTGGTCAAGGTGTCCAGGCTCTTATGGGAGCATTTGATACACAGGTTAAATCTGCACAAGCAATCTTTGCTGCAACTCTTCGGGACATTATTAGTCTTTGCTTTAATGTAGATGAAATGATTTACTCAGAAGAAAAAACAATTCGTGGAGTAGATTCGGGTTCACCTTATGAGATTACATATAAGCCAGCCAAAGATATCAAGGGTGACTATTCTGCTGATGTCCGTTACGGTATGCTCGCTGGTCTTAATCCAGCACAAGGTCTTATCTTTATGCTTCAAGCACTTGGAGGAAAACTCATCAGCCGAGATATGGCTATGAGAGAACTACCATTTACAGTTAACGTAACACAAGAATTAGAAAAAATTGAAATTGAAGATATGCGTGGTGCACTCCTTGGTTCACTTACGGCATATACACAGGCAATTCCACAGATGGCTACTCAAGGCCAGGATGCCTCTGAAGTTGTACGTAAGATTGCTGCGGTTATCAAGGCTCGTCAAAAGGGTCAAGCACTAGAAGACGCAATTGAAGCCACATTCGCTCCGCAGCAACAGGTCCCTCCTGCTGGAGTGCCACAATCGGTTGAGCAAATGTCCCCTGCTCCTGAGGCTGCTCCAGCAGGAGGCGCTCCTTCTCCAGAAATGCAACTAGGACAGCAACAGCCTCAAGATATACAAAGTCTTTTATCTAGTTTAAGCGGGGCGGGTCAGGCTAATGCAAGTGTAAGAACAATTAGACGACAATAAAGAAAATAGGGGACTATGACAACGATTATTGGTGTTGAATACGCAAATCGTTGCGTGGTCCTAGCAGATTCTCGCGTAGTTGGAGATACAAAGATTTATGCTCACCCAGATATGGTTAAGGTTGTAACAAACGGTAACTTTATTATTGGTGCAGCAGGAGATGTAAGAGCAATACAGGTTATATTACACGGTTGGAAACCGCCAAGTTTAATTAACAAAGACAAAGACAACCTTTTTTCTTTTATGATTAACAAGGTTGTTCCATCGCTTAAGCAGTTATTGGTAGATAGTGGAATCTTAGACTCTAAACCTTCGGATAAAGAGTTTGAACTATATATACTTATTGCAATCAATGGCAGTATCTTTGAAATTGATAGCGACTTAGCAGTTTCCCGAAGTAATATGGGGTATTACGCAATAGGCACTGGCGGAGATTACGCCCTTGGCGCACTATATGCTGGTGTAACACCAGAAGCAGCCATTGCAATCGCTGCACTTAATGATAGTAAAACAGCAGAACCCTTTATCACAGAGACTCAATACAAAAAATGAGCAAAGAGTTCCGCTCAAAGGTAGAAGAAGCATTGCGTATCTTGGTTGATACAGACAGTGTGGGAAAAAATTACATTGCTACTAACTGGATTCTTATATCCGAGTGGGCAGACTATGAAGGCGAAAGATTTTTACACACACAAGTCAGTGATGCTATGACTCCCTGGAACGCAGCGGGAATGATGCAGTTAGCCGAAGAATACAACAGTGAACTTATTGAAAATACTACAGAAACAGAGGATGACCAATGACAACAGCACCAGAAAATCGTGGTGGCGCTAACGGAGGTCCTCAATACAATCCTGCTAATGTCAACCCTTTCGGCGGCGATGGACAAAGTGGCAAAGCAAGTGGATTTAAATACGGTATGAATAAGACTATTGATGACCAGCGTAAAATGGGCAATGCCGCAGTTGCCACTACGGGCGGTGCTGCTACTCCTGCACCGCAACTTCCTCCAGTTACTCCAATTACGGCACCAAGCGAACTTCGCGACCAAAGTGTTATGGATGGCGCATCAATGGGTGATGGTGCTAACAGTATCCCTGGACTTCCAACCCCGTCCGAACCTGACAACGTTGAATTTGATGCCTCTATTCGTGGATATTCACAAGTTTTACAGTTTGTTGCATCTCAACCCAGCACCTCAAAAGAAACTCGTTCTATTATAAGTAACTTGTTGCGCGGTAGCGAAATATGAGTGTATGGAAAAAGATGAATGACCTTACAAAGGGAACCATTGATTGGACCAGAGATGTAGGGCTTTCACTTATTGCTGGTCCTAAATTTTTCTGGGATATAGCAACTGCTCCCTGGAATGACAGGAAAGAATTTAATGGTTTTTTAAATACAATCAGCCAGGCTACGATTGATGCAAATAAAAACACCTTCCGTCCCCTTGGTGGAATTGTTGCTGCAAATTATGCCACTGCTAAAAATATTCTTTGGGAGCCAGCAGCCGCAGTAACGTCCTTCGGGTTAGAAGCCGAGCGTACAGGTACGGGTTTAACAGCAGGATTATTTGATTCTGAAGTTCGTAAAAAAAATCAAGAACAATGGAAAAAGGCTTGGGATAATCGCCAAGAAGTTCCCCTTGGTCAAGGTATGGCTTATTCGCAACCACAGAATGCAATTCTCAAAGGCATATCATCTATCACAGATAATGAAGAATTTCTTCCACAGTATTTAAAATCAGATTTTGATATTTATGACAGCACTCAGCGCGACAGGGCTTTTAAGTCAAGTCTATATGGTAAAATTACATCTGGTATAGGTGATGTTGAAAAACAACTATTCCTAGACCCAAGTTTAATTGTTGGAAAAGCAATCAAAGTTGCTAAAATGGCAGATGATTCATTTACTGCAATCAAAGGAATTGATGCAGCCCTTGCTGGGGAAGTAAATAAGTACTCAAAACTTGGTGACGACTTTGCTGCAAATGATGGTATCTATGCGTTAAACCATCCTTGGATTGGTAAAGCCAACGACCCAGCCTCATCTTCTTATTTACTTGGTGTAACTTCAACCAAAGAAGAAGCCCTACATACAATGAGTGCCCTACTGGGAAACCCTGGCTCTGTTGCAAAACTTGATATATTAAAACGCCCAGACATTGCCGAACCTCTTAGAATAGCAAGCGGTGAATTAAGCCGTAGAGATTTAAAAATTTTACTACGCGATGAAAACAAAATTGCTACAACAGCAGAAGAGGGTATGTTAGACCTTGGCTACCTGCGCACCCCCGAAGAAATCGCAGCCGATAAAGAATTTTTAGCAGTTTGGGCCAAGCACGATAAATATATTTCTCAATTAACTGGGATAGCCTCCCCAGGCACGGCACCTTTGACACAAGGTATTGGGCTAGGAATAACCCAGCGTACTGGAAGTTTTATCGCCTCTGCACGCAGTGTCCCATTTCACAGTTTAGATGTTGATTTACCTAGTGTAAGCGTTTATCAACCAACACCTTTTCATCGGGCATATTATAATTTCTCTTACCCTTTGCGCAAGCGTCCAAGTGGTCTAATGAATCTTAATGAAGGCTCCTCAATTAACGAAATTACTTTTACTGGAAACCGACTTATCAGCAATGGTTACCTTGACTACAACATTGTTGGAAAAGCAATTGATGATTTTGCCGCTGCGGCAAGCCCAGAAGCCAAGAAAATTGTTATTCAAAATTTTGAAAGATTAGGTTTTCTTGCTCTTGGTAAAAAATATGATATATCGCCAGAACAGATGGAAGCAATAATTAAAGGACATATTGTAGCAAAAGATGGATTTTTAAAAGAAGGAAAAGAAACTGGCTATGTTTATGATGCGGTTAATAATGTAAATATTACAAGCGTCTTTTTTGAATCTCAAACATCAAACTTTTATCCAATGGCAAATTTTGATTATATTGAAAGTATTCTTAAACAAGAGTACGGTAGGTTAAAGTTAGTTTGGGGAACAAAAAACCAAATTACAGACACCCTTGAAGCGGTAAATGATTTATGGAAAGCAGGGGTTCTTTTGCGCCTTGGCTACCCACTTCGCAACCAAGCAGATTCTCAGGGGCGTATTCTTGCTGCAGTTGGACTTACTGCCACACTTAAGTACCTTGGCCCAGGCACAAAAAATTTATTTGAAAATCTAAAGGTACCCGCAACTAGAGTTATTGATAACATTAAAAATTCAAAAAATGGAATTAAACCATTATCTTATGAAGAAACAAAAAAACAATTGCAAACTCTTGGTCGTGAAATGGCTGTTCACGAAAAAGAAATTGATAAAATTAATAAAGCCTTGGGTAAAAATCCTAAAGACCTAGATGCCATTGCTAAGTTAGTAGCAGAACAACTTAAGTTGGATACAAAAAAAGTTGTATATGATGCAAATAATGCCTCATTAACAAAAATTGAAAAAGGAAAACTTGCTTCAAGAAAAAAAGGTATAGGGCAGGGAGAAATTACTCTCCCATCAGTTTTTGATACAGCAGATGGATTTGCATATACTATTAATGACGGTTTTGCTGGCGCTACTGGAGAACTCTTTCAAACCCTAAACTCTGGTGAAAGAATCCAATCACGTATTTTAGATAATTTTTCTGATACTTATAGAAGCAAAGTGGTATCTGGTAATCGTGGTTCTGTAACCCCAGACCAGGTTAATTATTATACAGAGTGGGCCAAAACTCTTAATAAAGATTTTAGTAACAGCGCCGTTATTAGAGAACTTCTTAACCCAAAAAATAAAATTGAAAACGTAATTTCCTGGTTAAAGGATTCTAAAGAAGGTGTTGCCTTAAGACAGAGATTGGGTTTGTCTGCAAGGGATGCGGAAGAATATGTTTATCAAGCATCTGGTTTTTTAAATGCTCATATGCCAGTGGGCTCAGGTATACGAGAAAAAATTATATCTGGTGAAAAAATTACGGAAGAATTTTTACGTAATGCAATTAAAGACCCAGACAAATTGCCGATAGTCAATGGATTTGTTATTGAAGAAGCACTTACAAAAGTTTCAAGTTACGGAATAAAAGCATTTGTTTCTTCAGCCTTTAAAATTGTTGGCTCTATGCCAGAAACTGCTTTGGCTAGAAACCCACTATTTCTTAATTTGTATGAGCGTTCATTGGCAAAACGTTTAGCACTTTCAGAAGGACTTAATAAAGGAAGATTTACTGAAAAAGAATTTCAAGACATACAATTAAGTCTTGAAATGGGTGCTCGTAAAGACGCGCTTAAAGGCGTAAATGAGATTCTGTATAGCGTAATAAATCGTAGTAACATTGCAGAAACGCTGCGGTTTACATCTCCCTTTCTATCTGCACAACTTAACTCAATAACAACTTGGTTAAAATTGGGTATTGAGAACCCTCAGGTATTTAGTCGGGCAGTGGCCCTATACAACGCCCCCAATAGTGGTGGTTTCGTAACCGACAAAAACGGAGATATTGTTCCCCCTTATAAGGGTTATGACCCTAATGACACGATGTGGTTTCAGATTCCAAAATCATTAAAGAAGATACCTGTTGTAGGTAAGGGTCTTGAAAGCCTTAACGAGGTTGGAATAACTAAAAGAACAATGGATGTTGTTTTTATGGGCAGTCCATTACAATTAAGCATTGGACCATATATTAGCGTCCCTGTTTCTTATGTTTTAAAATATCAACCTAAATTTTCTGCTGTTGTAAATTGGGCCTTCCCTTATGGGCCATCTACAGATGCAAATTTATTTTTTCCTACTTGGCTCAAAAGATTAACAGAACAAAAAATGGGTGTAAAAGATACAAGTTATGCCAATGATTTTGGTCTTATAATGCAGACGGAATATCGCAAGGCCAGAGAGGCTAAATTACCATACCCTAGTGATGCTGAAATTAAAAAGAAGGTAGATGCTTTTTACAGTATGCGAATATGGGCTTCGCTCATTCTTCCAGTAACGCCTCAATTTGAAAGTCCTTTTAGATTGCATATTGAAAAATATCGCATCTATGTAGAAAAGTATGGCCTTGAGGCTCCTGGTAAATTTTTTGAAGACTACCCAGAATTTTTTGAATTTGCCCTATCTTTTTCACAGAATAAAACAGGCGTTAATCCTTCAATGACCGCTGTGGAAAACAGTAAAAGATATTCAAACCTTATTTCAAAAATTAAAGATGATAACCCAGCCTTAATTGGGGCTATTGTTAATGGTTCAAGTACTTCAAAATTTAATCCTACTGCTTATTGGTGGCAACAACAGACTCCAATTTCCCCTGGAAGTTCAGAAACATTTCGTGGTTCACGAGAGCCAGCAGAGGCAATAAAATTAAACCAGGCAAAAGAAGGTTGGATTAAATTTAGAAAAGTTCAAGATTATATTGATAGCCAGTTGACTGCTCGTGGATTAAGTTCTACAAGACAAAAAGGTGCAGAAGATTTAGCCGCATTTAAAAATACGGCTATTTCCATCCTGGCAACAGTGAAAGACCCAGTAACTGGAAAACCAATTCCAGGCTCAGTGTCCCCCTGGTTTGAAGATTATAACGATGTAAACAGGGTTAAAGTATTACAAACAGTATCGGGTCTTAAAAAAGTTATTACCGATACTACATTTATGAAAGATAATAAAGATAATCCAACTTGGAAATCTGTTATTGTTTATATGAAGATGAGAGATATGCTTGGGCTACAATTAGGAGCACGTAAGTCAGCAGATATTGATGCTAAAAGTAATAGCGATATTAGATTTTTGTATGACGTAGTTGTAAAAAAATTAAAATCAGATGATATCGGATTTTCAGATATGTATGATAGATATCTTTCACAAGATACTGTATACAACAAGTACCTAGGAGTAGCAAATGGACCGTGAGGCAATGATTAGGTTTTTTATGGGACTGGGTGCAACCCGTGAGGAGGCCGAGGCTTCGGTTGGCGGCGGCGGAGCAAACGGTGGAACATCCTCAGTATATGTTGGCGGGACTATTCCAGTCAAAAAAACTGCGGGGCGCCCTGGAAGTCCCGTAAGCGTTATAACTGGTACTACAGAAAACACATCAACAATAGAGGAATCCTATCTTAAGTTTTGGAAAGATAAAACAACCAAAGCAAAAGTAATGGCACGCCTTAAGTTAATGGGTCGTGAAGAGTTGGGCGAGGCTGGTGCCTATAAATTATGGAAAGATACAGTTGATATGGCTGCTGAAATCTATTCATCTGGTAAAGGGTTTAAGATTACGCCACTTGAATTATTAAATCTATCCGCAAAGCAAGCAGCCCCTGCACCCCAACTTCCACAGCGTCAAGTCCAACCACTAGAACGCGCCGAAATAGATAACTTTGTAGATAGCATCTATTTATCAAAAATAGGCCAACTGGCAACCAGCGAAGAAAAAAGTAAACACTTTGCTGAATTTGAAGCAATCAATACTGGAACGGTTACTACAACCAAAAAGGTTAAGAATCCAAAGACTGGCGTTTTAGAAAATGTAAGCACAACTACAAGAGGTTTTAATGAAGATGCTGCCCAAGCAAAGATTGAGGCAGACTTAAAGAAAAATAATCCTCTTGAATACCAACGCCGCAAGGCTTTTGAATTTGCTAATGAAACTACTAAAATAATGTCTGGGGGTATGTAATGCCGATTGCACCAGAGCCTACTGATTCTGACCTACAAGCCCAAGTAGACGCAGCCAAGAAGGCAAGAGATACTGCTTTTAACAATACTGAATTGCAAACTCAAATTCAAATGATTCTTGCTCTTAAAGATACAGACCCAAAACTTCAAGAGGCTTGGAATGCTTATCTCAAAGGTGATGTTGATGGCTTTCGTGCTGCAATATTAGCAAGTAACTTTTATAAAACAAAAAATGCTATGGCACGTCAACGTGCTCAGGCCAAGGTAAGCCAACCTGGTGTATACGAAAGCGACAAAGCAAAGTATAAGGCTACACAAAAGAATCGTCTTATTGGTGTTGGCGTTAAATTTACCGCAGCAATTGAAGCGCAGTTGGATTCTGCCTATGATAATGGTTTAGAGAGTGATGATGAGTTAGATGATATTTTAGGTAGGGCTGGTGTTCTTGGTGACCTTGGTGGTTCTACCCTTGGTTCAATTTCTACGTTAAAAGCCTATGCAAATTCATATGGAGTAGGTAGTCTTTTAGATAGTAACTATTGGAACTCAAAATCTAAAGGTATTTTTGGACAAGATATAACAGCAGAAGATATACAAAAAGAAATTAGGGAACTATCTGCAAGCGCATTTCCTGCTTACGCTGATGGAATCAACAAAGGTATTTCTCTTGCTTCGCAAGGTTCAAGTGTTATACAAACATTTGCAAGATTCCTTGAAGAAGACCCAGATACATTATCTTTTGATGACCCAGATATACGTCAAGTTATGCAATATGTAGACCCAGTTACTGGTAAGCCAGCACGTATGCCGCAGTGGATGACAGAACAAAAAGTAAAGAAAAATTCTAAGTGGGCCTTTACAAACAACGCTAGAGATACTATTGATTCATTGTCTCTTACAGTATTCAGAGATTTGGGGCTTGCATAATGGCATTAACAGAGGCACAATGGAATAGACTTCAAAATAGTTTTCCGCCCGAAGACAGAGAATCTTATGCTTCATATTTAAATGCAATTGGTGAAGATGCACCAACGCCAACGCCAACGCCAACGCCAACGCCAACGCCAGCAAGTGTTGATACAACCGATGAGCGCCAACAGGCTATCTTGGCGGCCAGAGCCAGCGCATTGGCCCTTGAAGGCTTAACACCAACGCCCACACCAATTGTAACAGGAGAACCAACACGCCCTGCTGGCACACCTAAAACTTATATTTATGATGCAACAACTAAAACCTGGGTCAAACCACCAAAACCAGCCGATAGCGCAACCAATACATATATTTGGGACGATGATAAAGGTTGGGTTGCAACAGCGATTAAGGGTACCAAGACAGTAAAGGCCATTACCTATACTGGTACAGGTTTAAATCGCAAAAAGGTAACCACATACAGTGATGATACTTCTCTTACTGAAGATGCACCAGACAGTTCTGGTACTGGATTTGGTACTGGATTTGGTACTGGTCTTGGCACTGGTGGCTTTACTCAAGCAGATATAAATAAAGCAGTTCAAGAGGCTTTAAATGCTTCAACTAAAACAGCAACAGATGCTGCTGCAGCGGCTGCTAAAACCACCGCACGTAAGAATATGATTGAAGTTCTTTACTCCCGTTTCAAGGCTTATGGTCTTGAGACATTGGCAAAAAAGATTGAGCAGTTAGCCATTGATGGTGCAACAGAAGACACAATTACTATACAACTACAGGAAAGCGAAGAGTATAAGACTCGTTTTAAGGCAAATGGCGTTCGCGTTAAGAACGATTTAAAGTACTTATCCCCTGCTGAATACCTTAATCTTGAAGACTCATACCGTCAGGTACTGCGTGCGTATGGACTTAAGACCTTTGACAATGATGCTTATGTATCACAGTTTATTGCCAATGATATGTCTCCAACTGAACTATCTAATCGTGTTGTTACTGCCGTCCAGCGTGTTCGCAATGCAGACCCTGCAGTATCTAAACAACTACGTGATTACTACGGCATAGGTCAAGAAGACCTTGTTGCATATGTACTTGACCCACAACAGCAGTTCCAGAAGATTGAGCGCCAGGTTGCAGCATCAGAGATTGGTGTAGCAGCAGGCCGTCAGGGACTTACTGCTGGAGTAACAGTTGCAGAACAACTTGCAGCACAGGGAGTATCAATGGCTGAGGCTCAAAAGGGTTATGCAACTATTGCAGATATTCTTCCAGGTGCAGAAAAACTTTCTAATATCTATGGTAATACAATGGATGTTTATGGACAAGCCGAAGGTGAGCAAGAAGTGTTTAACTCTCTTGCATCTGCCCAACGTAAGCGTCAAAGACTTTCTGCCACTGAAGCGGGAACATTCGGCGCAAATGCTGGTATGAATAGGGTATCCCTAACTAGCGGAAAAGCAGCAGGCCAAATATAAAATAGAATCCTATGTGACCGACCAGCCCACATAGCGTATAAGACTGGTAGTAAGAGCCAGGCTAGTTCCCCGACTAGAATCTGAGGCTTGCGATTCAAACGAATAGAAGGGTGGGTTGCTATGAGCAACAACTACTGGGATGAAGACGAAGACGACCTAGATACCGAAACCGAAGTGCAGATGGATGGAAGTGACTTACTTAAAAAGTTACGAAAAGCCAAGCGCAACGATGAGAAGCGTATCAAGGAACTCACTGAGCAACTTGAGGGATTATCCAAGGCGCAGCGTGAGCGTGTAGTCAAAGAGGTCCTAGAACAGAAGGGTGTCAATCCAAAGGCACAACGATTAATCCTAAAAGACTTGGATGATATTAGCGAAGAGTCAGTTAATACCTGGCTTGAAGATAATGGAGACTTGTTTGGATTAATACAGCCAGAGGTAAATCAAGAGAAAGAACTAAACCGTGCAGCCTTACGGCAGCAAGATGTAGTTACTCAACTTGGTACGTCCCCTGACCGAGCAGAAGATTTATTGAGTCGAATTAATAATGCGGCATCCGCAGAAGAACTTAACTCAATCATCTACTCTCAACAGCAATAAATACATAGTAATTTCATAACTCACCTAGGAGGTGAACAACAATGGCTAATGCATATACATCCTCTACTGGCAATCTCGCTGGTACCGCTGGTGGTGCAGGTCTCGTCCAAAAGGCGTATGACCGACTATTAGACTTTGCGTTGCGTTCAGAACCCCTAATTCGTAGTGTCGCAGATAAGAAGCCCACTAAGTTAGCAAACCCTGGCTCAACCGTAATTCTACAACTATACGCAGACCTGTCTGAACAGACAACTGCTCTGTCAGAATCAACTGAGCGTGACTCAGTACAGATTGCTGCTCCAACATCAGTTACTATTACTCTTGCTGAGTACGGTAACTCTGTCCTTGTTACACGTGCTTTGGAACTATTCAGCCTTGCTGATGTAGACCCAGCAATTGCTAACATCATCGCTTTCAACCTTGCAGGTTCAATTGATACAGTCGCACAGACTGAACTTCGTGGTGGTACTAACATCATCTACGGTGGTACACGTACTAACACAGTAACAATTGCTGCTACAGATACAATCACTTCTGCTAACATCCGTAAGGCTGTTGCTAAGTTGCGTTCAGGTCTGTCAGTTCCTCGTAAGGGTTCAATGTACTGGTGTGGTATCCACCCAGAAATCTCACACGACCTTCGTGCTGAGACTGGTGCTGGTGGATGGCGTTTGCCTCACGAGTACAACTC
>Ga0222714_10005277_pt1 | contig 12366 bp, 28 predicted proteins | sample C33_3DmetaG_FD_165048 | JGI IMG/M metagenome (GOLD analysis project Ga0222714, IMG submission 165048) | Estuarine water microbial communities from San Francisco Bay, California, United States - C33_3D | ecosystem: Environmental > Aquatic > Marine > Unclassified | place: USA: California... | reverse complement strand
TGGTTATATCTTCTAATGATTTATTTGATGGGATGCCCTCTAATCCTTTAAATTGTTTTTCGGAAAGGATCGATTCTACTTCCAATTCGGCATCTGCATTTAATTTTTGGATATACTCTTCTTCCATATCTCTTAACTGAATCAAATTCTTTTCGTATCCTTTGATTTGATTTGTTAATTTGATAAGGATTTGTTTTAAGGTCTCCTTTTTCTTAGGATCAGTTTCGTTATTATAAGGAACTACTGCTTTTTTTCTATCGGCCATTAATTCTTTAATCTTCTTTTCAACTGCCGCAGTTTTTACAAAAATTTTAGGAACATTCGAACTGATTTCGTTTACCGATTCTCTTACAAATTTACCATCTTTATCTGCTACATAATAAGCAATCATATTATATGAACCACCTCTTTGCTTTTCAAGCTTTTCTACTTCTTTTTTAGCATCTTTGTATGATGAATAAGAATCTTTGAATACACCTGTTCCTTGCCCTCTACCTTTATTATATCCTACATAGTACAAACCTTCACCCAATTGATTACTCGTATCGGTTTTAAAGAAAGGGCCTCTTCTAATAGTTTTAAAATCCAAACTCATTTCGTTTCCGAAAATCTCTTTTGGTGCAATAATTCTCAATCGAATAGTTCCATTATTATTATCAACACCTAATGTTTCAAAATCAATTTGATTATATGATTTACCTTTAAATTTTAAGTTCTTACCGGTAATTAATTTATGAACTTTACCACCACTAACCGCTTGATTCTCTTTAAGACTTCTTTTTTGAAGAACTAACTTATTTATATCGGAAAACAAATCAGCTATATCTTTATCTAATTTCTTTTCATCTGCCGTCATAGGTGTTTCAATATCTACATCGGAATATAATTTCTTCTTCTTTGCTATCAAAGTATCTACTTTTTTAAGTAAATCGTTTTTAGCTTTATCCAAATCCTTAATGATGTCATCTTTTGTAGATTCGGTGACAGGAACACAATTAGGAACTTGCTTTCCACCCTTATTTTTCATACCAACCTGCTTATATCCGGTCCAGCATTCAGTAAGTATCGGTTTTAATTTCATACATATAAATATAATTTTATTTCAAAAAGATTATATGTTTTTCAATCTCTCCTCTAACTCCTTCTTTAAATCCCCATTCACCTTAATACCATCAATTAACTCACTCATCATTTTCCCATAATCAATAGTAGTTCCACTATTTTGAACCATATTAATAATACCACTACTTGCACCCCCACCATTTATTCGATGTGATATAGTAGAAACAAGTTTTTCCTCCATCATTAGGATTTCATCCACTAATCCTTCAAAGACCATTCTAAAATCGGAAAGTTTTAGCATCATTGCTCGTGAAACAATTGTTTGTGTGGACATTCGGTTTTCCCCTTCGATGGAAACAAAAAAATCAGTTGAACCCATTCGGAATTTATGATTATTAGTCAATACTTTTAATTTCCAAATAGGTTTATCAGGTCTATTAAAATTAATTATTTGAGTTGTATATTTAGTTTCTTCAGCATTGTGAATTGGATTTACAATAGTTAATCCTTTATATGTTATACCACTTAACTTCTCCCAACCTTTTATTTTCATAATTAATAAAGATAGATGTAATCGTTATAAGAATCGGATACCAATTTTTGTCTTATTCTTTCATCGGATACATCAAAATGTTGCGCCGCATCTTTGATAGAATAAAAATCAATTCCTTCACATTGAATAGTATGTAACTGTTCCCTTACCACTACACCTTCTAAACTTTTTTCATGCTCTTCATATGAAATGTTAGTAGTAGGTTCTTCTAATTGAATCCAATGGCGGTAAAGAGGATTAGATGAATAGATGCGGTTTCTGATTTCGCCAACACTCATATCAATGTATTGTGAAGCCTGCACCGGTGATTCAAACAAGTACCCATCTAAACTTATTTTTAATACGGGTTTAGTTTCTTCCCCAATCACCTGCCAATCTTTGTATTTAATTTTTGGAGAAAGGCATCTTCTTTCTACTTCGGAGGCAACTAATATATCAGCATCTATTGAAATAGCGGCCTCTCTAAATGATTTATACTTTTTTCCTTCTACTATACATTTGTATTCACCATCCCATTCTAATTCTTCTGTGGCAAGGTCGGGATTACCTTTTACAAAAGTAAGTACATTTTGGTGAACGGATGGAACTTTTCGGTTTCTTTCAAAGTAAGTATCTCCTACTCTTGATGCCGCATGTTGCGAATTGATTAAAATCATATCATTGTAAAATTTGTAACCTGCTTCCTCACATATTCTTATTGTATCCGGAACTAATCCTTTGTAACTACCGATTTTGTAACTACCTGTCTTTGTAAGTTCTCTAATTTCTGATACCACAATTGTAAAAAAGCGGTTTGGTTTTAATTTGTTAAACGTTTGTTTTAGTATTGATTTATATTTGTTTAAAAATGTTTGATAATCCATATTAGATAAATCATCAGGTGAATCCGAATAGATTTCTAAATCATGATAAGGAGGGCAAGTAAATATGTAATCATAGCCCTCATCATCTAATAGGGTAAGTTCTTTATCACTGTCACCGAAAATCCAATTTGGTTTATGGGATTGTAATCGGTTCGCTTCTATTTGTGTTTCGGATAAATCTATACCATCGTAACCCAAGCCCATTTCGGTTGCAACAATTCCTCTAACACTCCCACCTGCAAACGGGTCTAATACCTTTCCACCTTTTAGAGCAAACCATTCATACATCTTCTCACAAAGAGTTGCATCGAATATAGAAACCGTATTCTCTTCGGTATCCCAAAAGCGAGATTTAGATATGGTTGCCTCTCTACCTAATTCTGATTTTATTCCATAGGTATTTATCCACCATCTTTTACGGTCTTGCCATTCTTTGGTTCGGGAATCTAAAATGGAAAATGGTTTTATCATCCGTTAATTAAAAATAGGAGGAAAAGAATTACCATTCGGAATGCGTGGAAAAGAATAAAGAATCCCAATCCAACACCGATGATTTTTAGTGCAAGTTCAATCCAGTTTCTGTTTTTCATTTTTTAGTTTTATTAACCCTCATACCATAGTCATTGTATTCAAAATCTTCCTCATCTGAATTATGTTTAGCCAACGCATCATCGATATAATCTTCTGGTAAATTAGCAACATAATCTTCAATCACTTTTCGCTCTTCTTCATCAAATGGAATAGTTTCTCTATCCTCCTCATTATATTCATCTGCCTTTTCCAATACCCAATGTTTAAGGGAATCGTTACTATATCCCATACCGATGATTAAAGTTTGGAACGCCTCCATTACTTCATTTAAATCCAAATCAGAATGGTCAATCTCAACGGTAGTTTTTGTTCCGTAAGTTTGTGCCGTAAATATGGCAGGTTTGTTGAATCCGGTTGTAAAATTTTCGTAACCCATTTGTTTTTTTATTTAAGTGGAAAATATTTGCCAATTGCTTCTAACCTATCATCCGCATCTATTAACATCTTTAATGCATCTTCTGCATTCTTATAGAAATCATCGGTTGAATGGTCTCCAATACCAACTCCTCTATTTTCTAATAGGTCTAAAGTAAGGAGGGCCTTTGCTCTATCCGCTTCCGCAGTTGCTCTTAACATTTTTACTAATTTGCTCATATATTTTTTTTTGTTTTAATTTTCAATTTCTACATTCGGTATGTGCCTACAAAAAAGTAGAACCCCATTATGTCTAAGTGTAATATCACATTGCCAAAATTCTTTTACCATTTCGATGTTTTTCACCGAACCTTCTTTTACTTTTCGATAAACCCAATATAGTTCATCTTTATATGTTATTAATTCTTTTCCTAAACTCATATTATTTCCAAAATATACTTACTAAAAGGATAAGAAGAGCAAGAATAATCTGAACTAATACTTTGAGCGAAAAATTCTGATTATAATGAAGTGGGTATAATATAATACCAACAAATACACCGGTGATAAAAAATAAAAAACGATTACTCCACATACTTCCTCCAAAACCCGCTACTCCATATTCACTCGCCTTTATCCATAACCAAGTGCAAACAATTGCTATTAGGTAAGGATATGGTGACTTAATCCAATTCGGCATTTTAAATTGCCAATACATAATATACCAATGACCGAAACCACCCAACATAAAAAGTGTGAATGATTGTAATATTTTAATTATATTCATAACTTATTTAATTCGTTTACCATTTTTATATACCCACAATTCATCCACACCCTCTTTGTTTGTGACAATAAAGGTAAAAATCTCATCCTTCTTAAATAAGGATTTAATCCAATGTATAACCTTTTTCATAAAATTTAATTTAGGCAGATTGGTCCAAACTTTTCTTCGAAAGTAGGAGGGGCGAGAAATTTATCTATTTGTTTTTGAACAACACCCATTGCTTTATTCGTATCTTCCCACTCATAATCTTCAATTCTTGCGGTGATGTATGTGTGAACACACCTCATCACTTCTTTCAAAGGTAGCGATAATTCCAAAAGATATGGAATCAATTGTTCGTTTACTTCTTCGTTTAATTGTTCGTGAGAAACTTTCATACTAATAAATATTAAATGGTCGTACAATCTTCAAAAGCGAAATGATATGCATCGGTAGGATGAATACCGCCATCGATATAATTTTGAGCCTTCTCTTCTACTTCGGTTCTACAACCCCACGCGGAGGCCTCAACCAATACCAATTCAATGTCTTGCAAATCGCCAATTGTTAAATCATACTTTGTGTTCATAGTTTATATTTTAAAAAGGTAATTGTTCTAAATTGTTATAAATGAAATAGGAAATTTTATATATGATGGTATCGATGGTAACCTCACTCCTTTCTATTGAATATGTTTGGTGAATGTTACCGCTTCTAAAATCCATATTATAATCACCCCCTTCGACATTTTTAGTTCGGCTTATCACCGCATTAATCCTTCTACCATTCCAATCAATTAACATTTCATAATCTTTATAATCCTCTTCAATCGAAATCACATCAAAAGAGAAATCGTTTATATTATTAAGTTGTGTATCATAATGACCGATGATTTTGCGGAAATTTTGGATAGTAAGGGTAATCTCTTTGGACTTCTCTACAATCTCATACACATCAGCAAGAAAATCTTTCCAATCCTTTTTATGACCGTATTTGGAATAAAGTTGTTGAACATCCATCCCAATCGTTTTTAATAATACATCATCTATTTCTTTCATTCTCTTAAACCATTTTCCGGTCCTAAAATCCGTCCAATCGATTTAGAATAAGCCTTTTGATAGTTTATCCACCATACGGCTTCCCAATCTGCTCTCCTCTCCTGCCACTCCCTAATCCGCTTATCGTTGTAATCACATAAGGTAGCCACTCCCAACTCCTTACACCATTCGTTGTATTCCATAAACATAACCAAATATACAAAAAATAATTGAGTATTCCAAATTAAAATTTACCCCACCCACTACGATGGCGGTTAGATTCCGCAACCCCTATCCCTAACCAAACTTCACCCAAAAAGCGTTTTACACCCTTCCAAATCCTTTTCATATTCATACATTTATCATTTTACATTATATCGCCATCGCCTTATCCAATCCCCATATCCTATCACCATTGGGACGGAGGGAGTTCACCCCCAAACGAGAACCCGAAAGAGAACCCTTACGCCAGGTTTCGATAAGAATATCGAGGTATTGGGAAAAGGTAGAGGTATCGGAAAAGGTTCGAAGTGAACAATTCATTGGAAAACAATCATAATCAAAAATACTATCAGTAGTAACACTATGTAGACGGATGGTAACATCATTAGATTCAGAGAGTATCTTATGTATATCTAATAGTAGGGGTAAGGTAGAACCATCAGAGAGTATATGTAATCTATACCTATCTCTGAATTCTTCTATACCCCCTAATTGAGGATTTACCGACAACAATTTTTCTATTCCACTTATCTTTAACATATCATATCGTATTCATACAAACAATAATCTTTTCAATAGTATCTATCTCATCACTACATAACCATAAGGTTTTAGAATCATACTCCATAATGTAATGACCCGAATCCGTTTGCCTTCGGTGTAATAGAATTTGATACCCACCGGTCTTAGCCGTATTATCCAAATTGAATTGGTAATACTTATCCTCCTCTACCACACCTACGATGTTTAGGCGGTCATCATAGGGCATCCCCACTATGGATTGAATGTTTTGAATCTTTAACTTTACACTCTTTATTTGTTGAGCAACGTTTGAATTCGGTGGTATTGGTATATGTGGCATATTTTACTTTTTATATATTATTGAATACCCAATGGCTAAACTTTTTATGTCCACTACTCTTTAAGTGAATACCATCATCGGAATCCTTTCTACTAATTGTAGTATCCATAGGAACAATAACACACCACTTCAATTCCTTTATCATCCTTTGTTGTAGTTTTATATATCGGTTTCTACAACGAGTTTCGATTTCGTTTGAATAGCGGGTATTTTTGATTACCCTATTCGGGTCGTATCCTATAACTACAATCGGTATCGCTCCCATCTTCTTTGCGATATATACCATTTGTTGTATGTTATATATTGTTTTATCTTCACTCACATAACTAAATGAATCGTTGATACCCCCATATATTAGGATTTCATGATAAGGTGAATACTCATACCTATCTATTGGATACTTCCTCATTTGTTCTAACATCCATTCCGTCCGCATACCTCCCTTTGATACCGTAACATAATCGGCTCCTCTCATCTTTGAGTATTGATGTTGCCACCCACCTCTATATGAAGTTAGTGAATCTCCTACAAAAAGTATTTTATAATCCGGTAGGAAAGTGAATCCCATCAAACCAAAAAACAATGCTATCCCAATTACTATCTTTAACCCTTTCATATTATTTAACTTTTAGGTAATCAATTCCACTATCATCTTTCCTCTTCTTTTCCTTAATCACCCCTACCGCCCAATCATAGGTATAAGAACCGGTAGGTGATACATCCACCCAATCACCCAATCCCCTTCTTTGTTGTGGAAAGTGGTAACTACTACCATCCGAATGAGTAACCCTTTTAATTCGATACTCTACGCAAGAAGATAACACTCCCATTATCATTCCTACTACAACTATTTTTTTAATCATCATATTCCTAAACCATTTAACCATTCTAAAAGTATATACGAAATCTTATACCCTACAAACGCCCCAAAAGCAGATGAATAGGGAAATACAATCAACTTACCCAAATCGGTAACATACTTTGGGCGGTTCACAATCTTACCCATAAAAGTGTAATATGTTATATACCCAATCAATACCGCTAAATCCGTCCGAGTGGCAATAAATACGACTAAGGTTGCACCCAAAAATCCAAAAATGAAATTATCCCTAAACCCTTCCCACACTTCGGTAGGGGATGCATCCTTCCACTCTTTGATTATCTTATTCAATCTCGCTTTACTTCTTCTCATAATGTTTCCCCATATAGGTGAATTTTTTTTTCCGAAATTTTTACCTTCGGAGGTATAATATATATTTTTCCACACGTAGTAAAAGCCAACACAAACATTCGAGGATACCCCTGCCCCCCTCTAACTCATTGACTTTCTTACGGTTACATAAAACCTAACACATCTACGCCCTTCACGCCCCACTCCCTTATCATCTCCATTGGGCGGTTACCTTCGACTACGGGTGTGTATGAGGAACTCACTCCCAACTCTCTCGCCCATTGGTTGAACTCTAACTGCTCTTTTGGGTATATACTCCTTTGTACTACGGCACCGTTTGGTAAGACCCTCCTACCTTCTAATTCGATATACTCGTTATTCATATTAACTTAGGTTACTTAGTATTACTCCTCTATATCCTCCTAATCTCGCTTCCTCTGCTCCCTCCCATTCGAAGAACTCCTCATTCGGTTTCTCATATAGGTATAATTGGAAATTATCACAAAATTGCTTTAGATACTTACTCTCTTCTTCCCAACTCATATCCCATCTCTGTCCATTTGGTCTGAATGTACTATATATCCAATCCATTACATCACATATATTCAGTATATGGAATTCTTCCTTCTCTAATTGTTCTATTACTCTTACTCTTCCTTCGTTATACATAGTGGTCATATTTTACTAAATTATTTTTTGTTTCCGCCGGCCTTATGATTCATTCGCCCATGCCATATTACACTCTCTCATATTCAACTCCCACTTCGCTCTCTCATACATCTCATCACTAATCAAACCTCTCTCAAAGTAGTACTCAATATTCAACTCCATAGGGCTAACTCCCAAATGGAGAGCTCTACTCTCTACGAAGTTACAATACTCATTAACACTCATACCACGCACATCAATCAGTTCCATATCTCTCATCTTATTACATAGTAAATGTAGTAAAAAAGATTGAATTATCCAAGCATTTAGTTAAAAACTTTTGAAAAAACCAAAAATAATTTCCAATAGGGTGGGTTGGACCGGATTGATGGCCTCCACATAGTACTTAATTGCTCTACTCATCTTACTTAGTTTTAGAATGTTCGATTACTGTCTTTACGAATACATACCCTACAATACACACACCGGTGAAAAGGGTTACTAAAATGGTTTCTCCGATTGTTATCATATTATCTCTTTTGATTACATAGTAAAGATAGGGGATACCGCCATATAATCCAAATATGGGAGAGACTTTCTTTAAAAAACTCGCTTGATAATCAACGGGTTATAATCGGTTGAGTATGAGGGGGTTACGACCGGCAGCTATGGGAGGCTGCTCCCGCCCTACCGCCCTATAAAGGTAAGAAAAAAGTATGAGAATTCCAAGTAAAATCCCAAATATTTTTTATCGGTTTACTTTTGATTTAATGGCCTTCCAACAAGGTGAGGTATATAAGGCCTCCGCTGCATAGGCCTCCACTTCTAATGGGTTCTTTTGGTATGAACCCTTCCATTTATTGTATTTTGTTCGACAGGGTTGTAGTTGATGTGTCCATTCGTGTATAATGGTTGCTATTAACTCTCTTACATCATCTACGTTGTGGTAATAAATTGTAATTTGGTTCTCTACATCATCGTAATCACCAACTATATTTTCCATTCTTTCCGCTGATAACCCCCATATAGGGTATAAGGCCTTACGTCCATTCACACCTAAATGGTTTTTACACCAGGTGATTGCCATTGAAGCTATTCGTAACATACCGGCTCTTCCTAACTCTTCGCCGGTGGTCTTTAGGTATATACGTTTTGCCATAATTGGTGGATTTAGAACCTTAAAGATACGAAAAATTGTTGGAAAAACCAAATCTCTCTCCCAACATCTATAAATATGATGGGACGCAAGAAAATAGAGGCAGTCTTCCCTACCTCTATTGAGTATTTTGTAAGAAACTTATGTAATAAAAGAGTAAAAGAGAGAATAGAACTTTACTGGAAGATGCTTCTCACACTCATTACTAATCGTAACCCTTATTTTACTACTGATGTAGAATCAGTCACCGTTGCGGTTGTATCAACATTTACTACTGCTGAATCCACCACTACTGCGGTTGAATCGGTTGTAGCTTCAGTTGTACCTTTACCACCACATGCTGTCATACCAGCTGCTAATACGATAATTGCGAACACTTTTTTCATCTTTGTTTGTTTATATTTACTAATCATTAAATTTTAAGAAAAGAGTGGGGAGAAAAATCCTCCCCCCTCTTAATAATTTGGGAATCCTTATGGATATTAACCCAATAATTCAGCTCTTACAGCCTTCGCTTTCTTCAATGAAGGAGCGTACTGAGAAAGAACTTCACCATTGAAACCTACTCTTACACGGTAGTTAATAGTGCCAGAAGGTGTTGTAATCTTCTGAATGTTTGGATACACTGTTTCATACATTGTAACCGCTTTCTTCTTTGACATCTTTGCCATAGTTTAAATTATCAGTTTGAATATCCCCTACTGATGGGAGGGTTTGTTATAGTTTAGAGGTCTTATTAAGGGAGCCTCTATTCTTCCCTTTTATTTACTTCGTAAAGATACGGTAAAATTTTCATTCTACCAAGTCTTTTTTGTTCTTTTTTACCAAATATTCACTTCACTTACTCTTTCCGCCTCTCTGCTCCTAAAGTATGCTATCTTCTCATTAGCTTCCTTTGCCTTTAGGTAGTTTAACTCACCATTCCTTCTATCACCCCTACCATAACATCCGATGCTCGCCTCTAAGGCCATAATATACTTTGCTTCCCAAAACTCAATTTTTGGTAGATAACCATTTGGATACTTGTTCATAACTCTCTCTTTTTATTACATAGTAAAGATAAGGGAAAGTCTTGAATTTTCCAAGCATTTCCCCATTTATTTTACCAACACATCATATTACCTGCTCTATCCCATTCCTTAGCACTACTTTCAGTTGCTTTGTGAACGGTAGTATAATCCACCTTTAGGTTAGAGTTTCCAAACTGGCGTTTCACCTCAGCCATAAACTCTATTAGGTTCTTAGCCCAAATATCATTGAACCCACCACCTATCCAATTGAATTGGTATCGGTATTGACCTTTTGAGTTCTTTAACAATTTCTCTCTCTTAACTGATGCTCTCATATTAAATTAAGTTTAATGCTTTCTCAATGTTAGATTCTGAATAACCATACCCTTTGGCCTTCGCAATTGCGTTTTCCAAAGTAAGGGGACCGAACACATACTCACCGGCAATTAACCCTTTCAAACACTTAACGGCTGATGGCCAACTCCCATGCGGAGCCTGATTACTACAATGAACATACTTAGCGTAGATGTCTAACTTAGTACCATTATCAGTTTTACCTGGCTCACTATACTCATAGATGTCATGCATACCATCATACTTACCACCGGCTAACGAATTGGTAAACCCATTGATTGTTTTCCATTCAGTAGAATCATAATCCAAATCTGAACCATCGGAGTTACACACATTAACCGAAACTGAATTACCATTAGCGAACACCTCTGAACTAGCCCACACTAATAGGTTAGGATAGTTTTTCTTAACAAAGGCCTTACTCATCGAAGCCACTTCTTTACGACCGATAGAGATGTAAGGGGTTTCTAAAGGTTTTCCCCAATAATCGGTAGTACGAAGGCAGGTAGATGGGACTTCAAACTCCATACCCACATAACTGAATTTCATTTTGTTTTTCATATCTCTCTCATTTATTACATAGTAAATCTACTAAAAAAGATTGAATAATCCAAGCATTTCCTCAATTATTTTTTGGATTTTCGTAAGTCGTTGGTAATCAATGCTGTATAGACGATATCAATCTGTATATACAGTCCCCCAATCCGAAGGGCTGGTTTAGTACAGATAGGGACTGGTTTAATAAGCATTAGTTTTTCCGACCATTGAGACAGAATCCTTGCGCTTCCATGACTCCCTCATTATCAACCACTTACAAACTCCCCACTATTATGGGATATACTAGCCTCCCGCCCGCCCTACTAAGGTACGGCTTTTGGTCCACAAATCCAAGTAAAATCGGAACTTTATTTTCGAAAATGAGTAAATAAATATCGGAAAACGCTTGGATATATCACTGCTTTTCCCTATGTTTGTTATGTAATAAATGATAATAGATATGAAAGTAGAAACCCTAATTGAGAGAATGAATGAGGAAAACGTAAATCGCCTCCACTCTTATTGTGCAAACTATCCTAATGTTGGTAAATACCTTATGGATGAATTAAATACCCTATCCTATTGGACTCACCTCACTTATGAGAACATCGCAAATCTAAACGATGCATTAAATTGTGGTTGGAGACCGGCGGAGATTGGAAACCTATTTCACAAATAATAAACCTTAAAACATAAAACTATGAGTATTGAATGGAAATTGGACAAGAAGTCCGGAAAAGAATTCACTAAGGTCTCAAACTTCCGAGTAGAACCAACCCCTCATCATGTATTTGGTGATATGGTAACTATAACTAAAGGGCCTTCATTTGGTTCTGAACTCTTTGGGAAAAGGTATGTAACATATAATAAAGCCGTTGCCGCCATTACCCTCATTACTTCTGACCGATTAGCGAGTAAGACCTCTAAAGAAGAATCCGAAGAGAATATGGCCATTAGAGAACAATTAATCGTTGAAGGTTATGTCGAACTTTAAAGAATTATCGGATGAAGAATTAAAATCTCTAAGTGATGACGAGTTATTCGATTACTTAGACCGAAAGGCCGCTCATCTGCGTAACAACAACATCATCAAACCATTAGGTTCTTATCACACAAAACATTTCGCAGCATTTACTAAAGGTGAAGCCCTAACTACTGATGAGTTAAAAAAAGCAAAAGA
>Ga0222714_10005276_pt1 | contig 12367 bp, 31 predicted proteins | sample C33_3DmetaG_FD_165048 | JGI IMG/M metagenome (GOLD analysis project Ga0222714, IMG submission 165048) | Estuarine water microbial communities from San Francisco Bay, California, United States - C33_3D | ecosystem: Environmental > Aquatic > Marine > Unclassified | place: USA: California... | reverse complement strand
TTCGCCCCCAGAAAGGGAGGGGCGTTAGAAGGGAACCTAAGCTCGACCTTCTAATATTAATTATAGCCTAAAGTACGGCGGTATGTCAAGTAAGGATAAAGCAATAAATATGATCTTTAAAGTTCGGCGCAAAATAGAAACACAAAACCACCCTATGCCCTTAACAGGGCAATATGGTTTATTCTTCTTCTATCTCTGCCTCTGTATAAAGCTCAACTGCATCCATTAAATTGACTTTACGGGAAGATACATATCCCCCATTTTTATCCAATTGTTCTCTTGCTGATTTTTCATCTTTTGCAAGTATCTGAATAACCATCTCTACCTTATATGAATAACAACTTGTTGATTCATTATCTGCCATTTTTACTTCCTTTTCCTAGATAGCCATTATACCGCATTATGGGCAAAATTGCCAGGGTATACCAGGAAATGCTATAATTACCCTAGTATGATACATAACTGTATAAGGTGTAAAGCTAAATTAATTCCTATAGTCTATGGTAGATTAGATCCAGAAATACTGGATATGCAGGATAAGGGATTAGTATTAATTGGATTAGATAAGGCCAGAGGAGCCAATTCCTTTTGCCCTTTATGCGAAGAGCCTTATGGGGATTTTACATCTACCCCCGAATTTTAAACTATAAAGTAATACTATAGGTCTTTTTCATGAAGTTGATTAGTATCTCCATGATCTTCACAAACAGAATAAAGTTTTTCTTTTACCGATTCAATACCTATGGACTTAGCGCCACAAAAATAACACTTGGACATAAAATCTAAATTGCTTTGGCGCATTTTGTCCAAAGCTTCAATCAACTTTACATCTTTATACCACTTAGTATTCTGACTAGGCATATATAAATTATAGCATAGTTATCCACATATTGAGACACTTTATCCACAGGTTTATCCACAAAAAAATATTACTGATAATAATATTATATTCTATTGGTGGAGGAAAAGGGAGGGAAGTGGGGGATGGAGCACTCTAGGGCTTGTGGTCGTAATGCCGCCAAACCCCCATATATAGATATTCCCAAATTTCTGGATTATACCCCATATCAAATTGTTTGTCAAGTACCAAATATATCCACATATTGGGCATATTTGTCTCAAATATTGGTATATTATTTTGCCCAAAAATGTGGAAAAAATATAACATTTTGTAATAAAATATCCAGAAAATGTGGATAAATATTTAAAAATGTTTGAAAACTTTCAGGGATTTTTTTTGATGTGTTCGTAATGTCTTTTATAGAGATCAGGATTAATTTCTTTATACCGCCGCAGCTTGGCGGCCCACCGTTCAGGGATTTTTTGGAAGGCGTTCGTAATGTTTTTTTGGCCGCTGCACGGCGGCAGAAAATGGCGGGGTATACAAAAAAATATTGACTATTACCCCTATATACAGTATACTCAATATATCCTGATTTGACAAATAAAAAATATTTTGCTAGAAAATTTTGGGGATTTTTTATGATCTATCGTAATAAAATTTGGGAAAATTTTTTGTTATGTCGTAAATGTCTGATTTGATAGTATTTCCGGCAGCTTTCACGGCAGCGGGGGCGGATCCCGCTACCATGAAAATTATTATATGTCAAATACTAGAATAAAGTCTTATCATAGTATTTATGCATTTCATTATATTCAGCAACTTCTTTATTATATTCTGCTGATTCTAATACTTCTACTGCTCTAGAATAAATAACATGTGGATTAGATAAAGCAAGATGTTTGCCTACCCTTTCCAAGTCCAGCGAGAAGTCAGAAAGAAGGGTGCCAATTTTTATGGCTACCTTTTCTTCCTTGCTTACAGGTAATCTCAATGCTCTTCTCATCATAGCCTTTCATTGTATCAAATATGTTGGGGAAGCGCAAGCCCTACCAAAACCTGCGCTGCCCCTTATTGTAGTGGGAGGACCCCTCATCCCACTTTACAGCCTAGGTCACCACTCCAGGCCCTCAGTCAAGAATTTAAATATGCATCTTTCAGCATATGGTATTCAATAAAACTTTCAAATGAATGTGTTCCAGTTTCATCTGTAACAGTTTTATTTACTAAATCAATAGTGATATCAGGCCAATCTCCTGCAACTGCCCCATCGCTATTGGAAGCCCAGAGCCCAAAGCCTGTCTCCTCAGCCCACTGGTCCCCAATCAACTGGCTCACAATTATACGTGTGCAATATGACATGTCGTGCCACCTTGGTTCTGCAGCCTTTAGTGCAGCAGCAAGGGCATTGAATCTATCATAGCCACCCCAATGACTATATAGGTTGACAGATAAATCTTTATCTTGTTTGATTGAATAAACAATACGGTCTCCCATTATTATTCCTCATCTCCAATAAAGTCAATTACGATTTTAGCAACTCTGCCTTCATCATTGAACTCAGCATAGACAGGATAAAATCCATCACCGTAGCCCGTAGTAAAAGCAACTGCCTTGCCCATATCTAATGTGCCATAGTTATTTGTGAGGGTAGCGTGGCAAGCACCTAGATAGCCATATTTGCCTTCGCTATTCTTATATTCCTCAAAGTCGCTATATTCTGATTCCCAAGTATCTAGGTAGCAAGGGTCGCCCACAATGGCTTGTCCGCTATCAACTGAGAACGAGCCAATGTATGTCATTGTATCTATATTCATCATTTACCTTTCTAGTAGTAGTTTGTTCTATCATATCAAAATCTAGGGGTAGTGTCAACTGCTCATACATTGAGTCCACTCACCTTGGCTAGACAGTCTGCATAAGCCTCAAGTTGACCTTGATAGAAGGAGGACATATCCTCCTCTGTAGTCATATCCAAATCATCTTCATAGATCTCTATTTGTTCTTCTATATAACTAATTAATTCATCTTTAGTCATTTAGCCACCCGTCCTCATCTAGTGATACAAGGAAGTCATTGTCCCTCATCCAATCACGAATTACTTCTTCTATGATATCGCCGCCTGAATCCATGCTGAGGCCAAAGCCGTCTACATCTTCCCAGAACTTATCAAAGATTTGTTTTAATGTTATGCCTTCAGGCACAGCCTCATCAACATAGTCATTTACAGCAAGGTCCTTATATTGATAGTTATCAAATATTTCTTTGATGATATCAAAACACCATAGCCACATTAATGACGGGAAGACGGGAAGTTTAGTAACCCTATCAAGAATGTCATTAAGGTCACGATATACATCGTCCCTACGTGTTGCTTCTTGTAAATCTAATTCAGCCATTGCTCTCCCTTTCTTGAATTGCAAATGATAGTTGGTATGTTAATTCATATAGGTGCCCAAGAGCGTCACACTGGCCTTCCCAATACTTACGCTCCATAGATTCCATGGCGTCTGAGTAGTCGTTCTCTTCCTCAATACGCTGTGCCTCCTCTAGTTCCCGTTCTGCGTCTAGCATGAGCACTTTGAGGTGGCCATGAATAATATCAAGACCAGATGAACCAAAGTCAACCTGCTTCTGCAGATGTGGTTCTAATTCTATTGTATTCACAGCATTTCCTCCATAACTTGTAAAAGGTGGGCAGTAGCAAACATTTCTCCAGTATTACCAATATCAGCAATTTCTAACTGTTGATATTCATATGAACCAAGGTCACCCTCAAATTCAATCATCTTTCTTTCTAGTTCCTCTGAATCTTGTTGCAAACTAATTAGATGTAGTTTAGTATATTCTATTAGTTTAGTTTTTCTATTGATGTATTCTGATTCCATTTTATACCCTTCTGTATTCTGGAACATGGTCGTTATCTAAGTATACTTTATGTGTATCACATTCCGCAACACAATCAAGGTCTGCTTCACCCATGTAATTGCAATCACTGCAGATTTCTCCACAGTCGTTCTCACAATACTCCAAGGTATTTTCTGAATCACAATCTCTGCACTTATTCTCATAGTCAGATTCAGCAGTCAATTGTCCATTAACAAATTCATACTCGCCACCCCAACCTGTTTCTTCCTCAAATGAAAGAGTAAGCACACAATTAGGCACAAGAGCAGACAACTTCTCCATAGCAGGAGCAGGCGGAGACCAAGCAGTTTGGAAACCATAGACTAGCCATTGGTCCTCACCCTCTGACTTATGCTCATGTAAAGTAGTATCAGGATACTTGTCATCATTATTGACAGCAACATCCCACTTAGTTCCCCAGTTTCTTACATTCCAAGAATACCAATCGTTAGTCTTGAATTGTATAGATTCTTCAACTGGCAGGGTATTGTCAGGTTGCTTATGATATATCTCATCAGATACTCCGTCTTGTATATGATTATATATATTATGAAATGAGAATACTGGATTAGAAAACTCATATTCCTTGAATTCCATTTGATGAGTTTCCATATTCCAATTCTCAAATGTCTTTTTATATGGCTTATTAAGTCTATCTTTGATAGAATCAACTTGCTCTTTAGGTCCTTGAATAGTCAAGGTGTTATATACCCAATTGGGCATGGTATTTCCTTTCTGTTGGTAGTTCTATTTTCCCAAAATCAGGGATTTTTGTCAAGTCCTCGTAATGTGAGTTTGGTCATAATGTTCCCTCTACCCTCGTGGATTGGCATTCCATGCACTTAGGATCTGCAGGGTCATAGTGCTCTTTATAGTCGACATCCAATAGGTCCCCTGCAGCACTGTAGGTGGCCTCGTTATAGCTATTCTCCATGTATGAGAATCTAGTTACATTATCACAATCTAAACACTTAGGCATCTTCAACCATCTCCCATGGCTCTACACCATATGTTTCACAAATCTCTTCTATACTGTCTTCAAGGGCATTGAAAAATAAACTGACTTCATTATCATCCATATGTTTAAGCATATTGCCAGTTATCTTGAATTCCCATACAACTCCCTTTTGCTTAGAAAATAACCTAGTTGTCATTAAACACGTCCTTCCTGAATGAGCCCCTCAATCATATCCCAAGCCTTCTGCAGGTTTAGACGTGAGTCATCGTGGTTTGACGGGGGTAGATAGAAAACACCCTCTTCAATAGCATATTGCATATCTCTATAATCATTAACGGTATAACCTAACATCATATCCTTTCTAGTTCTAACTCTTTATAATAAGCATTAAGCGATGTCACTGATAAGTCAAATGTATCAGAAGGGTGCATAATTAGCAAGTGGTCCAATGCATGTCCAGCAGTTTTAAAACCTGAATAGCATTTATTATTAATTGTCATCTCCCAACAGTCAATACCGCCAGGGGATACAGAATATTCCATTTCATATATTTCTACGTTTAGGGTCATAAATAAATTTTAGCAAATTTCGGAGAAAAAATCAAGTCTTACGTAATAAAAAAAACAAAGAAATGTTATCTTAATAATGTCCGAAATGTCCAAATTCCGGCCCGCATTTTAGCAGCTTTAGATCAACAAAAAAATTGCAAAAAAAATTGAGCAGTTTATACACTTGCTCAGGTGTTGCGATTACTTACGCAATCGCTAAAGTATTTTTTACAATACTTAGCAGACGATTTTTTTCTGCGGTAATTGTTGCGTCAAAACCACTAGCAGCAGCGAGTAGAGATTCGTTAGAACCACCACGAGCATTTCTGTGCCAATCAAGGCGTTCAGTTAGCGCATTGAAAGCACCCCAAGCAGAGCCAGCAATCATTCCATTAAATTGGCCTGTGTAAATATCGTTGATAACATCAACTTTATTTTCCCACTTTTTGATTGCGCCCTTAGCGTCTTTCTCAGGCTTAGGATAAGCAGCGAGAACAATATCATTGAACTGTTGCGCTGTAATTTCTTTTTCAATCATAGCCTTAGCCATAACATCAAAAGCGTCCATATAAGCATTAGCAAGACCAAGAGCCTCACGAGCAATTTGAACCTTGCCGTTAGCGGTCTGTGTATGACGAATCTTGAATGATTGCTTGATAGCGTTTTTGCCACGCTTAGAACCAAGAGCAAGATTGAGAGTGTTAGCGCATACAACACGAACAGGTGTTATTGACGCTTGAATAGCAATAGAGCCATCGTGGCTTGTGTTGATAAGTAAATAGGTTTTTACTTTATCCGCAACACCATTAGGGTCTAATACTGTTTCACGCTCAAGAGCAAGAGAGCCGAATACTACACGACCACCTTTGATTGAACCAGCAGTTTCCCAACGGCCACCGCCGTCTAGGATATTATCACCAAATGAAAATAAATCTTCATTCTGTAAAACGTGATAACGCTCACCAACAACACCAAGAATATCTGTCTGAGTGTTATCAGTAGGGTTTGTTCTTACAACATAAGAATAACTCTTGTCTGAGGTAAGAGTATTTGGAATCTCAACATCAACTAATCTAACATTCCAATTATTTAGATTAGCAGCAGCAAGCATTTCGCTTGTTGTTTTTTCTTCTGTGAATACTGTGCCAAGGCCGTGCCAAGCAGGCTCACGAAAAGAAGCAAATGAAGCAACGCCGTTTTGCGTTTCTAACATATGTGCCATTTTTATTTCCTTTCTATTTGTTTAGACAATCATATCAGGTGGGGCTGACAATGTCAATTCATACTATTAAGAATCTGGGCAAATCGGACATCCTACGTAAAGCTTGACAAGATCAGAAAAATGTGCCGGAATTTTGAGGAGCAGTTTGAGGACGTGCTCAGGTCCTGGATAGCCCCACTATCACACTTTATAGATATTATCTATCTCAACATCTGCTTCTCCGTCATACGAATTTAGTTCAGCATAAACATTGATATCAATATCGCTAACATCGAAGTTAGCAACTTCATCCAAGGGAACCAATACTGTTCCTGTGATTGTGGCGGTAGCCTCAAATTGAATTTCCTTAGTAGGATTAAATCCAAATATACTGCATATGTCTGCAACTATTTCCTCTGAATCCATATCAAGATAATCAGGAAGACGGTTTTCTAACATGCTTACATGAGAAATATATTGTGCAAGATTTTTAGTGTTGTATCGTTTTTGTTCTAATTCCCATTCAAGGTCTACAACTTTTACTGTTGGATACGATACATACTTCTCTGTTGAATCAACATCAATAACCTTATAGGTTACTAACTGATTAGGGTTGTAGTGCTCAGGCACTACTGGTGGCTGATATGTTTCATTAGTTGTTTCCATTTTCAATATCCTTTCCCATTGAATCCATTTCTTTTATTGTTTCTAGCATATCATTTATTTGGCTTTCGGTCAAGCAGGCGTGAGTTACTAGAGTAGCGGTCATCGCTGATAAGTGAGCAGAATACATATAAAGCATTTGAGCAAACTCTTGCTCATCTACTTCGTTTCTACTATGAAAAATATGAGCAGCCATACTCATTACTTCCTCATCGTGGACGGCATCTCTTGTTGCTTCTTGTATTGCTAATGCGGTTGATATCATTAGGGGCGTTCCTTTCTGTTGGTTATCTATTAAGTTTAGCAGAAATCAGGGAAAAATACAAATCCTGCCGTAAACCAGCTCTGTGATCATTCTCACATTTTCCGGCCCCCAAAAAATCGGAGGTGAGCAGTTTTTTATCTTACTCAGGATAATTAGGTTGTAGCGGGGCAATTGCGATTACACATTCAAAACCGCTACAATTTTGTTGTGGCGGGCAGGCGCCTTAGTCTGGAACCCGCCACAATTCTATTAGTAAGTTTTTACCATAGCAAATCTTGTTTGGTTATTTGCTAAGCGTAGCATTACCTTAGTGACATTTCTAGTTTGTGGAACAAACTTTTCAATGCGACCTGTAATACCTGTTTTAGAAGTAGTGAATAAATCGCCTACTCTGTAAGTATATCCGCCAAGTGTCATTTGTTTATTACCTTTCTGTTTAGGGTCTTGTATTTATTTTAGCATTTTTTGGTGGGGGAGTCAAATACCCTCCCCCTTTGCTCAATTAGAGATAACGAGCGATAGTGTTGTAAGTAGAAGTGGAAACTGTTTCCTCATCTGTCATCTTGAGAATACGAATTGCGTTCTCAATTTCATCTACCATTTCCTTGTATTGCCAATCGTGGAAGGTTTCAAAATCCTTCTCAGGTTCAGCAGGTAGGTCAATAGCACCTTTAGGTAAATTGAAATCAACATTTACGCTTCCGTTGTAGCGAACATTAGCAGATAAGTCCTCTGCCTTGTTGATAGCGGTAAGAGCGAGTTTAGCAACATCTTTGCGCCACTTTTCGTGAGCCTTGTTATGCTTCTCCTCATTTACTTTTTGATTAGCCTTATCTTTCTTGAGTTGGGCTAACTTAGTTTCTAATGCCGTGATTACTTTAGTTGTAGCAATCTTGACATTTATACTTTTGCCATTTCTAGCCATTTGTTTTTCCTTTCTGTTTGGTGGGTATCTATCCTAGCATTTTCTAGGTAAGAAATCAAGTTGAGCAGTTTTAGTAGTCTTGCTCAGGACTTTTCCTGTATTAGGAATTACTTGTTTTTCCAAGTTGTCCAGCGAGTTGCGCCATTGACATCAAGTTTCACCCGAACTGTGTTCTTGTTGGTTGGCACGATTTCCTTGATTACACCTGTGATTTTTGACTTCTGTGAGGTGTAGGTATCGCCTACCTTATAGGTTGCTACTGATACTGACATTGTGTTGCTCCTTTTCTGTTGGTTTTTCATTACTGTATTATTATGACATTTTTTTGGAATAATGTCAAATCCCTTTCCCTAAAAATCTCATTATTTGAGATTTGTGAGGTAAATCACTTATGCCCTATTCCCGATACTAGCAATAGAGCGAATATAAGTAATAAAATAGTTATTGTTTCCATTTTTACCCTTTCTATTTTTTCTTAGCAGAGAATACTATGTCCGCCTTATTATAGACACACAAGGAACATTTTACACAAGCAGAGCCCTCTTTGTCAATTAGGGGAATAGCCTTTTTATTCTCAGGGCATTTTGCGCCTACCCTGCCAATCATCTCTTTCATATCTGCCTGTCCTATTGCAAAAGTATCTGCAAGGTAGGCCAATCGAATACCCTTATCTTTATTAAGATTAATAGCAATATCTTTGTTATCTTTATCTGTTGAGAAATAGAGAGATAGGTTTTCAATATCTTTTAGCATATCTGCGGCGGTAGCCACACGGGTATAAACCCAGAATTGTATATCAGGATTATTTAAGATAACATGCTTCCATGCAAAAGTGTAGGTATCATTAAAGAAATCGCCGTCCCAGTGAATACGGAATAATTTAGGGGCATTGCGTTTATCGCAATCAGCCTTAAAATCATTAATCATATCTTGCAATAGGTTTTCCATAGTATCATGGTCTGCGTCTTTTAGTAAATTCCAATTATGCAATAGGGTATCTCTAACACCTTTGTATATCTTTTCTAACTTCCCTGCATAGCAGACACTAGCGCATGTCGGTGTTTGGCTAGGGCACGAATACTCTTTTCCTGCGGGTAGACCAAAAGTATTAGCAATAGTAGCAGTCTTTCCATTAGGAGATACTGCATTGGCTACTTTTCTGTCATTACTTCTTTTTAATTTCATTGGGGCCCTTTCTGATATTAGAATAGCATTTTTTTACTGTTCTGTCAATTTTTTATGCTTAACTTTTCGGGAATAAACTTTTTTATTGCGTAATGGCCGAGCTGCGTTAGATCTACGTAATTCCATTAATCTACGCAATTCCTCTTTAGGTTTTTTCCACATAAATAAAATAATATCATAAATAAAATTAAAAAGCAAATTGGGAGGTTTTTAACAATCTACGTAAAACGGACATTTCGGACCCCCGGCCCGCTTGCGGGGGATTTTTATTCTAAAATAAACAATTCAAATTTTTCATCATCAGAAATTTCAACATCTTCTTTTTCACCAAACTCATTTAAAACAATAAGTGAGAATCCATCTTTAATTGAATCAATTGAAATAATTTCTACAATTCCAATAATGCCTAAACCAATTAGATCTCCTACTTCTAATTGGTCAGCATTAAGAATATCTACGAATCTATAATCCATAGAAGTTAGTGTATCAGACATTTTTACTTTACTGATACTCTGCCATCAGAATAAAAGTTTTTAGTGAACATTTTTCCTGTTGGGTCTGTAAGATTATAGGTTGCGTATTCTTTAGCATTTCCGTGGTCTGAGCATTTAGCCCAAGCCTCTGACGCTTCTGCAAAATCGCTAAGGCGCAGGGTAGAGAATAATTCTCCATCATACGCAGTAGTCAAGACATAGTTATATTCCATTTTAGTATTCCTCTCTTTCAATAATCCACGAATCTAAGTGGTGTTGTTCAATAATAGCCCAAGCAGGGGCAGTAGTCAAACCCTTATAGGTTATTCCTTCAGGCATTGGTATTTCTAAGTCCCATAGCCCTAAGTCATTTACGGCATCTATCGCCTCAACGCAAGGTTGAACCATAGAGCGTGGAACGGGTGGGTAGTGATTAGCAGATAGGTGAATTGCTACCTGCCTTTCAATAGCCATGTCATCAAGTAGTGATAAGTCATGAGCAAAATTACTTCCCATTTTAGTTAGCCTCAATTCCCGCAAAGATAGCCAATTCTGGCTCACTTAGCAAACCATTATCCCAAATAACATCTCCGTCATCATCTAGAATTAGTTCATAGGGATTACACTCACAAGTTTCAAAGTCATAGTCCTCTCCAATTGCCCAATAAAGATTACCTTTACCTTCACAAGCATTACAATTACGAATTGCGTTTAGTGCGTATTCCATTTTATCCATTTTTCATTTCCTTTCTTTCAATACTGAAATCCTATCATAGGGGGCTGACATTTTCAAATCCCCTCGCCCTTTTACCACGAAGAAGAGTAGTAAAAGGACAAATCGGACAATTGGGGCAGGTCAAATATGCGCTCTAATTTAGTTTTGGTATTTTCTAAATCACGCCAATACCACTCATCAATATCAGTAGAGCCAAAGAAAAATCCCCCTTGCGGTGATAGCAAAGTAGGATTACGCTCTGCCAATGCTCTATTCACTAGATCAAGTAGTTCCTGTAATTTATTTTGTGATACATAGTATTCACCGCAGTTATCATTACCGCCTTGAACATTATCGACAAACCATTTATGAATCTGATTAGACTTGCGCCAATAAGCACAAATTACTTCAACATTAACGCCATAAATATCTGTAGCAACATCTGCCATATCAGCAACATCTACAATATTTTTCCATAGTGGGCTAACCACTTCAGGGCTATCATAGGATAATTCCTCATTATCTCTAAGAGCCTGCCAATTTACTTTCTCTACATTTTTCTTAGCAGAGAGATACATATCTAAACCCATTTTAGTTATTCTCCTTTACATCAAGAATTTCAAAAGCATCAAATTTTGCCAATTCACTATCAGGCAAACTTCTCAAAGATTTCTGAAGCGCAAAATACGCATCTAAATCTGTATCAACATCAACAACATAACTAATCAAAATATTTTTCTTCATTTAGTTATCCTTTCTTTATTTTCAGGCTTCTAGCCTATCATTTTCTACTGACATTTTCAAATCTATCTTAGATTTTGAGACGGCGTTTCTGTGAGGAAATTCACAAATCCCGTAAAGTGTGCCGTAATTCACATTGTGGATAAGGCTGTGGATAACCCCCCGGCATTTTTGCAACTCTAACTATTTAAATTAAAGTTGCAAAATTTTAAATCAAACTTTTATTTGATTCCATTTCATCTCAGCATTTTCTTTTCGCAATTTTCTGTTTTCAATTTCTAATTTTCTCATAGTAATTAAACTCATTCCGAATAAAGTTCCAAATGAAATTATTGCGATAGTTAAAATTAAATTTGTCATACAGGAATTAACCCCAATTCATCAATTCCGCAAGCCTTTTCAAATCTTGCTTTGTCAAATCTTTCGTTATCTGCTCCAAAGTATTGAGCGAATTCCTCTACTAAATCCTCAAAGACTTGTGGATGAATTTCATCCGCAAATCCTTTTAGGATGTTTGAAGTTTGGACATAGTCTTTTCTAGTCATCATTAGTTAGACTCCTCATCTAGTAGAATAAAAGCGTGTGAGCCACCGTCATTAACTTTTTCTAATTCTGCTAGTAATTCATCACGAGTTAGAAGTGAAGCATCGCCCACTAATTCTAAAACTGCTTGAATATTTAGTGAAGCAAACGCACCTTCAGGCAGGCGCTTGATGTGTGAGATAAAAGGAGAGTTATCAAATACTCTTGAAATAAACTTTACTCCATTAGCAGTAAAGGGGAAATCTGTATAAGTTGTGTTTGTCATAGTTAGTTTTTACCTTTCTTGTTGTTTGTGTTATTAACTATTTTAGCGATTTTCTCTAAGTTTGTCAATTGTTGCGCTTTGCGCTGGCTCTCAATAAGAGCCTTGAATTCATCTAATTTCATTAGTCTGCCACCCTT
>Ga0222714_10005275_pt1 | contig 12368 bp, 9 predicted proteins | sample C33_3DmetaG_FD_165048 | JGI IMG/M metagenome (GOLD analysis project Ga0222714, IMG submission 165048) | Estuarine water microbial communities from San Francisco Bay, California, United States - C33_3D | ecosystem: Environmental > Aquatic > Marine > Unclassified | place: USA: California... | reverse complement strand
GTTTTTCTAAAAGAAAATCTATTCCTTCTAAAAATTCTGAATCAGAGATCTGTTGGGTTGTCCACCAATCTGCATTTTGTTTGACCCATACAGGAATTGAAGGGAGTTCTGGAGGCAATCCCTCATCAAAGCCTGAAATTTTCAAAACTCCTTGAGATTGGGGCTTCACATCAAACGCAACATGCCAAAATCCCATTTCATCCATACTTTGAATGAATTCGATTGGTTCATCATTTAATGTGACAGAGAATTTTTCATTTCCAGAAATTGGAGGAAACTCAAAATTTGCGTATGTTGGAATAGGATAACTATTTGTTCCGCTAATTGTCAAAACATTTCCTTGTTCATCAAATTTTGCACCATAATAGAATGTACCAGGTGAATCATACCTAAAATCAAAATTCCCTCCATTCTTTTGTGTAGAAATTGGAATTACAGTGGTATCAACGGGTGCAAAACAAGAGTAGAAGCGTACTGGTTCAGATACAGATGGATCAGGATAAATGGCAAAGTCTAGAATTTCTCCAGGTTCAATTTTTTCAATTCTTTCAATGTTGTGAGCAACGTCTAAGACGTAATTTTCATAGCCATGTACAATTGCATATACTTTGGGATTGTATACTGTATAATTTCCAATATTCTCAATTTTTCCAGTAACATGTCCATCATCATGGGTGATCAAAGTTTTATCATAAATGATTTGAATTGGAATACGATCTTTTTCAGTTTCAGTGTAACTTAGTTCTGCTGTTAACAATTCTGGATTTAGACCATGAATCTCAGGAAATTTTATTTTAAATGGGATGTCAGTCATTGCAGGAATTGGCACATGAACAAATTGTTTTGTAATTTTTGTATCATCAGTGTCAATTACAGAAATTGTAATTGTTGGGATCAATGCAAAATCATTTTGATTTTTTACATTTCCAACTACAGTGAAAATATCTTGATAGTCATAGTAACCAGTGTATTCACTTTCAGGAATAAAGACATCAGCAAATGCTATTTGTGGAACAAAGAGAACAGTTAGAAGAATTCCAAATAGTAGAGTTTTACATGATTTACTAGAAAGCATAGATGATATCTTCGAATCCTGAAGTTGATTTCTCAAGTAATCTTGGTCTATAGTATTCAACTAATTTATCCATCATATCCCTTGCTTTAATATGATATCTTTTTTTTTTGAGCTGAATGAGTTATGTTTCAACTAATCCATTCTAACTTGTCTTGATCCACGGACAGCTTTAATGATTCATTTTTTTCTAATTTATCTAGATAATGACTTAGAACATCATTCTTTAATCCAGATGAACGTATGATTTCTCAAAAATGAATTCCCGGATTTTGTTCAATTATTCATTTAAAGCGACTTGTTAAATTTTCGAATTAGTGCCTATCAAACACGAATGATTCCTTTCTGAATCAAGAATTCTAACCCTTGAACAAATGTAGTATCATCAATTTGGCCAGAAGCCCACCAGGCTGCATTATTTCTAATCCAATCAGGAATTTCTTGAGAGGAAGAATCTTCCTGTTGAGTTGGAGGAATTACAATGATTTTGTTTTTAATCAAATACTCTATACCTTGAACAAATGTAGTATCATCAATTTGTTCTTCAGACCACCACAATGCATTATTTCTAATCCAATCAGGAATTGTAATTTCTTTTTCGTTTGTAACTCTATCAATAACAATTGGAATAGTTGTTCTAGCAAGATCATTATTATCTAAATTATTAAAATTCAAGTAAACAATTCCTGTGACATCTTGTGGAATTACAAACTCTGCAACATTATGTTCTTCTCTTGAATCAGTGCTAACTCCACTTTGTTGGTAAATTACTTTGTTATTTTGTGTTATAGAGAACTGATAGTTTGTTGAAACAGGTTTGTTTTTCAAGAAAACATCAGTTACATCAAAGAGTATTTTTGCATCAGAACCAGATTTCAAATTTTCAGGTTCCCAAGATACAAGAATTCTGAATTGTCCATTCTCAGTAACAGAACTCAAATGAGGGTAATCTCTATCAGGAGAAATTACAAAATTCATGCCATTCTCATTTGAACCATCTTCAAGAACTTTGAGTAGTTCTTTTTGGTAAACTATGAAATGAACTATACGTCCATCAGCAAAAAAATCATCAATTGTTGCAACATCATCAGATAGTTGCACTCCATTGACGTACATAGTGAATCCAGATACAAGTAAATCACCAAATGTCTTTGGAATTACTAGTTCTTCATGTACAACTGATGTTTGATTGATGTTTGTGTAACTCCATTCAAAAGGCATAGAGTAACTGATTTCTTTTGAATCAGAATCATATTCAAAATTAGAGATTTCATCATAGTAAGTAACCACATCAATTTTCTGGTCTCCAAAATTTGGATCAACAAAATCATGTCTAGAGGTTTGAGCAATAGAGATTCCAGCGTTGAATACTAGTGGTTCATCAAGTGTCTTAGAATATCCATCTGCAGTAAGTATACTGATATCAAATTTGTACAGTCCTCCTTCACTGAGTTTAGGTCCCTTTACATGAATCAGTCTACTATCTAATCCTAGCAGGGAACCAAAGAGGTTACTCTCACTTTCTTCCTCTATTACAATTGAATCAGTTTCTTCTGAAACAAAATTGAATACTAGAAAACCATTATCTGCTTTGAATTCTTGTTCAAAAAGAAATTGGCTTCCTTTCTCAGCTTTTATGTGAAAGGTAACATCACGTAATGTAATTTTTGAATCAAAATCAATCATTGAAATCGAAATTTGCTGATCATCACTTGCTTCAGGATCACTTTGTGACGAAGAGAGTTCCACAGTTACTTGCTTTCCATCAAGATTTACAGGAGGAAATGTCTCGCTTCCTACACCATGACCAAATCCATTATCAAATGCAAATACAAACAAGGGTAGTAAAAGTAATAGAAATAGACTTTTCAAATTATGTCCACTTGTTTGGATCTTTTTTGCGAATTTCTTTTCCATCAATAGTTACAGAATCTTTCTCTTCAAAGATGGTGTGCCATTTACCATTACTAGGGAAAATTTTGTTCATCTCCTCAACTTTTTCACTAGTTGGTGCTTTGTTCATTAATGCTCCCCACCTCATGTTGGGAATTTTTGGCATGAAGTCATTGATGTCTTTCATAATAGTACACTAGTCTAATTTTATTTAAAAACCTATGATTGAACTTTCATGATTCCTTCTTTAATCAAATATTGGATTCCTTGAATGAAAGAGTTATCATCAATTGCACCATCTGCCCACCATCCTGCATTGTTCTTAATCCAAGCAGGAATTTCATTAGAACCAGTTCCAAGACCTTGTGATGTTGGAGGAATCTTTAAAATATTCTCTTTAACTAAATATTGAATTCCTTGAACAAATGAATCATCATCTATTTGTTCTGTTGCCCACCAACCTGCATTGTTCTTAATCCAAGCAGGAATGGCTGTAGGGGGTTGAGCTTCTGGTGTTGGTTGAGTCTTGCCTAAGCTAGGTCCAAGTTCAATAATTCCTGAACCAATACCAGCATAAGTTTCATCATAAGATAATCCAGTTCCTAAAGCTCTAACATCAATTCTGTATACTCCTTGTGATGGAGCATAGATCTTCTTTACGTCGATCCCTTCTGAAGCAATAATGCCTGGAATTTGAGGATTATCTCCCATGAATTTCTCAAGAACGGTGTCATTTTGATCAATGAATGAAACAACATATCTCATATCTCGAATTAGATCTCTGTTTTCATCAAAAAATGCTATCTCAAAAGGAATCTCATCACCTGCACCAAGACTTCCATCCCATGAGATGTTTACAGTTGTTGGTACACGTTCATAATTTGTAGTATCTACTAGATAAAATTCAGTGGATTGTTTTTGGACTCCGCTTAGAGGAACAAGTTTCAAATCCATTTTAGGATTGATGTAATTGGATTCTCCTAATGTTTCATTGATTCTCTGTAATTCTTGGTTAGTAATTAGAAAATGAACAATGTTAGTATCATCATATGAATAAGGATCATTTAGTAAAGCTCTTTGATCAACCTCTATACCATTAACATATCCTTTGAATTGTTTACCTTCTCCATATGGTGCAAACGTCTTTGGAACTCTAACTTCCTCATGTACTACTTGAACTAAATCAACATATTTTGGATTCCAATCAAATGGCATATCAAAAGAAATTGAGTTATCTGATTGATCAAATTTGAAATTATCAACTTGATCATAGTAAGTCTTGACAGTAACTGGAATGTCTGCATTAGCAGTTTGTATCATAAAGTCTTGATCTTGTGCAATACTAACAAAAGTATCATAGCTCAACAAATTTGCCAATACAGATTTTGGACTAGTAGCAGCTTCAATATCTACACGAATTTGATATAGTCCACCCTCTACAAATATCGGGCCAGTTATTCCAGGTCTTGCACAGGAATCAAGATTATCATCTGTGCATGCAGTACCCTGAACAAATAAAGCTCCTGGAGCACTAATATGTTCAGAACCATAATAAACAGTGCATTGATGTAGACTTTCTTTATTACAATCAGCTTTTGGAGTTAGCTTTACATCCAATCTACCATCTAGATCATAAAACAAATTTCTAGCCAAAAGTTCACCACTGTGCCATACTTCTACTCTGTAAGTAACTTTGTCAAGATTAGTGTCAGTCACAGTATCAAAGAAACGAATCTGCATGTTTGCATTATCAACTTCTCCAACAGTAATATCAGATGGACTTAGTTGTGTACTAACAGTTACTTCCATATCACCAAATGATATTGCAGGGGCTTGATCTCCACCCAAACCATGTCCAAATACATCAGGAATTAATGCAGGGATTGTAAAAATTCCAATAATCGTAATAAAAAATGCAAACTTGTTATGCAATAAATGAATTATGATAATTCCATATTTAAAGATGGTATGGTGTTTTCATGCGTGAAGTTTTTTGAAAGAATTAGAGTACGATTTTTATTTATCATTTTTCAAAATATTTTATGAGAATACTTATTGTGTTACTTCTTGTTCCATTTTTATTAGTTCCAGCATTCGGTGAAACTCAAACATTGGCTACGGATAAAAATACGCTTGATGTAAAATTAACATACGATTCAATTGAACCAGGTGTACAAACTAAGATTAACATAGATTTTATCAATCCACAAACTCAAAAAGTACAAGAACATATTGATTATACTGTAGCTGTTTCCAAAGATGGTGAGACTGTATTTGGACCAATTCCACTTACACATACATCACTAGGTTCTGTAAAAATTCCAATAGAATTCAATCTAGGTGAAGGAGTTTACACAATGGACTTTGAAGTGGAAGGAATTTTATTCCAACCAATTCCCAAAGAGACAGTCTCATTCAATATACATGTAGGTGAAGCAAATGCTCAACCCATACCAGAACCAATAGATCAAAAACCAGATGGAGAGAGTGGTGGTTGTTTGATTGCAACAGCAACATTTGGTTCAGAGCTTGCACCACAAGTACAACAATTAAGAGAACTTAGAGATAATACAGTTCTAAAAACAAATTTAGGAATTTCATTTATGACAACTTTTAATCAATTCTATTATTCATTTTCACCATCTATTGCAGACTTTGAAAGAGAACAACCATTTTTCAAGGAATTCATGAAGATGACACTTACTCCAATGTTAACATCATTATCATTGCTAAATCATGTCGATATTGATTCTGAAATAGAGATGTTAGGATATGGAAGTTCCATAGTACTACTTAATCTTGGAATGTATATTGGAATTCCTTTAATTGGAATTCTAAAGTTGTACCAATTTAGAAAAAATTAGACCTTATCTCTTTAAGATTCCAGTGAGGTTTTTATGTATCCGAACAAGTAAACTGTTTAATGAAGACTATAGCAATTTGCTCTTTCTTCGTACTATTTGCAATGGTAGCTGGCTTAGTTGCAACTACTCCAGCAGCATTTGCAGATCATTCTGAAGTCACAATCGTACCAGCAGCAGGTTCTGGTGCACCAGGTTGTGAAGAAACTGCAGATGGATGTTACATTCCAAGTACTGCAACAGTTGATGTTGGTGGTGTTGTAATCATGTCAAATACTGACAATGCAGCACATACATACACTTCAGGAACTCCAGATGATGGACCAGATGGTGTCTTTGATACCAGCTTATTGATGGCAGGAGGTTCATTTGAGTGGACTCCTACAACCGTAGGTGAACAACCTTACTTCTGTATGGTTCACCCATGGATGCAAGGATTAATCATAGTACAAGAAGCAGGAGCAGCTGAAAAAGCTGAAGACGATCATGGTGACGATGCTGGAGAATTAATGGTATCAATTGCGGATTCACAAGTAATGGGTGGAACACAAATTGAGCTTACATTCAGCGAATTACATGTCAACTATGACATTACTGCTACACAAGGTGGCGAAGTAGTCCTACAAGAAACTAATCAACACGCAATGGAATCAACAGCAACCCATCAAATTGATGCATTAGGTTCTGATGACAATCCAATTGACATCGAGGTGATTTCTTTAGGAATTGGTGCCCCAGGAGCTGAAGCAGATTGGACTGGACCAACTGGTGTAGTCGCAACTGCCAAAGTTGTTCCAGAATTTGGTACAATCGTAATGATGGTACTAACTGTTGCAATCATAAGCATCGTAGCAATCACTGCAAAATCTAGAGTAATTCCAAGATTTTAGGAATCCTCTTTTTCTATTTTCTTTTTAATAAACCAATTATTGCTAAGATTATAGCTGCACCAGCAATTGATAATCCAAATATTGCAAAGTCATATGCTGCACCACCATCTGATGTTACTTCTACCTCACCAGACTTAAGTTTAGAAACATCTTGTTGAAGTGACGATATTGCATTCTTTAGAGCAGCTACATCCGTATCACCATCCGCACTTTTGGGTGGAAAATCTAAGACGGCAGTTGGCTCTACATCTTCAATTGGGATTTTAATATCCACAGTAACTCCACGAATTTCACCTTTTAATTCAACCATGTAAGTTCCCGTTTTAGTTGGAATAATTGAAGAAAAATAATATCCAGGTCTAGGATCGGAATTTATTTCAATTTTCTTTGATGCGCCACCAAACATCACAGTTGCATCAACACTCTTGAATGCGCTTGTTATTCCTGTATAGGTTCCTTCTTTTTCTCCACGTTCTATAATTTTAAAGACAAGATCATTTCGAATTCCTACTACGGGAGGTTCAATAGTCCAGCCTGCTTCAATTTCATATTGTTCAACATGTACAGTAGTATGACCAAATGATGGGGCAATCATTCCAATAGAGAATAATAAACCAATAATACCAAAAACTAAGATTTTCACTGTTATCATTTGACAATTACACGTTATTATCTTTACGTGAATTGGTACAAAAATCGAAGTCTTGAAAACTGTTTAAATTATCAACATTGCCCTGAAGAGTAAATGCAAAAAATACTGTTTATTTTATTGATGATGTCGTTTATTTCAATTCCATTTGCAACAGCACATCCATTTACTGAAGAAACTATTCCAAGTCTAAAATCTAATGCGCCAGCTGGAATAAATCAAGTAATCGTATTTTTCTCAGAACCAGTTGACATCAACTTTAGTGAGCTCAGAGTATTTGATACAAATGGAAATCAGATAGATAACAAGGATACATCTTACTATGAAGGAGAAATGTCTCTCATCATCACAACACCAGCATTAGAAGATGGTGTTTATACTGTGTCAACTAAAGTGCTCTCAAAAGTAGATGGGCATCTAGTTCCAGATGCATTCTTGTTTGGAGTTGGTGATGCCATTATTGATCCTTCATTACTTAATGTAGAAAGTTCAGAGTTAATCTTTTTACCTGAAGCTGGTGCAAGATTCCCAGGATTAGTAGGTCAGACAATTGTTTTAGGTGCAGTTATTGCATCTCTCATGATTTGGGGAACGCAAAACAAACAGGTGATTAGAGAAGAACTAAATAAAATTGCTAGTCTCCATCATGGAAAATTTATGTCAATTACAGGAATTGGACTCGTTTTAATTTTCATCTCAAATATTCTGATGATTGCAGTACAAAGCATAAGACTTGAAGTATCGCCACTTGACGCAATTCAAACGGATTTTGGAATGACATGGGTTATGAGAATGACTATTACAGTAATTTTACTAGGTATTTGGTTTGCACTAGATAGAAGTAAATCTCTATCCAAAAAGAATCAGATTCCAATGTTGGTAGCAATGCTTGCTCTAATTTCAACGTCAAGTTTGATTGGCCATGGAGCTGCTAGTGGTCAAACACCAGCATTGATACTAGATTATGTTCACAATTTGGTTTCCGGGGTTTGGATAGGAGGAATAATTTATTTTGTTTTTATTTTACTGCCAACATTTTCACAACTAAAAGAAACACAAAGGGAAAAAATGAGTCTGTTAATGATTCCACGATTCTCAATTGCATTCATCATTGCAGTGGGAGTGGTAATAATCACTGGACCTACATTGTTGTGGTTTCTAGAAAGTGATATTGGATTAATTACTGAATCGATATATGGTCAATTAATTATTCTAAAGATTGCTATTGCATCAATACTAATTGGATTTGGAGGATACTTTCAATTAAAGTTACAAAAAAATGCAGAAAAGAATCTCAAATCAGGAAAAATTTTAGTTCATAAAAAATTAAAAAAATCACTCAAAGTTGATGTTGTATTAGGAATAATACTTTTAGGAGTTGTGGCATTAATCACAAATGGAACACTACCTGCAGGGGAAATTCAAAAAGTGGATGCACAAGAGATGATCTATGGTTTCAAAACACTGGAATTTACTGAAAATACCAAATTCGATATTGATATTTCCCCGTTTTCTAGTGGTTCAAATACAATTTTAGTCAAGGTAAGTGACTTTGAAGGAAATCCTATTTACGATTCAGATCAGCTTAAAGTCAAGATATCAAATCCAGCTAAAAATATTTCTCCAATAGAAGTTCCAATGGAGATGATCAAACAAGAAGAAAATAAGCCTATTGAATTCAAAGGAGAACTAACATTTGGATTTTCGGGTGAATGGTTAGTCGATGTTGAAGTGCAAAGATCTGAGAATGCTAATGAATCAAAACTTTTGAATTTATTAGTAAAACCAAGACTAGGCGATATTCAAACACAAGTGATTGAATATGAATTACCAGAAGAATCAAAGCCTCTCTTCCCATTGTATGATGGAAGAGATTCACTGTGGATCAGCGATGCATCATCACCACGTTTATGGCAATTTTCACTGAAAACTCAGGAATTTACATCATATTCATTTGACGGAGAAACTACAACATTTCTAACTCAAGATAAAGATGGCAAAATTTGGTTTACAGATACACCTGGAAATCAAATTGGATTCATAGACACTCAAACAAAAGAAATCACAACAAAAACTATTCCAAAAATAATTCCTGAAGGAATTGTTAAAGGATTAGATGTCGTATCTAATAACACACCACTTGTCATAAAAGCAGACTTTGATGGAAATATTTGGTTTACAATAATTAACAAAGATGCAATTGTAAAATACATACCAGAAAAGGATGAATTTGAAGAAATTATTCTTCCAGGAAATGAGAATCTGCCATTTGGTTTAGAAATTGACTCAGATGGAAATATTTGGTTTACAACAACAGGCACTGGTAACATCGGTTACATTAATCCAAAGAATAATCAAATCACACAGTTTTCAAATGAACCACCTTTACAGGGACCTGAGGCTTTACTCTTTGATGAAAATGGAAATTTATGGATTGCCGAACATACAGGATTGTCAATTACCAAATTTAATCCTGTTTTAGAAACATTTGAAAGAATTTCTATCCCTAACGACGAAGCACTTCCATTTGGCATGACATTTGACAGATATGGAAATATTTGGTTTGCGCAACACACCGTAGATAGTATTGGTGCATATGATCCTAACAATGATAATTTAATTGAAGTTGCAATTCCATCAGAGACGTCTTTTATACAATTTATGACATCAGATGGGGATAACAATGTCTGGTTTGTAGAACAACAAACAAATAAAATTGGTACAATAAAGATGACAGAAATTCCAGTTATTTTATCACAAGTTCAGACATTAGGAGAATTTCAATTAAAATATACAGAAGTTGCATCCCCACTAATTGCATTAGGAATTATTGCAACATCCTTATTTTATGTAAAGAGCATTCAAGATAAAAGAAAATTAAATGCATTAATCAATTCTTAGAAAGTAATCCAGCAGATTTTATTCCTAATGTAGCAGCAAGTAATCCAATCGAGATTAAAACAATTGTTCCAGCAGGAGTAATATCAAAAACGTATGAAACTAAAATTCCAGTTATTACAGAAAATACTGAAAAACTTATTGAGATAATTGCGGTTTGTTTGAAACCTTTACCATACATTATTGCAGAGACGTTAGGGATCACAAATAGGGCTGAAATTAACAAAACACCAACAAGTTGAATTGAGGTAACAACGGTTAATCCTGCCATAAAGATTATCAAATAATTTATTTTCTCTACAGGAATTCCGCTAACTTTGGCTTGCTCTTCATTGAATGTAGAATATAGAATTTGTCTATAAAGTAATAAAATAATTATTAGAATTACTCCAGTTAGTCCAAGTATCAAAATTGTATCATTAATGCTAACAAGAAGAATACTTCCAAAGAGAAAGCTAAAGATATCGATAGTGAATCCACCTGACAATCCAATTATTACAAGTCCAACCGCTATGCCTGAAGATAGAAGTACAGCAATGGAAGCATCACCTGAAATGTTGAATCTATCTTTGATCCTTGTAATAATTAACGCACTAACAATTGATACACCATAGGCTGTCCATAATGGATAAATTCCAGCTAAAAGACCCAATGCAATTCCACCAAAGGATGAATGAGCTATTGCATCACCAAACAAAGAATATCTTCTCAGAACTAGAAATAATCCTACAACTGAGCAAAGAATCGCAATAGCAACTCCAGCAATTAATGCTCTTTGCATAAAACTGTAAGTTAGAATTTCAAAAAACATGACTAATGATGATGCATATGCTCCTGCATCGATGCTTCAGAATATTGTTTAACAAGTTCATCATCTGAAAAGAATTTTTCTGATTCTCCGTGGAAGAACAAAGTTCTATTCAGACAAGCAACATGATTGGCTAATTGATTAACTGCATCTAGATCATGTGAAGACCAAATTATTGTAATTTTTTGTTTAGAATTTAATTCACGTAAGATGCTGTAAAACAATTCTATACTTGGCTGATCAATTCCAGTAACTGGTTCATCTAAAATCAGAATTTTAGGATTATTTACTAATGCTTTAGCAATAAAGACTCTTTGTAATTGTCCTCCAGATAACTCCCCAATTCTTCTATTTTGTAATTCGTGTATCCATAATTGTTGTAAAATTTCGTTAATTTTATTATCATCAGATTCTTTTCTTAATCCCATTCTTACAACATCACTTACAGTTGCAGGAAAATTTTTCTCAAAGATTGGTTTTTGAGGTACATATCCAATGTCTTTAAGGAAATTTTTTGATTTCCTAATATCCTGACCAAAGAACCTGATTTCTCCCTTGTATTTTGTATTTAATCCAAGCATGCAATCAAAAAGAGTCGATTTTCCAGCACCATTTGGTCCAATTATGCCTAGAAAATCACCTCGATTTACTTCAAAACTGACATCATCAAGAGCTTTCACATCAGGATATTGAACTGTTAGATTGCTAATTTCAACTGCCTTCAACATAATGCCTCCTTTAGGTTTTCAAGGTTTTCGCCCATTTTTTCAACATAATTTTTTTCAGAAGAAATTTCTAATGGAGATAACACCAAAACTTTTCCACCAATTTCATGTGCAATAGTTTGTGAAGTTCTAGTATCAGAATTGTCCTCACTAAAAATAATTTTGATATTATGGATTTTTGCTGTTGAAATTACATTTTCTAATGTCTTTGCAGTTGCTTCCCCATGTGAATCAGTTGAAGAGAGAATTGTGTGTTGATTTAGATCATACTCTTCAGCAAAATATGAAAATGCATCATGAAATGCAATGAAATCAGAACTACAATTAGAAAGTTCATTTCTGATTTGTGAATCTAATAAACTTAGTTCTTGAATATATGATTCTGCATTTGATTGATAGTATTGTTGATTTTTTGGATCATGTTTTGAAAATGCATCTGCAATGTTTTGGACTTGAATTTTTGCAAAAACAGGATTTAACCAAATATGAGGATCACCAGATTCATGACCGTGTTCATCATAATGTACATCAGAATGTTCATCAGAATGTTCATTTTCAGATTCGTTTATCAG
>Ga0222714_10005272_pt1 | contig 12372 bp, 8 predicted proteins | sample C33_3DmetaG_FD_165048 | JGI IMG/M metagenome (GOLD analysis project Ga0222714, IMG submission 165048) | Estuarine water microbial communities from San Francisco Bay, California, United States - C33_3D | ecosystem: Environmental > Aquatic > Marine > Unclassified | place: USA: California... | reverse complement strand
CAGAGAAGGCATATTCCCCAATGCTGGTGACGCTGGAAGGAATCGTGATGCTCGTCAACCCGGTGCAGAAATAGAAGGCATCATTCCCAATGCTGGTGACGCTGGAAGGGATCGTGATGCTCGTCAAGCTGGAGCAGCCACCGAAGGCATAAGTCCCGATGCTGGTGACGGGCTTGCCTGACAGTGTGGACGGAATGGCAAGGCTGCCCGTGGCTGAAGTCTTACAGTCAGTGATTGCAATGTAAGTGCCCCGGTCTTCGTAAGTCAAAACGCCCGACGTTAAAGCCCACGCTTTGCCCTGAGCAAAAATCAGCCCCAAAGCAAGCAAGGCCAGTTTTAAAAGAGAATTGGATTTCAAAGGCATAAAACAAATCTGCCGCCCCCCCCAAAAAAAACAATCCAGATTTAGATCCCAAATTTCCTATCCCAAAACTCTCCTGACCGCTGTTGCGGTCCACATCCCGCCTCGGGGCGTGCGCTCGCCGCGCTTGTTCAGGCAATATGCAATTTTACTGAGAGTTTTAGCGCCTGTGTCCTGAATTTCTCTGATAGACTTTAAGGCAGTTTGGTTAAAAGCGGTTTTCTTCTCTTGAATCACAGACTGTGCGATGGCAAGAGCGGCTGCTGGGTTTGGATTTCCAATTTTCGCCCCGCGCTGCTTGGCAACGGCCATGCCCGCCTTGGTCCTCTCAGAAATCAACTCCCGTTCCCGCTGGGCCAGAAGTGCAATGATCCCGACGCTCAACTTGTCGGCATTGGGCATGTCGCAAGCAACAAAATCTACTCCACTATCTTGCAGTTGAAGAAGAAAGGCGGCATTGCGGCTAAGCCGATCCAGCTTGGCGATTAAGAGAATTGCCTTTTTTGCCTTCGCCATTTGGAGAGCGGCTTGAAGCTGTGGGCGGCGGTTGTTTGCCCCAGATTCAACCTCCTCGAAACTCGCCAAATGTTCACAGTCCAAAGAAGCCAGATAACGCGCCACGGACTGCTTCTGGGCCTCGATGCCGTTTCCGGCAATTCCCTGTTTGTCTGTTGAAACCCGATAGTAGCTGATGAATTTCATGGACTGAAACTATCAGTCCAAGAATAATTGTCCAATTTAAAGGTTCGTTTACCTTTGATAATTTCTAGCCCAGTGAGATTTTTGCGCCCCCCTTTAATGGAATTATTTTCCCTTCAATGGAGAAGGAAGCCCGTGGGGTCACGGACTTCTATTTCTCCACGGTTATTTTGAGTCTGACTTCTTTCTTCAAAAGGATTTTTCATCAAACGTTTCAAGAAGCTCGTTGGCTTTTCCAAAAAGTCTCTTTTTCTCATCGAAATTGAGGTTTTTTGAGTTTTCCACCTCTTTGATAAACTGTAGAGTTTTTGAAACAGATCGGCATTTCTCCAGTTTTGAAACCTTTTCTAGATATTCATTCATGATTTTTCCTCCTTTCCAGACACAACTTTTCCATACATGGATAGTCCCACCTCGACCACTTTGAGATGTGGCGCAGCGGCCAGATTTTTGGATCCAATTTCTCTTCTGAGCAATTTTCAGCAGAGATCCAACGGCGCGGAAAATCTCATCTGGAGGAACTCCAAATTTCATAAGTTCTTGATGGACATCATCTGATGTGATTTCCGGCATTTTCCGACTCAGGGACTGAATAACAGGGATCAGCCGTTCATTTTTCAGTTTTGGTTTTTCTTTCTTCATAAATGTTAAAGTTTTGAGACATCCCACATTGCTGATCGGGGAGGAGTTGGCTTTGTCGTTGGGATTTTGACCGAAAAAAAACTGCCCTGATACGGCCCTTGCCTTCCGCGTAAAGGACACCCCCCATCTTTTCGTAAAAAGCAGCAAGTCGATGAATGGGAATTCCATCAAGGAAACGATTCGTTTTTTCAAACCTCCACGCTGCTTGTTCACTATTTAGCGAAGCGTATGGCTCACAACCAATGTTTATGGCCCACCCGTGAGCCCACTCAAAGTCCTCTAGAATTGTAACTATCAAATCTTTAAAATCACGAGCGCGACGAAAAGGACTCAGTTCGTTGGAATTTATTCCCAACACATGAGCAGTTCCTGCTTTTTCTATCGTGATCGTGGATTCCAAGTTTCCGCACCGATAAATCCATTTGGGTGTTGTTTGTCTTTGGATTCTTAAATGGATATCCTCGACAAGTCTGACAAAAACTCCCTCGCCTTTTTCGATCTCGAAACCGTTCTTTTGTACAATTTCCTTCGATTTGAAACTGAGTTCAACTGTCACTTCAAAGAGACTGAGTAAACTCTTTACTACTTCATCGTGATAGGATGGTTTGGTTTTTCGTTGAAGAGCCAGTATCGATTCAAATGGTTTTGCGGTGGGGTTTCTTTCTGCATTTATAAGGTCTTTTTTGAATTTCTGATAAAACTGAATCCAGAAGTCTTGGTTGAAATCTTTGCGAACAGCCGCCATTCGCTTCATGGCTTGGATGAAGAGATTTTCTGGGAGTTGGTATTCTAAAGTATATTGGTCCACATTTTATACTACGAATATCCTCATGATTATTAAAAAGTTTCTTAAACTATGTTTCCTCCTCCTATTGACGCAAGTGGTTCTCCCCCAGACAGTTATGTATGCACTTTCGACTACATATGGGCCGTCTTGCGACGTGTGTTTGTTCTTCTTCTAGATATTGTCTGTCACTAGATCCTGTTGACTCACTGGTTCCTGTAGTTTCACTGGATCCTGTAGACTCTCTAGCCCTTACCTTCTTGTCTTCTTCTTCTTTATGAGATTTCTTCTTCCAAAGGGGTTTAATGATGATTTCAAAGTGAAATTGTCAGAATTGGCTAAGGATTCTGGTTATTATTCTGATTATTTTAATTTTATATTTACGGAGAAAAAGAAACACGGAGGAGGTTTGTCGAATCTTGAAAAAGTGATGAGGATTTTGAGTGTTTTATCACGGAAAGAAGGTAATGACTTCATCAATCTTCATTCTCGTAAACTGAAACAATTGATTTCATTTCATTCGAAGAAAACGTCCGGTTTTTCACCTCAAGAACACCTCGATATTTTGAGTGATTTGAATTTTGTTGAAATTAACGGTAAGTATTCATCTGGAAGATATTCGAAGAGTTATAGACTCAAGTCTGAATTGAGAAAGGATCTGGAGGTCATCGGGGATTTGGATGTCCCCAAGAAAAAGAGGCTTACAAGGTCGCGCGGCGACCAACCTGAACAAGTTAACCAACAATCAGACGCTGATCCACTCAACTGTTACGTTTTAGAGAATCTAAAAGGGTTAATTCCACCAGCCAACGCAGATGCCCTACCTCCAGATCTTGAGCTACCAAAAAAATTTCGCCAACTTGAGCTTCTAGAACTTTTCAAGGCTGGAAGCATCAGAATGCCATCCAGATGCGCTTACGGTCGCCTCCACCATGCCCTTTGCCGTATCCATAAAACGCTTAGAATCCATTTTCAATGGTCTGGCAATGTCAGGACAGCTGAAATCGACCAAAACGCTTCTCAGCCGTTTTTCCTGATGAATCTCTATGACGCTTCAAATTCCGATCATTTGGATGAGAAGAATCGTTACTATGAACTATTTAAGTCTGACTTTTATTCTGAACTCATCGAGGGGGCGGGAATCTCCGGTGAAAGAGATCAGATCAAGAAAAGGTTCTTCGAATTTCTCATGGGCAAGGCGTTTGAACGAAGAAAAAGACCGGGAACGATCTTAAAATCTTTTCACACTTATTTTGAGTCTAATTTCCCAATCCTAACGGCATTGATCTCGAAGAAAAAAACTTTGAGTGAAGATTCGCGTTTGCATGAAGATGAGATCTATAAACAGATGGCGCATTTTCTCCAAAGAACTGAGTCTTCTATCTGGATTGACTCCATTTGTGCGCGGCTGATGAAGATGGAGAAGAAATTCATCCCTATTCATGATTGCCTCGTTGTTCCTGAAGCAGACGTTGAAGAGACAAAGCGGATTATCTTTGAGGAATTTGAAAAGGGCGGATTTTTGAAACCGGGACTGAAGGTCAAAGTTATTTAGACTGATAGTTTGCAGCGATGGAATAACACCCCCTGACACCTCCGCAGATAAATCCCTTGACTTTATTTAAAAAATTAAAAAGGATAAGAATAATTTATGCCAAAGTGTTTTAAATGCAAAACGCGCATGTCAGATGATGAGTTAGGTGGTGTTTGTCATCGCTGTGGTGAAAATAGAGGTTGGAAGTGGGGTAATGCGAGTGGAGGGGGGCATGGTTTGTTCTGTAGAGGATGTGAAAAGGGCAGCACTGTGTTCGAATGTCCTAAATGCGGCGCTGATATTTCAGGCAAGGATTTGCTCGCGGCGGGGGGCATCGGAGACGTCATTGTCATGATATTACTACTTGGTTTTGTGCTATTTGTAGTAATAGCTATCTCACAATAAAAATGACCCCAAAAAGTGGACGTGGCTTAAGGGAGATTCTACTGCAAAGATAGGCAGCAGAATGAAGAAAATCAAAGTTCAACCTCATTGAATGAGATCTCGTCCGTTTTGGAATCTCTCAAAAGAGTGATTTTATTGGCATGGGCAGGCAAAATTTTGAAGTAACATTGAGCTTCAACTTTGGAAACAACCTCGCGGTAGTTTGTATGTAAAACGGCCACGCTTGCGGTATGTCCCATCGCCGCTGCTGTTTTTTCCGCTCCGAATTGAGCGTAGGAGTACGAGGCAAAAGAGACCCGTGCAAAATTTTGTTCAAAACTGAAATTCAGATCATGATCATTATTTGCGAATCTCAAAGCAACTTTTACGCGCCGCATCTTTTGTCGAAATCCACTTTCCGATCTCATTTTCCACTCTCCCTTCATTCCATCAAAAGCCATTTGGAACCAATAAAGCGCGTTCTCTGGAATATCTACTACTCGTCGCCGCCGCTTCTTCGTAATTCTGGCGGCAAGATCAATGATTCCTCTTCTCAGATTGATCGAATCCCAATTCAAAAGTTGAGCCTCGTCTGATCTAACTCCACAAAAAAGCTCTGCGACGTTCACAGCGAGGAGATCCCAAAGCTCGTTCTTCGCAAGAAAATCCAAGAAAGTAGTGATCTCTACGATACCAACAACGCGATCAGATTCAGAGAGAGTTTCTTCGTCTTTCGATGATTGGGGTCGTTCTAGTTTTTCAAACGGATTCAATTCCTTTTGGTAAAACCCAAGTTTGGCCATCGTGTTGAAAAAGACCCGCAGTCTTCCGATAAACTCACCTTTTGATTTTGCGTTCAGACCGGCCTTGGTTTTGTAGATGAAACTTTCAGCGTCTTCCAATGTGATCGCCACTAATCGTCGCTGCCCGAATTCTTTCACAAATGGCGGCAGGTAAGTCTCTTTGAACGAAGTAATATATTTTGGAGCGCGCCCCCTTCTCTTGAGATCATCAAGAAAGAGTTTAGATGCTTCATCTACGGTCAGATGTCCGGCTGTGGGGCGGTGGTGGGCAAGAAAGAAATCCACCGCCTGTGCAAGCGTCACCCCATGCCCTTGCAGCTTTCGCAATGAGGCTTTTACCTCCAGATCCGTAGCGACATCAAAAGCATTGGCGGCTTCAGCAAGTCTGCCCTGAGAGATCCTTTGATTGATTTCGGTAACGAGCGCGTAGGCTTTCCCTTCGTCCAATCCAAGAGAACGACGCACTCGTTTCCCCTTTGAATCATAGCCAATGAAAACGAAGTAGCTGGGCCTACCACTGCGATTTTCTTGCTTGTGAAGTGAGACGCAATTTCTAAAACGGACAATGCCCTGAAAGGTCTTGGCGAAGAATTCGGTCTTGCTCATGAAATTCCATGCATTATGCCATGCGGATTCATTACACCGAAGAGAAAAACCACGCATTCCTTAGTAAAAGAATGGTGGAGCCGAGGGGATTCGAACCCCTGACCCCCACAATGCCATTGAGACAAACAATTCAAAAAAACCCTCTATTATTGACTAAAATTGACATCCATCTGCATGGAACAACTTCCATGCGATTATCTTAAAACCCTTCTGACCGCCGTGGCGGTCCACATCCCGCCTCTGGGCGTGCGCTCGCCCCGCTTGTTGAGACAATACGCGAGCTTGGTCAGGGTTTTTACTCCTGTCTGCTGGATTTCCTTGATGGACTTCAAGGCAGTCTCGTTAAAAGCGGCTTTTTTTTCTTGGATCACAATTTGAGCGGCGGCAAGGGCGGCGGCTGGATTCGGATTCCCAATTTTTGCCCCGCGCTGCTTAGCAACGGCCATGCCTGCTTTTGTTCTCTCTGAGATCAGTTCTCTCTCACGTTGGGCCAGAAGTGCAATGATTCCCACGCTCAATTTGTCGGCATTGGGCATGTCACAGGCTACAAAATCCACGCCGCTATCTTGTAGTTGAAGTAGAAAGGCGGCATTGCGGCTGAGTCGATCCAACTTGGCAATCAGCAAGACGGCCTTTTTTGCCTTCGCCATCTGGAGCGCGGCTTGAAGTTGTGGACGGCGGTTGTTTGCTCCAGATTCAACTTCCTCGAAACTCGCCAAGTGTTCGCAATCCAGAGAAGCCAGATACCTCGACACCGATTGCTTTTGAGCTTCTATCCCGTTTCCTTGAATTCCCTGTTTGTCTGTTGAAACCCGATAGTAGCTGATGAATTTCATGGACTGAAACTATCAGTCCAAGAATAATTGTCAAATTTAAAGGGTCGTTTTCTTTTGACATTTTTAGTCCAGTGAGGTGTCTCACCCCCACTTTAATGGAATTATTTTCCCTTCAATGGAGAAAAAAGCCCGTGGGGTCACGGACTTCTATTTCTTCACTGTTATTTAGAGTCTGACTTCTTTCATCAAAAGGATTTTGCATCCAACGTTTCAAGAAGTTCGTTGGCTTTGCCAAAAAGTCTCTTTTTCTCATCGAAATTGAGGTTTTTTGAGTTTTCCACCTCTTGGATGAATTTGAGAGTCTTTGAAACTGTTCGGCATTTCTCCAGTTTTGATACCTTTTCTAGATATTCATTCATAGCGCCCACCTCCTTTCCAGTTACAGCTTTTCCATATGTGGACTGTGCCACCGCGATTGCGCTGGGATGTAGCGGCGCGCCCAGATTTTTGGATCCAATTTCTCTTCTGAGCAATTTTCAGTAGAGATCCAACGGCGCGGAAAATCTCATCTGGAGGAACTCCAAATTTCATAAGTTCTTGATGGACATCATCTGATGTGATTTCCGGCATTTTCCGACTCAGGGACTGAATAACAGGGATCAGCCGTTCATTTTTCAGTTTTGGTTTTTCTTTCTTCATAAATGTTAAAGTTTTGAGACATCCCACATTGCTGATCGGGGAGGAGTTGGCTTTGTCGTTGGGATTTTGACCGAAAAAAAACTGCCCTGATACGGCCCTTGCCTTCCGCGTAAAGGACACCCCCCATCTTTTCGTAAAAAGCAGCAAGTCGATGAATGGGAATTCCATCAAGGAAACGATTCGTTTTTTCAAACCTCCACGCTGCTTGTTCACTATTTAGCGAAGCGTATGGCTCACAACCAATGTTTATGGCCCACCCGTGAGCCCACTCAAAGTCCTCTAGAATTGTAACTATCAAATCTTTAAAATCACGAGCGCGACGAAAAGGACTCAGTTCGTTGGAATTTATTCCCAACACATGAGCAGTTCCTGCTTTTTCTATCGTGATCGTGGATTCCAAGTTTCCGCACCGATAAATCCATTTGGGTGTTGTTTGTCTTTGGATTCTTAAATGGATATCCTCGACAAGTCTGACAAAAACTCCCTCGCCTTTTTCGATCTCGAAACCGTTCTTTTGTACAATTTCCTTCGATTTGAAACTGAGTTCAACTGTCACTTCAAAGAGACTGAGTAAACTCTTTACTACTTCATCGTGATAGGATGGTTTGGTTTTTCGTTGAAGAGCCAGTATCGATTCAAATGGTTTTGCGGTGGGGTTTCTTTCTGCATTTATAAGGTCTTTTTTGAATTTCTGATAAAACTGAATCCAGAAGTCTTGGTTGAAATCTTTGCGAACAGCCGCCATTCGCTTCATGGCTTGGATGAAGAGATTTTCTGGGAGTTGGTATTCTAAAGTATATTGGTCCACATTTTATACTACGAATATCCTCATGATTATTAAAAAGTTTCTTAAACTATGTTTCCTCCTCCTATTGACGCAAGTGGTTCTCCCCCAGACAGTTATGTATGCACTTTCGACTACATATGGGCCGTCTTGCGACGTGTGTTTGTTCTTCTTCTAGATATTGTCTGTCACTAGATCCTGTTGACTCACTGGTTCCTGTAGTTTCACTGGATCCTGTAGACTCTCTAGCCCTTACCTTCTTGTCTTCTTCTTCTTTATGAGATTTCTTCTTCCAAAGGGGTTTAATGATGATTTCAAAGTGAAATTGTCAGAATTGGCTAAGGATTCTGGTTATTATTCTGATTATTTTAATTTTATATTTACGGAGAAAAAGAAACACGGAGGAGGTTTGTCGAATCTTGAAAAAGTGATGAGGATTTTGAGTGTTTTATCACGGAAAGAAGGTAATGACTTCATCAATCTTCATTCTCGTAAACTGAAACAATTGATTTCATTTCATTCGAAGAAAACGTCCGGTTTTTCACCTCAAGAACACCTCGATATTTTGAGTGATTTGAATTTTGTTGAAATTAACGGTAAGTATTCATCTGGAAGATATTCGAAGAGTTATAGACTCAAGTCTGAATTGAGAAAGGATCTGGAGGTCATCGGGGATTTGGATGTCCCCAAGAAAAAGAGGCTTACAAGGTCGCGCGGCGACCAACCTGAACAAGTTAACCAACAATCAGACGCTGATCCACTCAACTGTTACGTTTTAGAGAATCTAAAAGGGTTAATTCCACCAGCCAACGCAGATGCCCTACCTCCAGATCTTGAGCTACCAAAAAAATTTCGCCAACTTGAGCTTCTAGAACTTTTCAAGGCTGGAAGCATCAGAATGCCATCCAGATGCGCTTACGGTCGCCTCCACCATGCCCTTTGCCGTATCCATAAAACGCTTAGAATCCATTTTCAATGGTCTGGCAATGTCAGGACAGCTGAAATCGACCAAAACGCTTCTCAGCCGTTTTTCCTGATGAATCTCTATGACGCTTCAAATTCCGATCATTTGGATGAGAAGAATCGTTACTATGAACTATTTAAGTCTGACTTTTATTCTGAACTCATCGAGGGGGCGGGAATCTCCGGTGAAAGAGATCAGATCAAGAAAAGGTTCTTCGAATTTCTCATGGGCAAGGCGTTTGAACGAAGAAAAAGACCGGGAACGATCTTAAAATCTTTTCACACTTATTTTGAGTCTAATTTCCCAATCCTAACGGCATTGATCTCGAAGAAAAAAACTTTGAGTGAAGATTCGCGTTTGCATGAAGATGAGATCTATAAACAGATGGCGCATTTTCTCCAAAGAACTGAGTCTTCTATCTGGATTGACTCCATTTGTGCGCGGCTGATGAAGATGGAGAAGAAATTCATCCCTATTCATGATTGCCTCGTTGTTCCTGAAGCAGACGTTGAAGAGACAAAGCGGATTATCTTTGAGGAATTTGAAAAGGGCGGATTTTTGAAACCGGGACTGAAGGTCAAAGTTATTTAGACTGATAGTTTGCAGCGATGGAATAACACCCCCTGACACCTCCGCAGATAAATCCCTTGACTTTATTTAAAAAATTAAAAAGGATAAGAATAATTTATGCCAAAGTGTTTTAAATGCAAAACGCGCATGTCAGATGATGAGTTAGGTGGTGTTTGTCATCGCTGTGGTGAAAATAGAGGTTGGAAGTGGGGTAATGCGAGTGGAGGGGGGCATGGTTTGTTCTGTAGAGGATGTGAAAAGGGCAGCACTGTGTTCGAATGTCCTAAATGCGGCGCTGATATTTCAGGCAAGGATTTGCTCGCGGCGGGGGGCATCGGAGACGTCATTGTCATGATATTACTACTTGGTTTTGTGCTATTTGTAGTAATAGCTATCTCACAATAAAAATGACCCCAAAAAGTGGACGTGGCTTAAGGGAGATTCTACTGCAAAGATAGGCAGCAGAATGAAGAAAATCAAAGTTCAACCTCATTGAATGAGATCTCGTCCGTTTTGGAATCTCTCAAAAGAGTGATTTTATTGGCATGGGCAGGCAAAATTTTGAAGTAACATTGAGCTTCAACTTTGGAAACAACCTCGCGGTAGTTTGTATGTAAAACGGCCACGCTTGCGGTATGTCCCATCGCCGCTGCTGTTTTTTCCGCTCCGAATTGAGCGTAGGAGTACGAGGCAAAAGAGACCCGTGCAAAATTTTGTTCAAAACTGAAATTCAGATCATGATCATTATTTGCGAATCTCAAAGCAACTTTTACGCGCCGCATCTTTTGTCGAAATCCACTTTCCGATCTCATTTTCCACTCTCCCTTCATTCCATCAAAAGCCATTTGGAACCAATAAAGCGCGTTCTCTGGAATATCTACTACTCGTCGCCGCCGCTTCTTCGTAATTCTGGCGGCAAGATCAATGATTCCTCTTCTCAGATTGATCGAATCCCAATTCAAAAGTTGAGCCTCGTCTGATCTAACTCCACAAAAAAGCTCTGCGACGTTCACAGCGAGGAGATCCCAAAGCTCGTTCTTCGCAAGAAAATCCAAGAAAGTAGTGATCTCTACGATACCAACAACGCGATCAGATTCAGAGAGAGTTTCTTCGTCTTTCGATGATTGGGGTCGTTCTAGTTTTTCAAACGGATTCAATTCCTTTTGGTAAAACCCAAGTTTGGCCATCGTGTTGAAAAAGACCCGCAGTCTTCCGATAAACTCACCTTTTGATTTTGCGTTCAGACCGGCCTTGGTTTTGTAGATGAAACTTTCAGCGTCTTCCAATGTGATCGCCACTAATCGTCGCTGCCCGAATTCTTTCACAAATGGCGGCAGGTAAGTCTCTTTGAACGAAGTAATATATTTTGGAGCGCGCCCCCTTCTCTTGAGATCATCAAGAAAGAGTTTAGATGCTTCATCTACGGTCAGATGTCCGGCTGTGGGGCGGTGGTGGGCAAGAAAGAAATCCACCGCCTGTGCAAGCGTCACCCCATGCCCTTGCAGCTTTCGCAATGAGGCTTTTACCTCCAGATCCGTAGCGACATCAAAAGCATTGGCGGCTTCAGCAAGTCTGCCCTGAGAGATCCTTTGATTGATTTCGGTAACGAGCGCGTAGGCTTTCCCTTCGTCCAATCCAAGAGAACGACGCACTCGTTTCCCCTTTGAATCATAGCCAATGAAAACGAAGTAGCTGGGCCTACCACTGCGATTTTCTTGCTTGTGAAGTGAGACGCAATTTCTAAAACGGACAATGCCCTGAAAGGTCTTGGCGAAGAATTCGGTCTTGCTCATGAAATTCCATGCATTATGCCATGCGGATTCATTACACCGAAGAGAAAAACCACGCATTCCTTAGTAAAAGAATGGTGGAGCCGAGGGGATTCGAACCCCTGACCCCCACAATGCCATTGAGACAAACAATTCAAAAAAACCCTCTATTATTCACTAAAATTGACATTCATCTGCATGGAACAACTTCCATGCGCTTATCCCAAAACCCTTCTGACCGCTGTTGCGGTCCACATCCCGCCTCGGGCGTCCGCTCGCCGGGTTGAGCGCGGCTCAGGGATAAACCACCTTGTAAAAGCCCTTGGTGCCTTGAGTGGCAGAGGCACCCGAGGGAAGTTCAAGACCACCAGTTCCTACGGATGTTGTTGTAACCTCCGTGAAAGGCGAGGACAGATCTGGCGCATAATACAATTTTAACCCGCTGGTCACCAAGGCATCCGTTTGGATCTTCAACTTGCCGTTGGAATCGAACGTGATGGAGTTGATTTCAAGTTCAGGCGTTCCCGAAATGGGGGAACCGACTCTTTTCTTGTAAGTCACAAACGAGGGAATCGCGCTCCAACCGATTAATGGCATTGTGGTGCCCATAAACTTGATGCTCGTCAACCCGGTGCAGCCTTGGAAGGCATATTCCCCGATGCTGGTGACGCTGGAAGGGATCGTGATGCTCGTCAACCCGGTGCATTGAGCAAAGGCAGAAGTCCCGATGCTGGTGACGCTGGAAGGGATCGTGATGCTCGTCAACCCGGTGCAGCGACTGAAGGCATTATCCCCAATGCTGGTGACGCTGGAAGGGATCGTGATGCTCGTCAATGCGGTGCAGCCATAGAAGGCATAATAACTAATGCTGGTGACGCTGGAAGGGATCGTGATGCTCGTCAACCCGGTGCAGCCATAGAAGGCAGAAACCCCAATGCTGGTGACGCTGGAAGGGATCGTGATGCTCGTCAACCCGGTGCAGAAATAGAAGGCACCG
>Ga0222714_10005271_pt1 | contig 12373 bp, 16 predicted proteins | sample C33_3DmetaG_FD_165048 | JGI IMG/M metagenome (GOLD analysis project Ga0222714, IMG submission 165048) | Estuarine water microbial communities from San Francisco Bay, California, United States - C33_3D | ecosystem: Environmental > Aquatic > Marine > Unclassified | place: USA: California... | reverse complement strand
TAGTAGGTAGTCGGTTCCTGATGAAAAATTCAAGTGATTTTAAAAGAAATATTACACTCTCCTTAGTTTATTTGACTACACCGAATATTTATAGGTTATGGAAGGTATTATGGAACCACAGAAAATATCCTTTTATGATGATGAAATTATCTTAAATGGGAATAAATTGGAGTTTTCACCCTACAAGTCAAACTCCCTAAAATTTTTAAAGGAATTACACAAAATAAAGATTTCTGATTTTTTAAAGTCAGATGAAAATGGTTATTCACTTGAATTGATAAGAGTGGTAATACCAGTAATAGAAAAGAATAGTGGGATTTTTAATATTGAAGGGTTTCAAAGGATTTTAAAGAATATGTCGGAAATAAAATGTAGTGTTGATACTCTTTCCAACTATGAAGTTCTCCTACTTATTTCCCCTCTTTATATCAATAACACGGATAATCCATATATCAGTTTGTATTTTTTGGTAAAATCTGAAATATCACTTGAAATGATTTTTGAGTTAGATGAGAACTTGAAAAAGTTAGAAAGTAGTATATCAGGATTAGAATTTGATTTTCAGAGCATTATATCTAAAGAAGATATTTTCAATAGATATAATGAAAATCAATTCCTTATGTATGAAGAATACTCTTCTTTTATGGAAAAATGTAAAGATGTGATTGGATTGGACAATATGGAAGAGTTTGAGTTTATTTTAATATGGGGTTCTTTCAATATTCATTACAATAATGGTTATTGGGACACGGATATGTTGGAATTAAATAAGAATAAATTACAATCAATTTAATGGGGTCATTATACCTATTTTTTGCTGGGATATGGAACATTCAAAGTCAATCAGTTTAATTAATGAAGTAAGAGAAAATAGTTATCATTGGAAAGTAATTGAAATAATGTGTGATAATACATTTTTTCAAAGAACACTAAAAACACCTTCAAGGTTTTATCGGAAACTCACTAACTCAAAAAGTAGTATTGGTGGAATTACAAATAGGGAATATTTTAAGAAAGAAATGAACGGTGGGGGATACTTTTTTAAAATGGATAAGTCAAATATCAAATTATACTTGTGTTTAAAGGGTGAAACTCTGAGTAATATACAGTTGATGGTTAGGATAAGGAAAATCTTACCTGTTTCACAAGTGGTGATTTTAGATGATTTACCGGACTCGGTAATTACCAATTATCAATTCCAACCCGTAGGTGAATACTATTTTACACTCAGTTAAAGGACATCGTGATTTTTACTCGGTCATTTTGAAATGAAAGTCCATAACTTACTTTTTTGAGGATATTATCTATTGTAATGTCCTCCGTATCTTTAAGGTAGGGGTATTTCTTCTTTAATAGATTGTAGAACATCAACATTTTGTCTTTATCCGTTAAAAACGAACGGAGTGTGTTATAAAAATCGTTGGTATTGGGAAAATCTTCAATATCCATATAAAACTCTAACCTTTTATTCATACTAATAAATATCAGGTATAGTGGAAATGACTTGAGTTTTATTCAAATGAAGTTTTTAAGTCAAACACAATAACGCGTAGTACATTATATAGATTTTGAAATTTTTCTTCATCTGAATTACCAAATGGAAGGATGAATTTGGGAATAGAGTCTTCATAGAGTATGTAATGATTTTTAAATGTTTCAATTCTGTAGCCATCAAAATCTAATTCCCCTTTAATAGAAGCCATAAAAAACAAGAAATTATCAATCTCTAATTCACTTTCGGTTATTTCTAAAAAATTACATATGAATGTATTAGTTTGAGTATCTGTAAAAATATCAACATGTTGGTTATGATAAATAAATTCAAAATTCTTACTGATTGCTTCGATGGTATATTCGTCAGTCGAGCTTTGAACTGTAAAAAAACCAAACCAAAAGACATGTTCTAAGTGTATTATTTTGAAAAGGTCCGGTTGTTGATTATTGGATATATCCTCTTCGATTTTAAGAAAAATACACTCTAAAACCTTTAGATAAGTAACATTGCATAGTTGGTCGTCATCTTCATCATCTTCATTGTATATTAAACCTCCTAGGTTGAACTTTTTTAAAATAAATAAGTAAGTGTCAATATTATCAGGTGTGTAGATTGGTTTACTACTAAAATATAAATTTCTTCTATCCGTGAGGAATTTATAATTCATTAGTTTTATTAATTAAAACAGGATATTAATGGATAACATACAATGTTATCATAAGAAATGATTCGTCTCTTACTCATGGTAGAGATAACGAATAAAAACGACCAATTTAAATAGGAAAGTCTTTTAAAATCATAAAAACGTCACTATTTGAAAAAAATACTCACTCAATAACGTCTTGAACGAAGGTAATAATTTATCAATCAATTACTTTACAAGAATTTCAGTCGTTTTAAAAATACCATCCTTACAATTACTACGAATCGGAATCCCAGGCATCCCTCCCATTTCATATTCGTGTGTTTCAATTACACGCCCATTTATAATACCTTCTATTTTAACTGTCCTACAGATGGTGTCTGATTTACCTGGAAGGGTTGAGATTGCGGAATACACTTGGATTTTATTTCCACTATTAACACGATATACTTTTGACTCCAAACTGCTTATTGGTCCTTTATTATCAGTTGTAGTTAAGGAAGTATACATAATTGCGACACTTCCTTCCTCAAGAGGTGGTGTTATAGTCATTTTTGCTTTGAAATTCATGACACAACTGCTCGTAAAAATACTAATACATACTGCTAATAAAATTAAAGGTCTTTTTTTCATAAAATTTAATATTACAATTGAACTAGAAATGTAAAAAATAAAATTTATGAATGGCTTGTTTTTTTGTGAATTGCTTATTTTTTTTGGTGAATGAACACTGTTGTATTAATTATTAAAGTTGAACTTCTGATTTAATTCATTGAATCTTCAGGAGTTTGGAATAAATGTTTTTTGATTATATAGAGTATTTGGGAAAATGCTGACTAGTTCTCTTAACTTTGGAAATAGTATTTAAACTACAACCGAGTATTTTACGGATTTCCTCATAGGTGTAAGTCCCTTTATGAAGGTATTCCAATATTTTCTGAGATTTTCGTTTTTGAAGAAACTTCTCAGGAGTATCATTACTACCGATTTTCCTACCACTATAAAGTCCTTTTTGTTTTCTGATTTTTATCCCCTCCATCTGTCGTTCTTTAATCAGTGATTTTTCAAAGGAGGACATAGTTGAAAGTATGGACATCATCAATTCCGAAAACATATCTATCTTACCATTTTCATCAATGTTTCTGATATTCGGGTTTCTACACACAATTACAATGTTTTTCTCAGTTAGTTCATTCCAAACATTAAGAGTTGAGATTAGATTTCTACCTAATCGGTCTATTGAGTGTATTTCTAAGTGAGTTAATTTACCTTGTTCTATTAAAATTTTTAATTGAGACCCTTTGGGTCTTTCAAATAGTGGTATTAGACCTGAACATCGGTCAATCAAGACATAATCAAAATCTTCAACGTTTTGTGTCTGTCTATCAGGATTTTGGTCTATGGTTGAAACACGAGAATAAAACACCTTCATAATAGTATCATTTAAAGGTATAACGGGTAAAAACCCTATTTCTGGTGTTTTAAGTTAATTTCTTGGGTAATTTTTCAATATCAATTAAGGTATAGTCTATTTTTGATATTGTCTTTATAATATTTGATAATCAAAAAACCCACTAAATAATGTACCGTTTTTGCTATTCCAATTCTTTTAGAATAATTTCGAAGTCTATCAAAATAAAATATGGGGTTACCGAATTTCCAATCATTTTTTTTTCCATTTTTAAAATTCAGCTATCAGAATGAAGAAATATCATTAGAAGATGTTCGAGGATTTCTAACTGAATATTTCTCCTTAACTGAAATGGACAAATCAGAACGAGTGCCAAGCGGTGTACAAACAAAGTTTGATAATCGTATTTATTGGACAAAAAGTTATTTCTCAAAGGCGAAATTGATAAAAAATACAAGACGTTCGCATTTTAAAATAACAGATACGGGTAGGGTTTTTTTTGATAACTTACAAAATACTGAAATTACCATAAGCGACCTAAGGTCAATTTCTGAGTTTCGAAATTTTAATCAAACAGTAACCACTGAAACAACAGATGATAATAATATAGATTCTGAACTTCATGAAAAAACACCTTTAGAGAGTCTTGAGGAAAGTTATCTAATCATTAAACAGGAACTAGCAAATGAACTTTTGGATAAAATACGAAATAATTCTTGGCAATTCTTTGAAGACTTAGTTGTTGATTTAATGGATAAAATGGGATATGGTGGTTCTCGCAATAAAGTCGGTGAAGCAATAAAACGGAATAATGACGAAGGTATTGACGGCATTATTAATGAAGACAAATTAGGATTAGATATGATTTATCTTCAAGCTAAAATGTGGAATGAGAATTTAGTTGTGGGTAGGCCTGAAGTGCAAAAGTTTGTTGGGGCATTGCATGGTAAAAGAGCTAAGAAGGGAGTTTTTATAACAACTAGTTCATTCGCAAGAACGGCATATGATTATGTGAAGAATATAGAACCTAAAGTTGTTTTGATTGACGGGGTTAATTTAACAAATCTTATGATTGAACACAACGTAGGTGTTTCAACGACAGATACTTTCCAAATTAAGAAAATAGATATGGATTATTTTGAATTATAATCATGATTTTTCAAATTGGATACCTGTAATTAGAGCTGATAAATTTTATTGTATTATGACAGGTGCTAAAAGTGTTAATGATAAGGAAGTTTGTTTGGAATCATCGGATTTTGAATTCAATTATCAAGTAAGTTTGACGAAAAAACTTGATGCATCTGTAAACGTGGTTAATCAAGAATTAATTAACGAGATTGTATTGTGGAAGGTGAATAGATATGCTGAGTTTGATGAGAGTACATTAAATGCATTAAACTCAAATAGATTAAAATCCAAAGAAATAGATATTGATTATACCAAGGAGGTTTTAAATCAATTACTTTATCAGAAGGGTGTTCAACTACCAATGGCATCTACTATTTTGAGATTCATTAATCCAGATGTATACCAAATTATTGACCAACGAGTTTACCGTATTTTATATAACGGCAAAAGTCTAAAATTAAAATCTATAAACAACGAAAAGAACAATAAAGAACAAACGGAAATTTACTTACAGTATTTGACTGACCTAAGGGAATTTGCTGAAATTCTTTTGATTCCTTTCAGAGATGCTGATAGGATTTTATATAAGGCAGATAAACGGATTAATAAAGATGTTAAGTTAGAAAATTATTGACTTTCATTTATTGATTTGCAATTTTTGGTTGCGGTTGCTACCTTGCGGTTGATGTATTTTGAACAAGTTGAAATTTCTGTACCTGAGGGGAATTATAGAATAAAAGGCCAATTTTTTGAGGAATCCGATATTGAAATATTCACAGAATTGTTTGTGAAGTGGATTGAATTGTCGAATAAATTAAAAGAATTTGGTGGACGTGGTATTAATCTACCGGAAGTTTTATCAGAATCGTTATTCGCATATGCAATGGGTGATTGTATACGGCCTGCTTCAACTACGACGGGTTATAATAGTTCATTTGATGTATATAATTTGAAAACAAAGAAAAGAATTCAAGTGAAAGCTTGTAGTATTTTGCCTGATTTGACTTCATTTGGACCTAAAAGTATTTGGGATGAAATATATTTTATGACTTTCCCAAATACACTCAAGGATGAAAACGAAATTAGCATTTATAAAATTCCTAATGAGTTGATTTATGAATTCAAAATAAACAAAAATCAAACGATGAGGGAGCAACAATTACAAGGAAGAAGACCACGTTTTTCAATAATGGACTCCATAATCAGAGTGAACCGAATAAAGCCGATAAAAACAATACGGATTTATAACAATGGTATTTGATTATTATAATCTGGTTCGCAAATTTTAAGTGATAATGCCATATGGATATTTTTGGCAACTCTTTCAATAAGTGGAATAGAAACACTATTTCCTGCTTGCTTGTAAAGATGAGAATCCCCAATTTTTGGAAATTTGTAATCATCTTCAAATCCTTGAAAACGAAAACATTCTCTCGGAGTTAATTTTCTTATTCCATATTTGGTTAGAATAAGGGGTACGTTATGGCCACCTGTACCCATATTAGCAGTTAAAGTTGGACAAACGTTTGATTTATTTTCCCTAACATAATGGCGACGCCATTGGTAAATTGTTTCGGTTGATTGTATGTTTTTTTTAAGTTCAGGGTATCCATACCAATCTTCTTTATAGTAATACTTGTCTTCTACTTTACCTTTTTCAATTAAGTCTTCAATTTGAATTTTTCTTTTCTCGGGGCCTGGGAATTCAAAATATTTACTGTAATCGTTTTGGTCGTTTATGAAAGCGACTATGATAATTCGTTCCCTATTTTGTGGGAGTAATCCGTAATCTTTTGTATTAAGTACTTTGGCTTTGACTGTGTAATTATGGTGTTCAAGTGTTTCTTTAATTACCCTAAATGTGTTCCCTCTGTCATGAGATGTAAGGTTTTTAACATTCTCCAAGAAAATCACCTTTGGTTGATGTACTTTAACAAATTGAATTATCCGGAAGAAGTGATTTCCACGTTCATCTTCAAATCCTTTTCTATATCCTGCTATTGAAAATGGTTGGCAAGGGAATCCACCTGCAATGACATCTACTTTTGGTAATTCATCTATGTTAATATCCCATACATCGCCTTCAATTAGAGGATGTTCAAAATTCATCCTATATGTTTGACAAGCAGATTTATCAAATTCATTTGCCCATTCAATTTTGAACTGAGCTTTTGTGAATCCTTCACAAATCCCCCCAACACCTGCATATAAACTACCTACGGTAAACATGTTATTTTAAATCTTTCAATGATTTTAACTTGTCGAAGTTAATGAAAATCTTATACCCGTTTCGGGTAGATGTGGTATAATATGGAGCGTCTTCATATAAAAACTGTATTTCCATTTCTGTTATGTATCCGCATAAATAGGTCATCTCTGCACGGTGAAGTACAAAAATAAGTCCATCTCTAACTATGTCATTGTTTTTGTATTCGAATAAACACCGTTGACCAAAATTGAAGTTTACGATTTCGTATAATTTCCCATTCAGTGTATGGAATTTATTTCCATCTTTTTGAACATCCAACTCAAAAACGTCTCTATCAAAACCTAAAAATCTGTTAAGAAATAAGTGAGTAGAATAGGCGATAGTTGTTTTTTTCAAAAATGCTTCACCCTCAAATTTGTCCTTTAATTCAAAAATATTTGAAACCCCTATTTTTTTCAGTACTTGACTTTGAATATTTATCAAGTCTTTGCGTAGCAACTTGTGGTATGGGAATGACTTTAATAGGGGTAAACAGTATTTCAAGAATTCAACATCGGGTTTGTCATTATTTCCTGATTCAATGATGTCCATATCAACCCACGAAGATACGAGCTTTGATTTTAGTTTTCAAGGATAGTTGACTTATCCTCAATTGAAGTTTTTTGGGATAATTCCTCCTTTAAGTTAGTTTTGATACATGAAAAAAAGTTGTGCTCTAGATTCATATGATTTTGCAATAGTCAAACTTAAGGAGTCTAGTATTAAACAAAAGAAAACAATGAATTCTTGTTTTCTGAGAATGCATTTCTCGATTTTAAGAAATAGGCAATTGGATTTTATTAGCTTCATAAATGAAATTAACCCTTCTTTGGGAGAGGATTTTATGTTGATTAAGAATTCAAAAAATATCACATACTTTAACTTGGCGATAATCAAAATTGCCGAACATTTTGATTGTGATGAACTCTATTTTTTAAACGTAAATAAGGCTAATGCGATATTTTTCAAGGGAGGCCGTGAATTAGAGGTTGAATTGAAATTAAGGGATAAAATGAATATGAACTTAATCAAAAAACATTGGATTGATATGAATCTTGATGAAGTGAAATTCGCTTGGGATGATTTTGCCTCATATCAGATTAATTCGAAAATGATTATTCACAAATTATCTGACCCAATATTAGAGTTATTGGACTTGAAAAAATGAAATGATTTTCGATTGCATTTCTCTATTTAGAGAACTAGTTTTGGTGTATGGTAGATATTGAAGTATCAAAGTTGTTAGAAAATCACATAACCAAAGAGTTTTATGGGGATGATGATAACTCAACACTGAAATTAAGTGTTTCTTTATTAGGAATACTTGAACCATTAATTGTGTATAAGATAGAAGATTCTGATAGTTATCAGATAATATCAGGAAATAGAAGACTTCAAGTTGCCAAAGAATTAGGAATTGAATTAATTCCTGTGAACATAGTCTCATCTCAGGAATTGAGTAATTTGAATTCTGTTGGACATAATGAACAACGTAAGAAACTACCAAGTCATTATATTAAAGAATACAAGGAGTATAATCGGTTACATAATCTCAGGCAGGGAGTTCGAAACCCAAATTCAAAAGAATTAATAGAGACGAGGAAAAAGCTCTTTGAAGATATTAAAAAGAGCAGTTTGGATAGGTTAGTGTCCATTGAGAAGTTAGCTACGGAAATTGCTGAAGGGAATAATGATGTTTACCAGAAAATTATGGATGAATTAGACAATTCAAAGAATATTGATGGTACAAGGAAATCATTGCTTAACAGGTTAAAAGAGAAGCATAATAATGAAAAAGTAGGGAGTCAATATGACCTTGATTTATTAAATGCAAAGATTTATAATAAGTCTAGTAGTGACATGTCTGAAGTTGAAGACCAAAGCGCTTCGTTAATTGTTACAAGCCCACCGTATTTTGATTTACGAGATTATAAAAATGGAACAGGTCAGTTAGGTCATGAAGAAAATGAAAATATTTTTATCGAGCGACTTGTTAAACACTTTGAAGATAGTTATCGGATTTTGAAGTCAGATGGGACATTATGGGTAAATCTAGGTGACTTTGTGGTTGATTATTCATACAAGATGATTCCTGAGAAATTCGCCATAGGAATGATGAAATATGGTTGGATTCTGCATGATAAGATTATTTGGTTAAAAAACAATCCTACATGGACTGGAGGTAATAGGTCTATTGTTGCCCATGAGTACATATATGTCTTTAAGAAAAAGGATTTTGTTCGTTATACCTTTGATTGGATGCATCAACAAGAAATAAACGAAAAAAGTATAGTAATTGGTGTGAATAGTAAAAAAGTGAAGTTGCGGAGTGTGTTTGATTATAGAGATGGTGTAATTACAACGAATAGTGCGAATAATTCTAGGTTGAGGGAGTATTGTGAAAGAGCAGGTATATACTTAACCCATAGTGCCACGTTTCCAATATCTATTCCGTCAATAGCAATTTTTACTACTACAGAAGAAATGGATTTGGTCGTGGACCCATTTAGCGGAACAGCCACAACAGGAAGGAGTGCTTTACTTTTTCATAGGAGATATATTGGATACGAGTTAAATCCAACATATATCAAACAAAGTGAGATTCGATTGAAGATGCCAACAATTGAAGACTTAATTGAAATGGGAACAACGTTTGATTCAAAAGTATCCACTACAACTCACAATATAATGCAGGGTGATATTTCTATTGGAGTTCAAACTGATTATAAGAAACAACTAAGTAAGGCCATTGAAGATGGATTTACCGTTTTGTCTGCATTCCCGATATAATATTAAACGTATTTTGGGTCTCTAACACATCCTGTCGGACAACGTTGAGGTTTGTTCTGGCTTATTAGAGGTTTGTCTGTATCAACGGAACCTGAAATGGTAGAATTTTTGAGGTTTAGTAGTTTTGTCATTATGGGGAGTTTATTGTATTCAGTGGGATTGTCATTGAATAATTGTTGTAATTTATCATTGAACTCCAAGTCATATCCTAATTCTTGAATAAACCCATCTTTAACCCCTCCTGATGTGTAATATATTCTTCCACCTGTACCACTTTTGGGAACAAACTTCCAATTTCCCGAAAGGGTTTTTGTATTTCCAATCAAAGGTCGGTTTGACTTATAAGTCCCATTTGAGTTAAACTGTATGGATGTTTTCTTCCCATCAAAAGTATAAGTATTGATTACTGAATTGGGTTGTTGAGTTTTTATCGGTTCCGATGTTTGTTCGTTAATCCTTGACCCGTGATTACTTTTCTCCTTGTAATGTTGTTTGAGAATATCCTCCTTCTCAATTGTGGTTAGATTGAATAAATTTTTCATATATAGTCCTTTAGACTATAAGTATTATGAAAATCAAAAATATCATATTAGATAGTAATTATTTAAACCATCAATTAGTATTTCATTTTTCTCCATAATCTCCTCATTGTCAAAATCATTTAGGTAATTTTGAGTTATTGAAATTGAACTATGTCCTAATGCTCGGGACAACAAAAACACATCAAAACCATTTCTTCTTGCGTGGTACGCAAAAGTATGTCGGGCCTCATGGAAGGAAATAGGTGTTATATTACATTCATGGGACACTAATTTCAGTGATTTATTGACTATTGCATTGGAAGATTCCTTTCTGTTTTTGATTTTTCGTACGTCTGTTTCACCACTTTTGAAATATGGGAATAATGGTCCTTTGGTGCGTTTTGAATAGGAGATTATGAAGTTTTCTATGTAATGGTCCCTAGTTTTTATAATCAATTCTAACTCTCCTTTTACATCTTCATTAAACTCTTGAAATAATACTTTTTCAGGGAAGTGTTGAAATAGTTCATTAATAATTAGAAATTCTTTGGGTGCGTGTTGTATTCTGAAATTGATATAGTCTAGTTCAGCTTGGATTAACCCATTAATGTTAGGGTACCATTTTTCAATTTCTTCTAATTTGAGAGAATTGTATTCAAAAGGATTTTTGTAAAAATCATTTAAGGGGGTATAGTATTTTAAGATGTTATAAAGTTTTGGGTTTAGTTTAATGTTAATTTTTCTTTGATTTTTCTCTGTTTCAAATCTGATAACTCCGTCTATTATATTCTCCCATTTCAAAGAGAATATATCCCCAAATCGTGTTCCAAATGAATAGATACTGAAAAGGAACATACAAGTTGAATTGAATTTATCACCTTCTTTTCTTTTATTGAATAATATGTAATCTTCCAATTGTATTACCTGAGAACCTCTAAGAGCCAGTTTGATTTTAGATTTTCTTACTGTTTTAAAATTCGCATACGGGTCCGACCAAACTTTATGTGAAATTTCCTTTTCAGTCGCGTATAGTTTTAATGATGAACGAATTACCCTGTGGTATGCCCCCATAGAACTCTCTTGGATTCCACCTATAGAGTACAGATATGAGTGAAAATCTTTGATTTTTTCTAAGTTGAAATTACAAAAGGGGATTTTTTCAAATTTAGCACCTATTAAGTGGTGAAGTGCTGTTGTGAGTTTTTTCTCCGTTGAGATTCTATTTTTAGATTTTTCATATTTGATTCTATCGGAAATAATCTGTCCAACGGGGGTATACAAATAATCTTCATTGATATTTGATGTAATTTGATAATGCTCTAGACCGTAAAGTTTTTTTAGACCATTTTCAATTATCTCGTTGAATAATTTATAATCGGGGTGATTGCTTTTTACCCTAAGTTTTTTTGTGTCCCATTGATTATCCATTACAGAAATTCCGAGATTTTCATATTGAACCTTTCGTTTAATGGTAGTTCTGATTTTAATAGGTTTTGTCCCATCCTTTTTTAATTGAGGGAATAGGACTATTTGAATGTTTTTCTTAATCATTTTCTTAAAACAAATTTAAAACATTTTGTGTGAATTGTAAAGTATAAATGTCCTTAATGGTATGATAATCAACATATTTTAATTTTTTTAGTGTTCCGTCCGATACCACAAAAAAAGGGTCATCAAAACGATGGCCTTTTTTATTGTAAGTGGTTTCTGTAATCAGCCTTGTCTGGGAGTTCTTTGTATGTCGTCGCATGATTTAATTTTTATATATTTGATTATGCTTAAAAATTTGCAACATCTAAGTGTATTAATACTTGTGAGTTGGGTCTCGGTTTTGAATGCGCAGAAGGGCACACTATCCATTGATGTTAGTTATGGATCTAGTATTCCTTTGGGTGATTTTGGTGAGGCTAACTCACAAAATGCAGGTTCAGGATACGCCAATACAGGTTTCTCAAGTCATACTGGCATCAAATACCAATTGAACGAAGGAGGATTTCATATCCTTTTGGGTGCTCAAGCACAAGCAAATACCTTTGATGCGGCTGCCTATGATCGGGAAATCACTTTATTGGATCCTGGTCTTAATTGGTCCGTGAAAGCGGATATTTATTCTTTATCTGCTTTCCTGGTGGGA
>Ga0222714_10005270_pt1 | contig 12375 bp, 15 predicted proteins | sample C33_3DmetaG_FD_165048 | JGI IMG/M metagenome (GOLD analysis project Ga0222714, IMG submission 165048) | Estuarine water microbial communities from San Francisco Bay, California, United States - C33_3D | ecosystem: Environmental > Aquatic > Marine > Unclassified | place: USA: California... | reverse complement strand
CTATCTAACCTACATCTTAGCAAAGTGTACAGGTTATCAACCAGGTAGATTAATTCATATATTGGGTGATACTCATATTTATGATTCACATTTGGATGCTGTGCAAACACAGATAAAAAGAATACCGTTCGCATTCCCTAAATTAACTATTTCTGATGAACTAACTGATATAAATGATATAAAAGAAGAATATTTTATAATTGAAAATTATAATTATCATGAAAAGATTAGTGCTCCTATGATAGCCTAAAGTAAACTTTCTACGGCTAGTTTATCAGCCATATCATTACCTCTTGAATGAATATCAGTTAATCCTGTGTGAGATCTTATATGTTTAAATTTAACATCTAATTTCTCATATAGTTTGTCTATCTTTATAAGTATATCAATATTTTTTCTATCTTTCAATTTATCTTCCTTCTTCCACTGTGGATACCATATAGTAATACATTTCATACTATAATCTGAATCAGTGTAAATTAATATTTTATCACTAATATTATGACTATCGCATAATTCTAGTGCTCTTAAGATAGCAGTTAATTCAGCGACATTATTTGTTTGTTTCACTGTCATTAATCTTTCGGAAACACTAGGTATTTTTATCTTATTATTCTTATTAAAATAGATACCTATTCCTGCTCTAGCTTTTTCCGAACCATTGTGTTTACAAGCACCATCCGTATAAACTATAAATACATCAGATGGGATTGTTTCATCAATTTTATTTTTATTCATTTCACTCTTGAATAGACTATGTAATTCTTTATGTTTGATAGTAAACCATGGTTGTGTAATTAACCATTGAGAATATTGATAATCTTTTTCAACCACTTCTTTAACTGAACTATGTCGATATTTACCAAATGTAAGAAACATATATCTTTATTATTGATAAAGAATAATATTTAAATCAAATTTAAAAAGTAATTAGCGGCGTTTCCTTGTTTTATTTTTGCGTTTAGTGCGTTTATTGTGTTTCTTATTACACTTACACGGATTACACTCACATACATCACATTTACAATGAGATGTTCTCTTACCATTGCTTCTTCGTTTCCTTCTATGAGACCTTTTCTTTTTCTTTTTCCCACCACCCCATAAAAATGGATAGAAATATGTCCCATATGTAGTTAATGTCCCTTCTAACGCACCCAAACCCTTTACTATACCCAATGGAAGAAAAGTGCTCTGAATAACCATATTTATATATTCATTAGAAATTAAATATCATCTAAATCAATTTTTTCAGTATCCCATACATCTATATCATCATCTTTTTTATCATCTTCTTTTGATTTCCACCAAGGTTTATCTTCTTCTTTTTCTTCATCTGAATCATCAGAACCAGTGTCATAATCAAACTTGAAATCATTATCCGTATTAAAAGAATTTTCTTCATCTAAATTAACTGTATCTGGAAATTCACCTTCCCTTTGTAACCTCTTTGCCTCATCTATATCATACTTATGAATAATACTACACTTATCATCGTCTGTTGTAAATTCCCATTTACTGAATAATATAATATCATCTTTATTAACCCAAACGCGCTTCCGCATGTTCCCCGCCAAAATCCCTGTTCTTAGTTTTCCATCAAAACATTGAATCTCAAAACGACCATTTCCCTTTGCTCTCATTACTTTCCCATATTCTTGATCTTCCTTAGGATCTTTATATATTAATGCTTTCTCATTAAAAGATTGCTTTTTCCCTTTCTTAAATTTTTTACCGCCTTTTGCATTGGGCATAATTAAGTGTTTACTACACTTAATATAATAAAAATACGTTTAAATAGTTTAATATAACAAATTATTAATTAAATTTCATCCTTTAAAAACCAAACAAACCAGAGCTACGCTTCTTACGAGTACTTCGCTTCTTTGCTCGCTTGGTGCGACCCTTTGATTTGCCAGCACGCTTAGTCCTCACTTGAACACTAACTCGCGAGTTGCTCAGTTTCATAACACTATCAGCACCTCGCTTGTATGTTTGTTTTGCTATTCTGAGAATCGTTTTGAAATCTTTACCGACATTCTCAGCCATGGTTTTCTTGACGTGTTGTCTCCACGCATTACCAGCAGCTAAAAACTTAGCACTTGCTTTACGACCAGTTTTAGAACGCTTTCTTCTACCACCTGTTTGAACCATATTATTTATAATATATATTAGAAAATTATTTCGGATAAATATAATTTTGAATACAATTCACAACAAAAAAACACCGGACAGGAGAATCATTAATAAATTCATTAAATAAATCATTTAATTTTTCATCATCAATATTATAATGAATCTGATGATATTCACCCTTTGAATATTCGCTTTCAGAAAATGATTTGTCTTCTCTTAATGATAATTTCATATCATTCCATCTGATAATAACATGATTCCATACATTTTTTAATTTGTAAATATCTGTCCCAGATAAATAATCATAGTATATTTTATTGGGTATATTATAATCACGTAAAATATCTAAAAATGTGTAAAAAGTATCTCTATTCTTATTATCTACTCTTTTGATTAATAATTCAGGATTTATTTTTATACAATTCATTAAAAATAGTGATAAAAATAAATTTAATATTAAACCTAGTATAATTCGTAGTTAAAATCAAATGTATTACTTTCTTCTACTACACCAGTATTTAAATCTATTTCAGATTTATAAATATCTGGCTTATTAAAGAAATCTTCATTGAATCGCAATGATAAATTATATAAAATATAATAGCAATGTTTATATATCTTTTTACATAATTCACCGATTCTGTTGGACAGTTTATTCGCTTCATATTTATTGTATTTCAAACCATGAATGAGAGTTTCTTCTGGAACAGATAATGAAATACTCTGAAATAAATTTATTGATTTCTTTAAATATAGTTGAGCATTCTCAAAATATTGTTTTGGATGAGATATATCATCTTTTTCTAAATCATGAACTATATACATAAACATTTTAATATAATCATATCCCGAATCATAAGACTGTGGATTATATTTTCTAAATTTTCTCATCTTATGTAGATATTTATTTAGATCGTCATTAAAATGAATTTCATGTTTAACTCTGCGATTGTCTTCTATTACTCTTTCATATTTCTTTTCTCCGTCTTTAATATCTTTAAGATTATTCGCTATATTTTTATAATTTACAAAGATAAAAATTATAATACTAATTATTGAAATTACATTTGTTTCTAAATTGCGGAAAGCTAAAACTATGATAACTAATGCGATTAATAAAAATTTTATGTTTGGTTGAATGATATTATTTAATAAATTTGTCATATCAATAGCGTCTATCATGATGTGGTTATATTTACTAAATATATTATAATTGATAATAAAACCAATAATATACCAATATACAAGATGTTTTGATCGCTTCTCATAAATAATATTATCGCAATTAAGTGAACTTTTATCATTTGATATGTTGATTTTTCATTATCATATACATCTTCCATAGTCTCTGCTTCATAATATGCTTTCGTATATCCGTCAAATGAATATGTTAAAAAATTTACCAATTTGTCCATAATGCTACCCAGTGGTTCATCTAAAATAGTTTTCGGTTTATTTGTGTGGTCTTTTTCGTGTAATCTTTTAACTTGGTGTAGTTCATGATTCGTTAAATCCTTAAAATGATTGTTATGAATACCCAAACCGGAAGAACTCATCTGAGGTCTTTGTTCGCGTGTAATATCACGCATGTGTTGATTTAATAAGTTAGCCATCTCATTACCTTCAAGTCCATCCCCACTTCCTCCTTGTATTGCTTGTCTTATACCAATCAAATCACTCGCGACTTGGCTATTTTGTCTCGTAATCATTTCATTTACTTCTCCTATAATTTCTGATTTTAGTCTATCATAATCTTCATTTGACATATCCGATGAATTAGGTGAAGGTGAATCTGGCATATCTATTATATTAAATTATATTTTTAATAATATATTTAATTGTAAAAAAAGATAATATAGTGATTATTTACAACCCGCACATATTTGACAGTAATATTTATTAAATCCTAATAAATCATAAATTAAATGAACTAAAAATCCTGTCACAAACAGCAATAACAAAGGGTTACTAATACCCAAGAAATGTTGAATTATGTATCCCAAAATTACGATCGATAAAGCGACAACAAATGCTTCAATTAATATTTTAATCGGATAATTCATTTTATAATATAATAATATATTTTAACTTGATCTTATTTTATCGCGAATATATTCAATATATTCTTCATGCGTTAATACTGTTAATCCTAAATCTTGAAATTCCCTTGTTTCGCTTTCTGTCATTCCAATCGGACCTGTAACTTTATTTCTGTTAATGATATACATTTGTTGGTTTCTTTCTATCGGTCTAGATCCACAACCAAAGCACTTTAATCCCGCCTTTTTATATTTATTATTGGATTTTTTATTGGTTTTACGTTTTGTTTTCTTATTATATCGTTTTTTCTTATGTGATAATGTTCTATTATTTTTACTCATTTTAACATATTTAGTTTTACCCATTTTATAATATATATTATAAAATATAATGATCAAAGATTTAACGTTTTTACATTTCCTAACAGCATCAGTGGTTATTGAAGTATTTATGTTGTATTTATTTCGTTTTACTAAAAGTCCTTTCACAGGTATATCAATTAATAGATGGTATGACAACTTAGGATGGTCCGCTATTATCTTAGATATTTTATCGGTTTTAATAGGATTCTATATAGCTAAATATATTTATGAATACCTAGTAGACAAAAAGTATATTAATACTGAATATGAAATTTTTAAATATTTAGGAATTGTTTTACTTGTTCAGATTACACATGATTTCTTATTTTATTTCCTTGTTATCAAACCTTTCCCTGCAAATAAGAATAGAGTCATGGATGAATTTAAAAGTTATGCTGAAAGTGTTAAAGCAGGTGCTGTTATAGGGGATTCATTTATGTATCTCTTAGCAACTCCTCTATTGTATCTAGTTATACAAAAAAATAATATACATACAAATACATTTATTTCTATTGTGTGTTTTTATTTAATAGGATATCTAATCTATCAGAAACCTAAGATAAGTATGAAATAATGTGAACATTACCCAACATCATACGCCGACAACAATATTTATGTAAGCCTAATTCATCTAAAACTTTTCCTTCAATACTCTTTTCTGGTTTTGGATTTTTAACATCAATATATTTTAATTCAAGTAAATCTTCATCGGGATTTACTGAACCATTCATATCATTTTTATCATTTTGAACAGCAGAAATATAAGGGATCCATTTATCAGCGAGTATTTCACCACATGTATAGCAACGAGGTGGAATTAACATATTTATATATTTAATTTATGTTAATATTTTTAAATCAAATTTAATTACAAAAAGATAATATTATAGAAACTATTGAACCTGAAACAAAAAATAATGAAATATTAAATATTGTAATCATCGTCTTATCAAAATCATCCATATAATATTAGTATCTTAATTATTTTAATGACCTACGGTTTGACCAATACCTGTTGCTCTACCAGATAACTGTCCTACACTTTGAGCGGCTGAATTAAATCTAGTGCAATAAGGAGTATCCATCCTGAAACACATCATACGAGTACATCCTCCAATTTGTCCATTATTTACCTGACAAGTATTACATCCATCAAACCATGTCATACAATTTTTAGGTATTATCATCGGATTATTAATAGTTGGGGGAGTAATATGAAATACAATGTTATCTTGAGACCATACTCTATTATCTGGATTACATTCAATACAATTAGTTTTCCCCTGAGCATTAACAACGACATCGGCACTCCTACCATTGGGAATAGTTATCTGTGCTATAACATACTCATCACCATCTACAACTGTTAATTCCGGATCCATCGTGAATACAGCACCATTTGTAACCGTTAATCCAGTTCTTTCAGTCCATGCACTAAAATCAATACCCACAGTCATAACACTACCATCCACATTTCCATCTGTAACACCAATAGTTAACCAGCTGTCATATTGAACATCTGGATCAATATTTAATATAGTGGGTAAAACGCCACCAATATTACTATTGAAATTTACATTACTCTGATATGCAGGTGGTAAAACCATTGGTCTAAATTCTTGATTTTCATCTGAACCATAAATCGCGTAAATATTCTTTACGTTTGAATTTTTTATAATTAGCGATAATCGGTAAGTTGAATATCCACTTAAACCATTTCCCCCGCAAGAAGTAACTTCCGTAATCTTAGGACATACATATTTATTTTCACAATCTTCATAAGGTATATCACACGAAGACATCTCGCCCTGACATAGAGTATCGACTAATACATCATTATTATATGTACATTGATTTAATATAGTCCGTGTATTATCTAAATCACAATTTTGACAATCACTATCACATTGGTGATAAACTGCCATTTGTAATTCAGAGCAAATGCCAAATGGATTAATGATTACTGGTTCGGGAACCGGATTATAAACAACAGGTGGCAGAGGGTCCACCGGATACATGGGATCTACATCAATAAGTGGTTCATTACATTGACAAGTATTACAACCATTGCTGTCTTGGATTAACCCATTCTCGCAATATATCATACACATAACTTCTGGACATGGTTCTGGAAGAATTAAATTATTACAATTTGAAGGACAAGCGATATTAATACCCATCCTCTGCTGATTTAAGCAATCTTCACAAGATGTATAATGATCTTTACATGGTGTTTCCCAACTTCTGATGCAACTCTGAGATGATTCGCACCAGCTATAACCAGCACCGATTAAGCAATTATTTGTGTCTCTTGCTCCACCTACTAGCTGTGAATAAACATTCGCAAAAGATAAAGCGATTGATAGAATTTTAAACATATTTATAACCTTAATTAATATTATTATTTTAAATAATAAATCAAATTTAAATATATGTTTAAAGCATTAACAAGTTATCAATTTTATAAATCAGTTGAGGATATGTTTTTATCCCAAAAAAAAGAAAAGAATTTAATCTTAGAACCATTATGCGTTATATTTAGACTAGCTATACTAAAATATAAACCACCCTATACTAAATTATCAATCCGAGATAACAGCATAGTTTATCAAGAAAATACTTATAGTCAGGGTTTTATAAGAATGATGGAAGGAGATACACGAGAAGATTTACATAATCTGTATCACCCTATATTAAAAAGTATTGAATGGTATCCATATGATACATATCAATTTATTTATGATGAATGTATCATTGGTTTAGGTATTTTAAATAGTGTATATGATAGAAATTCGACTATTCGTCATACTATCTCTCATTATATGTCGGTTATTCAGCAAAAAGGTATAAATGATGAAGAAGTGATTATCAATCCAATTATTGATAAATTACGTGAAACATGGACTTTTTCAGAAATTCAATCTGCTATTTCATTATTAAAATTAATTTCAGAAGATGTTAATCGCGCGATATATTTAGAATCATTGGAATTAATACTTCATAATAAAGAAACATTTATCCATGATTTATTGAAAAAAATATCCACAGAATATTAATATTATATTATATTATATTATATAATGGGTGATATATCAAAATTTAAAGAATTGTTAGAAGAATATTTTGTAGTTAAAAATAAACCAGAACCGGGGAATAAACAGTCTCATATAAACGAAATTAAAAATTATATTTATAATTTTTTAAATCCAGATTTTGAGAGAGAACCAGGTGTAATACCAATTGATTCCAAAGTTTTAAAAGAATTTTTTAGTGAAGTTGATAAATTTGAAGTAGAATATATGAAATCGGTTGGGTTCACACAAGCTGAACTATCTGACATACGTAGTGGATTAGCTTTAGTTTGCGCAACAGAATTTACACGAAAATTTGAAAGATATATTCTATTAGATACAGATTTTAAGAATATTTTAATTGAATATCAATCAAGATTATCTTCAGGAGAGGCGTTTTCTGGTGCGAGTTCAAAGAAGAAAAAACGTAGTAAATCTAAAAAACATAAATTTAAGAAAACAAAGCGTAATTACAAAGGAACAAATCGTAATTCCAAGAGAAAAACAAATAAATCTAATAAACGTAGAAATAATAAGAGAAAATATAAGCGTAGTAAATCAAAAAAATAAACAATAATATATTAATATAGTATTATTATGAATTACATTATTCTTCTTTTAATTTTTATATTTTCCATAATATTTTTTAGTGAAAATATAGAAAATATAGATCAAAAAAATATTTACGGAAATGTATTAGAAACATGTAGCACCGATCCTATGACAGGATGGAAAAGGGATGGCAAATGTAATACAGATGAAAATGATCAAGGGACTCACACTGTATGTGCCCAAGTAACCGATGAGTTTTTAGAATATACTAATTCGCAAGGGAATGATTTAACTACACCTAATGATCAATTTAAATTTCCTGGTTTGAAAGAAGGTGATAAATGGTGTCTTTGTGCGTTAAGATGGAAGCAAGCACATGAAGCGGGTGTAGCACCATTACTAGATTTAAATGCTACTAATCGCAAAACGCTTGATTATATTGATGAAGAAATATTGAAAAATTATGAAATGAAAGATATTTGTGTTAGTTAAAACTATACTTTTTGGAATATGAACCAATTATTAAATCCACTTAATTCCCTTAAGAGCGCATTCTTTGGTTTAAGTAGTTGAAATGATTCAGGGAAGAATCTCTTTAATGAAGTGTCTTTGGAATATAGTTTATCTAAATCATCTATAATTCGTTCAAAACCACCTAAACCATCTGAATATGAATAATCTTTGTTATCAAAGAATCCCTTAAATTCCTTTTTAACATCTGGTCTAACTAATTCTAAATCATATTCTTTCATTATTTCAATGAACATCTGAAAGTTTACTAAATATTCCGTAATAGTCTGACCAATACTACTCATGTAAACGTCAATCTGTTGACCGAATAGTTTACCAATATCATCTTTACTATAACCGAAATCATCTATGTCATACTTTTTAATAATACTAAACACACGATTACCAAATTCATCTATCATTTCAATTTTATTAGGGTCACTACCAGTTTTAAACCTTTGGAATACCTTCATACCATCATAACATGTCCCAATGAAATAACCCCCTTTTTTAATATTTTCAGAAATGTTCTGAATATATGTTCTTAAAGTTAATTCATCACTGAAATAATAATGAATTGAGAATTGTGATGAGATTACATCAAAACCCTTCTTACATAATCCCTTGAATTTAGGAACTATAGGTCTTAATTCTTTCGGTAACGCTTTTTGTCTATCATATAAGATGTCTAATAGTAATTTATTTCTTTCTGTATAATTCCCAACACATCCAGCACCTCCTTTGATTGATTTACTTGTATCATATTGGATGAACATGGCCTTCGGTTTATCACCACCAGATAGATAGTATTTCTTTGCAGCTATATTTACATCTGGTGAAATATCTAATCCTAGTAGGAAATTAACATCTCCAGATCTTAAATATTTTCCTATATCACCACCTCTTCCTATACTCGTATCTAAAATAGATACACTCTTATCACTTAGAGTCGTAACGCTTCTTATCAGTTTATCCTTAATATAATTATGAAACTCTCTTAAAGGTGTATCAGCACCTGTATCACCTTCCCCTACATAATACGAATATTCATTTACTTCTCTCAACGGTAATAAATCTTTAGTGAATGTATTCTTACCTTTGATTAATTCATCTGTAACCGGATACTGAATTGTCTCCCATACATTATTCGCAGTAAAGCTATCATTAGGTCTAATTTTATCATCTCTTACTCGTAATGGGACCCATTGATATCCGAATGGATTAGTCGGTTCATATCTCATCTCATAAATAAAACCGTCTAATACTTCTGTCTTGTCTTTCAAGCAAATACATTTATCCTTTGTTAAAGGAATATTACAAATATGAATACTATCCTTTTCAGTGGGTGGATTAAATAATACCTCATTCTGTTTACGATTGTCATATCCTAAAATCTTCCATGTAAAATCAGTGCTTTCATCTTTACGAATATCATATCCTACATACATTTCAACCTGATAACATTTCACTGTTTTACCCTTCTTTGTAAATGATGTTATCTTCGTGTGCTTCTTACCATTCACCTCTTCCTTTACAAATCTTAATCTAAAATCAATTGTATTCTCTTCTGGCGGTTTCCATTTATAATTCTGTGACCATGTTCCACTTATATTATCAACTACAGTTGTTTCGTTATCTGATTTCACGGGGTAAAACATCGGTAAGAAGATTAAACCATCAATATTATATTCATAATTATCGTTCTTGTCTAAATCTAAAATTTTACGACTCATTTTGCCAATCTCTTTTATATTCGTAAATTTACTCTCATCATTTTTGTCTCGTTTTAATGATTTTGGTCCCATATAATAATTCTTGTATCCAATTCGGATAGTATCCTTGGAATCTATTACTGGGTCTTCTTTTGACCACTTTGAATTATAAATACCATCCCTCATTGATAATAGTTTTAAGTTTTCCACTTGTAATGATTTCTTAAACTTTTGTAAGATACCAGAACGACTCGGTAAATCACTCTTTTTCGGTATCCAAGGATAAGTATATGGTTGTGCACTGTTTTCACCATTGTCTTGATAATAGATATCAAATATCATAAATAATTTTATATCTTTCCCATTACGATCAGTTGTAATATATTCACCATCCAAAATAGCACTTCCAACATTTTTGAATAATAATCCTGTGCATATTATTTCTTTCTTTTGCGTTATTAAATATCCTTGTTTATTCTTATCAATAAATAGTTGAGCTCTTATACCATCGGCCTTTTCTGTCACTACATACCCTGATAAAATACTGTGAGGATTATCAGGGTCTAATCCACTTAACCCCATTGATACCGGTTGAGGTCCTACAAAATTTATCCTTTCTCCAATCTGCTCTGTCATTGTTTTATATTCATTTAGTAATTCATTACATTTTCTCTCTGAAACTATCATAGGTGTTTTAGAGACAGTTAGTAGAATGTCTCCAACTACTTCATTTAATTTTAAATTAACTATATCAACGAACCTGTTGTCTTTAATTAAATTATTATGGGTCTGTGGTGCCCATGATGGTTTCTTACCCGAACCAGCAGATTCATATCCAGGAGAATCATCAACTACATCTAAATCATCCGGATATTCACTTGGATAATTACTACGACCTTCTAAACCTGAAATATATTTACATGGAACATAAATAGTATCATTGTAATCACCCTTTTCGAATTTATTTCTGAATGTTTTATCATCTGATGCAATCTTAATTGAATCATTTGCTGAAGCGGGTGGGTAAATTGTATATTTAACATAGTTTTCATTTTCCGGTGCGTCATTGTAATCAGCGGTATAATTCTCAACAACTCCATCATATAATAATTGTTTTCCGTTATCCTTGATTAACCAAAATATCCATGAATTATCCGGATACCAATAATTCATATAAATTAGATTCATTGGATCACCTCTTAATGATGCCGCCTTTGCCCATAGTGTGTCCATAGTAGGTTTATTTGTTTCTATCGGTTCAATTACAGGTTCAACCGGATCAATGCTATCGTAATCACTTAAAAATCCATATCCAGCATCATCATCGTCAACATAATATTGCGAACCTTCTGGAGAAAATGATACACTCGGATCAACTTTTGTTATCAAAGCAATCTGCGCTTCATATTCTTCTTCTGATAATCCTGTATCTTTCCATTCACTATAAACACGTTTTGAAAATTCTATTATCGGATATTTACCAAGTATAGTAGTATAACCAACATATTCTACTTCGACTTCATATATTTCTTTCCCTAATAATATCTTTGAGTCAACTAAGTTTTTCGCTAAATTATATGTTCTGCGTTTCGGATTGTAAGTATTACTCTTCACAGCCGTTAAATCAATCCTAAAGAGATTGTCTTCAGTATAAAATGAAAATCTCTTCTTATACCGATAATATTTTAAACCATCTTTTAGATTATCTTTGAATTTAATGACTTCATCATCATCATCTTCTAACATGATTTCTTTCTTAAGATTTATTCTGAAATTATAATCCGTATTGACAATCTGATTAAATGTTAGTGATGGATTTTTATCATCCTTATTTGATATCTTCTTCATGAAAGTTACCTTTGGAATATCAACAATTGAATTTGTTTTGCAATAAGTTTTAATATTCTGAACACCATCAACTGTACAACGGATATTACTTAAACCAGATTTTTCCAGTTTTACAAATTGTAATCTTATATCTAATGAATTACTCTC
>Ga0222714_10005269_pt1 | contig 12376 bp, 13 predicted proteins | sample C33_3DmetaG_FD_165048 | JGI IMG/M metagenome (GOLD analysis project Ga0222714, IMG submission 165048) | Estuarine water microbial communities from San Francisco Bay, California, United States - C33_3D | ecosystem: Environmental > Aquatic > Marine > Unclassified | place: USA: California... | reverse complement strand
CAGCAGACATGCAGCGGCCGCGACGGCTGGACATGGTCCGGGATGGCCGGCAGATCCGCCTCGTCATCGATGACTGGCGCGTCGGGGAAGCCCGGTGACCGGCTGGACCGGATTTCCCGCTCCCGCCAAGCTCAACCTGATGCTGCGGGTCACCGGCCGGCGCGCCGACGGCTATCATCTGCTGCAGACGGTGTTCCGTTTCATCGATCATGGCGACACCGTCCGGTTGCGCGTGCGTGCCGACGGCGTGTTGTCGCGGCCGCTGCCTATGCCGGGGGTGCCCGAGGAGGATGACCTGGCGCTGCGTGCGGCGCGGGCCCTGCAGGTGGCGACCGGCACGTCCCTGGGCGCGGACATTCAGGTCGAAAAGCGGCTGCCGCTGGGTGGTGGTCTGGGTGGGGGCAGTTCAGATGCGGCAACGGTGCTGCTGGCGCTGAATCACCTCTGGCAAACCGGGCTGTCGCGCAAGCGTTTGCAGGAAATGGCCTTGCCGCTGGGCGCCGATGTCCCCGTATTCGTCTATGGGCAGAGCGCGATTGCAGAAGGGGTGGGCGAGGTTCTGGTGCCGCTGCCCTTGCCCCCGGCCTGGTACCTGGTCCTGGTGCCGCCGGTGGCAGTGTCGACCGCAGCGGTTTTCCAGGATCCTGAATTGAAACGAAACTCGGAAAAGATTAAAATACAAGGCTTTTCCGTGCCCGGGGGCAACGACCTGGAGCCGGTGGTCTGCCGGACATATCCGGAGGTGGCCCGGCACCTGGAGTGGCTGAAGACTGCGGGCAAGGCGCAGATGACGGGTTCGGGCGCCTGCGTATTCGCGGAATTTGCCGACGAAGCCGCAGCGCGGCGCGCATTGGCCGCCTGTCCCGGCGACATGCGGGGATTTGTGGCGCGCGGTCTCGATGTGCATCCGTTGCACGGACTTGCGGAGTATCTGGACGACTGACGCGACTGCTGATGTGGTCGCGCACGGAAGGTTCGGTTGGGGAGTCGCCAAGCTGGTTAAGGCACCGGATTTTGATTCCGGCATGCGAAGGTTCGAATCCTTCCTCCCCAGCCACTTGGTTGCTGCAGGTCGCGGGCTTGAATCGGGGGTGTGCGGTGGCGTTAGACAGGATGATGGTTTTTACCGGCAATGCCAATCCGCGGCTGGCGGAGGCGGTGGTGAGCCATCTCGACATCCACATCGGCCGCGCCAAGGTCGGCCGATTCAGCGACGGCGAGGTCATGGTGGAAATCCTCGAAAACGTCCGCGGCAAGGATGTGTTCATACTGCAGTCGATCTGCGCGCCAACCAACGACAACCTGATGGAATTACTGGTGATGGTCGATGCGCTGAAGCGGGCATCGGCAGGCCGGGTTACCGCGGCCATTCCCTACATGGGTTATGCGCGCCAGGACCGGCGGCCGAGTTCGGCGCGGGTGCCGATCACCGCCAAGGTGGTGGCGAACATGATGACCAGCGTCGGTGTGGACCGGGTGCTGACGATGGATCTGCACTCCGAACAGATTCAGGGTTTTTTCGACATCCCTGTGGACAATATCTATTCCGGGCCGATATTGCTCGGCGACATCTGGAAGCACGATTACAAGCAGCTGGTGGTGGTGTCGCCGGACGTTGGCGGCGTGGTGCGGGCGCGGGCGCTGGCGAAACGGCTGGAAGCCGATCTCGCCATCATCGACAAACGTCGCCCGCGGCCGAATGTGGCCACGGTGATGAACATCATCGGCGAAGTGGCGGGGCGCACCTGCGTGATCGTCGATGACATGGTCGACACGGCCAACACGCTTTGTGAGGCGGCCGGCGCGCTGAAGAAGCAGGGTGCGGAAAAAGTCCTGGCTTACTGCACGCATGCGGTGTTGTCGGGGCAGGCGGTCGAACGTATTGCCGGCTCGGCTCTGGATGAAATCGTGGTCACGGACACTATTCCGCTGACCGATGTGGCGCGCCAGTGCGCGAAGATCCGCGTGCTGACGGTGTCGGGCCTGGTGGCGGAAACGATGCGCCGCATCAGCGCCGAGGATTCGGTGAGTTCGCTGTTTGTCGAATAGGTTTTTGGCGGGAGCCGGGTTTGCCGGCTCCTTTTTAACGCGGGAGTGTCTGGTCGCGGACATCCCGCAATTACTGGAGAGTGTGAAATGAAGATCGAAGTTACCGCGTTTCCGCGCACGAAAGAGGGCAAAGGTGCGAGCCGCCGCCTGCGTGCGACGGGGCGTGTCCCCGGTGTCGTTTACGGCGCTGGCAAGGATGCGCAGTCTGTCGAGTTCGACCACAAGGCGCTGCTGCGCCACCTGAAGCTCGAGGCCTTCCATGCCTCGATTCTTGACCTGACCGTCGAGGGCCAGAAAGACCGCGTGCTGCTGCGCGATTTCCAGATGCATCCGTGGAAAGAGCAGGTCCAGCACGTCGATTTCCAGCGCATCGACCCGAAGAAGAAAATCCACATGGCGGTGCCGCTGCACTTCATGAATGCCGAGGTTTCGCCCGGCGTCAAACTGGGCAAGGGTGTCGTGCAGCACATCATCAATGAACTCGAGATCCAGTGTCTGCCGGATCACCTGCCTGAATACATCGAAGTCGACCTCAAGGACCTGGAACTGGGGCATTCGATACACGTTTCCGAACTGAAGCTTCCCGCCGGCGTAGAACCCCTGCCCAAGCTGAAGGCCGACAATCCGTCGGTGGTCACGGTGCAGGTGCCCAGGGAAATCGTGGTCGAGGAAGCCGCCGCGCCGGTTACCGAGATCACCGGCCAGACGCCCGAAGCCGCCGCTGCCGCTGCTGCCGCAGGGGCAGCACCGGCCGGCGACAAGAAGGAAGCTGACAAGAAGCCTGCAGAGAAGAAGTAATGGGTACGCCAGCCTGTCCTGGCTGGCGGCATCCGGCTGCGCCCGCCGAGCGGTACTGATGGCGGGCGTTTCTTTTTATCTGTTGATCAACCACGGCACGAAGCATCCAACATGAAACTGGTCGCCGGCCTGGGCAACCCGGGAAAGAAATACGAAGCCACGCGCCATAACGCGGGCTTCTGGTGGATCGATGGCCTCGCCCGCGCGGCGGGCGCGGCCTGCCGGCACGAGGCGCGCTTTCACGGCGAGGTGGCGAGGATCTCGACGGCGGCGGGCGACGTCTGGCTGCTGAAACCGGTGACCTACATGAACGAATCAGGTCGCGCGGTCGGTGCGCTGGCCGATTTCTACAAGATTGCACCCAAGGATATCCTGATCGTGCATGACGAACTTGATCTGCCGCCGGGCGGCATCAAGCTCAAGTTTGGCGGCAGCGGTTCGGGCAACGGCGTGCGCAGCGTGATTTCGCGGCTGGGCACGCAGGAGTTCTGGCGGCTGCGCATCGGCATCGGCCATCCCCGCGAACTCGCGGCCAGCGAGCAGGAGGTGGTCGATTACGTGCTGCATGCGCCCCGCGCCGAAGAGCAGCGGGCAATCGACGAGGCGCTTGAGCGCGGCTATGACGCGTGGCCGCTGATCGCGGCCTCCGACATGGAGGCGGCGATGCTGCGCCTGCATACCAAACCCGGCGACAAGTCGCGCCCGAACGCGCTACCAAAGCCATAAATTTTATTCCCAAGGTTCAATCATGTCCCTGAAGTGCGGTATCGTCGGTCTGCCCAATGTCGGCAAATCCACCCTGTTCAATGCGCTGACCAAGGCCGGCATTGCGGCTGAGAACTATCCCTTCTGCACCATCGAGCCCAATGTCGGCATCGTCGAGGTGCCGGATCCGCGGCTGCACGTGCTCGCGGCCATCGTCAAACCTGAAAAGGTGGTGCCGGCGGTGGTTGAGTTCGTCGATATCGCCGGCCTGGTCGCCGGCGCGTCCAAGGGTGAGGGTCTTGGCAACCAGTTCCTCGCCAACATCCGGGAGACCGACGCCATCGCACACGTGGTGCGCTGCTTCGAAGATGAAAACGTCGTGCACGTTGCCGGGAAAATCGATCCGCTGGACGACATTGAAACCATCAATACCGAACTGGCGCTGTCCGATCTGGCAGCGGTCGAGCGCCACCTCGCAAAATCGGCCAAGCTGGCCCGTGCCGGCGGCGACAAGGAGGCCGCTCGGCTGGTCGCCGTGCTGGAGAAATGCCAGGCTGCGTTGAACGAGGCGAAGCCGGTGCGCGCGCTCGATTTCTACGCCGAGGAACTCGAGTTGCTGAAGCCGTTGTGCCTGATCACCGCCAAGCCGACCATGTATGTCGCCAATGTGCGCGAGGGTGGCTTCAGCGACAATCCCCACCTTGCGGCGGTGCAGGCGCTCGGCGCCCGTGAAAAGGCGCCGGTCGTCGCGGTATGTGCCGCGATCGAGGCCGAAATCGCCGACATGGATGATGCCGACAAGGCGATATTCCTGCAGGACATGGGCATGCAGGAACCCGGATTGAACCGCGTCATCAGCGCGGGGTACACGCTGCTCGGGCTGCAGACCTACTTCACAGCCGGGGTGAAGGAAGTCCGGGCGTGGACCATCCATCGCGGTGATACCGCGCCGCGTGCGGCTGCGGCGATTCACACCGACTTCGAGAAAGGCTTCATCCGCGCCGAAGTCATCGCCTATGACGACTTTGTCGCAGGCAAGGGCGAGCAGGGCGCCAAGGAAGCCGGAAAGATGCGTCTGGAGGGCAAGGATTACGTCGTCAAGGATGGCGACGTAATGCATTTCCGCTTCAACGTCTGAAATTGTCGCGCCGGTGCCGCCCGCAGCCCGGGACGGGACTTTTTTGCCGCCCCGATCGGGGCTATACTCTTCGCGGTCGACAGTAGCGAGGAGGCAGATCATGCGCAGAACTGAAGGATTACGCCTGTTCTTCATCACCCTTTCAGTGGCGCTGCTCGCCGGCTGCGGCGGCATGGGCGGCAGGCACGCCGCGGGCGATTCGGATGAACTGCTCAATGCGGTCGCGATCGACGATGTCGGTGCCGTAAGGGGCGCGGTAAGTCGTGGCCTCAGCCCGAACCAGCGCATCTCCGCGCCAGGCTATTCAGCGGGAGCGCCGCTGCTGGCGCTGGCGGCCCGTGCAGGATCGGTGCAGGTGGTGCGCTACCTCATTTCCGCGGGAGCCGATCTCAACGCCCGCACCCCGGTCAACGAAACACCCTTGATGCTTGCGGCCTATTTCCGCGAAGGCGACGGCGAGTCGTCGTCGGCGGACCGCCACGACGAAACCTTGCGCATCCTGGTGGAAGCCGGCGCCCAGATCGAAAACGTTCCACACAACTATACGCCGCTGGCCTACGCGGCCTACAACAACCGGCAGCGGGCTTTGCGTTACCTGATCGAGCGCGGCGCGCGGCTGGATGCCGACGCCGAGAATCGCGTTATCTACATCAATACGCCGCTGATGATGGCGGCCATCCAGGGGCATCGCGAAATCGTGCGCATGCTGCTGCGCGCCGGGGCCGATCCGCTGGTGCGGGTGCACCTGGGCAGCACCGCACGCGAATTCGCCCGCAAGTACCGCCATTCGCATGTCGAGCCGTTGCTGGCCTGCGCCGAAGCTCTGCCGCCGGGCATCAGATTCGCCCAGCGCTGCGAGGGCCCGAACGTCGCCGCCAGCCGCTGATACGCCGACGCCGCGGGTCAGCCTGCGGTAGCGGGTCTCAGGCTGATGATCAGCACGCCGGCCAGCACCAGCGCCGCGCCGGCCAGCTGGGTCAGGGTCAGGGCCTCCCCAAGAAACGCCCAGGCGAACGCCATGGTCGCCAGTGGCCCGATGCAACCGACCAGCGATGCCTGGTTGGCGCCGACGCGTTTCAGGCCTTCGGCCATCAACCACAACGGCAGTACCGTGGAAAAAACAGCGAGCACGGCAACCAGTCCGTAAACCTCGTTGTCGACCCGCAAGGCCTGCAGCGGACGTATCGCCAGGAAATGCGCCAGTACGAATCCGGTGGCTATCAGCGAGGCGTATGCGGAAAAGCGCATCGAACCGAAGCGGTGCACCAGCCGGCTGCCTGCCACCAGGTAGGCTGCATAGGTGATTGCGCTGCCGAAAACCAGCGCTGCGCCCAGCACGGTCAGTCCGAGGTCATCGCCCAGCCGCGCCTCGGCGCTGAATACCAGCGCGATGCCGGCGTATGACAGTGTCAGCGATATGAGCTGCATGCCGCGCAGCGGCAGTTTCAGGAAAACCGCAGACATCAGCAGCACCAGAGTCGGATACAGATATAGGATCAGCCGGCCGAAACCCGCCGAAATGTATTGCAGCCCGGCGAGATCGAGGAAGCTGCCCAGGTAGTAGCCGAGAAAGCCGAGAACGGTGATCGCCATGACTTCGCGCCGGGTAATCGCGATTTCCGGACGTCCTGCCCACCATGCCATCAGCGCGAACAGCGGCGCCGCAAACAGCATGCGCAGCGCCAGCAGGGTAGTGGTGTCGACGCCGTACTGGTAGGCGGCCTTGACCAGTACCGGCTTGCCCGAGAAGGCCACCGCGCTGACCAGGACGCAGACGATGCCGATTCGGGCGTTGCGGTGGTCCGCTTCAGACACTAGCGCCGGCGCTTGCTGCCAAGTATCGAGCCCAGCACACCGCGAAAGATTTCGCGGCCGACCTGGGAGCCGATGGCGCGGGCTGCGCTTTTGGCAGCCATCTCGACGACGCCCTCGCGGCGCCCGCCGCGCGGGCCGGTGGAACCCCCCAGCAGTTCGCCGAGCGAGCCGAACATGCCGCCGGAACTTCCCTGCGGGGCAGCGGCGCCCGGCTTGTTTGCCGGCTCCTCGGGCACGCGCTGCGCCAGTTTTTCGTAGGCGGATTCACGGTCTTCAACCTTGTCGTAGACCCCTGCTACCAGCGAGGACCGGATCGTTGCTGCGCGTTCTTCGGGCGTGACCGGCCCGAGCCGGCTGCCCGGGGGCAGCACCAGCGCACGTTCGACAATCCCGGGACGGCCTTTTTCGTCGAGCAGCGACACCAGTGCCTCGCCGACGCCGAGCTCGGTGATCGCCGCCTCGACATCGAGCTTGGGGTTGGCGCGCAGCGTGGTCGCTGCGCTCTTGACGGCCTTCTGGTCGCGCGGCGTGAACGCGCGCAGCGCGTGCTGCACGCGGTTGCCGAGCTGTCCGAGCACGGTGTCCGGGATGTCCAGCGGATTCTGCGTGACGAAGTAGACGCCGACGCCCTTGGAGCGTATCAGCCGCACCACCTGCTCGATTTTCTCGAGCAGCGCCTGCGGCGCATCGTTGAACAGCAGGTGTGCTTCGTCGAAGAAAAACACCAGCTTGGGCTTTTCCGGGTCGCCGACCTCTGGCAATTGCTCGAACAGTTCGGAAAGCATCCACAGTAGGAAGGTCGCGTAGAGCTTGGGTGAGTGCATCAGTTTGTCGGCGGCAAGGATGTTGATCACGCCGCGTCCATTCGCGTCGGTCTGCATCAAGTCGAGGATGTTGAGGGCGGGTTCCGCGAAGAATTTGTCGCCGCCCTGCTGCTCGATTTCCAGCAGGCCGCGCTGGATGGCACCGATCGACGCCGCGGAGATGTTGCCGTACTGGGTGGTGTAGTTCTTCGCGTTGTCGCCGGTGAACTGCAGCATGGCGCGCAGGTCCTTCAGGTCGAGCAGCAGCAGCCCGTTGTCGTCGGCGATCTTGAACACCAGCGTCAGCACGCCCTGCTGGGTGTCATTGAGGTTGAGCAGCCGCGCCAGCAGCAGCGGGCCCATCTCGGAGATCGTGGCGCGCACCGGATGACCCTGGCTGCCGAAGGCATCCCAGAACACCACCGGGCATGCTGCGTAGGTGAATTCATCCACTCCCAGTTGTTTGATGCGTTCCTCGATTTTTGGCCTGGGTTCGCCCTTCTGCGACAGTCCCGCGAGGTCGCCCTTGACGTCGGCCATGAACACCGGCACGCCGATTTTCGAGAAACCTTCGGCGATGCGCTGCAGGGTCACCGTCTTGCCGGTGCCGGTGGCTCCGGCAATCAGACCGTGGCGGTTGGCGAGGCCCGGGAGCAGGTGGAGTTCGTGATCGGATTTGGCGACGAGCAGCGGTGCGGCCATGGCGGGTTCCAGAAATCGCTATGATAAAATTTAGTCAATTCTAACGGGTTATCAAAGCAGGGTATCGGGAGTTATGGCCGGACATTCCAAGTGGGCGAACATCCAGCACCGCAAAGGCCGGCAGGATGCCAAGCGCGGCAAGATTTTCACCCGCCTGATCAAGGAGATCACTGTCGCGGCGCGAATGGGCGGCGGCGATCCCGGCAGCAACCCGCGGCTGCGGCTGGCGATGGACAAGGCCTACGACAACAACATGCCGAAGGACAACGTCGAGCGCGCGATCAAGCGCGGCACCGGCGACCTCGAGGGCGTGAACTACGAGGAAATCCGTTATGAAGGTTACGGCATAGCTGGCGCCGCGGTGATGGTCGACTGCATGACCGACAACCGCACCCGCACCGTGGCCGACGTGCGCCACGCATTCACCAAGCACGGCGGCAACCTCGGTACCGACGGTTCGGTTGCTTTCCTGTTCAGGCATTGCGGGCAGATGGTGTTTGCGCCCGGCACCGACGAGGACAAGCTGATGGAAGCCGCCATCGAGGCCGGCGCCGAGGATGTCGAAACGCACGAGGACGGCAGCATCGAGGTCATTACCGGTCCCGCGGAATTTTCCGCGGTGCGCGCGGCGCTGGAGAAAGCCGGGTTCAAGCCTGAACTGGCCGAAGTGACCATGAAGCCGACCACCGAAAATGCGTTGACCGGCGATGACGCCGCCCGCATGCAGAAGCTGCTGGATGCGCTCGAGGCCGTTGACGACGTGCAGGAGGTCTACACCACCGCGGTCCTCGACGAGGCCGCTTGAGCGCAGTCTCCACGCTGCGCATTCTCGGCATCGATCCCGGACTCCGGGTCACCGGTTTCGGCGTCATCGAGCAGTCCGGTCAGCACCTGGCGTACATCACCAGCGGCTGCGTGCGCAGCGGCGAGGGCGAACTGCCCGAACGTATCAAGGTATTGCTTGAAGGATTGCAGATGGTGATCGCCGAACACCGTCCTCAATGTGTGGCCATCGAGCAGGTCTTTGTCAACGTCAATCCAAAATCCACTTTGCTGCTGGGCCAGGCCCGCGGTGCAGCGATCTGCGCGGCGGTCGGCAGCGCGCTGCCGGTCGCGGAGTACACCGCGCTGCAGGTGAAGCAGGCGGTGGTCGGCGCCGGCAAGGCGAGCAAGGAGCAGGTGCAGGCCATGGTGCGGCGGTTGCTGCAACTGCCCGGCGACCCCAGTCCCGATGCCGCCGATGCGCTGGCCTGTGCGATCTGCCATGCCCACGGCGGCCAAGGGTACGGTGGTGTCGGCCTCGGTCGCCGCCGCCGCGGGGGCCGGTTGCAATGAGCCGCATACTGCTGGCCTGGGAACTGGGCACCGGCTTCGGCCATCTAGGTCCGTTTCTCGGCCTGGCGCCGAAACTGCTGGAGCGGGGGCATGAACTGCACATCGCCGCGCGCGAAATCGCCGGCGCCTGCAGGGCGGTCGCCGGTCTGCCGATCACGGTGCACCAGGCGCCGCTGTGCCTTAACACCTATTCCGGCCTGCAGGATCCGCCGCTGAATTTCGCCGAAATCCTGATGCGTTATGGTTACCTCGATCCGCCGATGCTGCGGGCGATGGTCATTGCCTGGCGCAGCCTGCTGCGCGTGACCGGTGCAAAACTGGTGATTGCCGACCATGCCCCGACGGCATTGATCGCCGCACGGCTTTCGGGAATCGCAACTGCGGTCGTGGGAACCCCCTTTTCGGTGCCGCCGGATGTACACCCGTCGCCGAACATGCGTCCCTGGGTCGATGTTCCCGCTGCGCGACTTGCCGACAGCGACGCGCGCGTGCTGGCTGTGATCAATGCGGCATTGCCGGCGGGGGCGGCGCCGGTCACCGAAATCAGCAGGATATTTTCCGGAGCAGGGCGGCTCTTTGCCGGCGTGCCCGAACTCGATCCCTATCTGCCCCGCGATCCCGGCGATTACCTCGGCATGCACACGCTGTCGACCGGCAGCGCGGCTCCATCCTGGCCCACGGGCAACGGACCGCGGGTGTTCTGCTATTTCCATGCCGATTACCGCCATATCGAACGCGCCCTGCAGGCGGTGGCGGAGTGCGGTGCGCGGGTTCTGGTTTATGTCAACGGGCTTCCGGCGCCGCTTGCGCAACGTTTCACCGGCGCCGGGCTCCAGTTTGCATCGACATTGCTCGACATGCGTCGCCTGGTCGAGGAATGCGACCTGTGCGTATGCCACGGCAACATCGGCACCGCGCTCAGCATGCTCGGCGGCGGCCGGCCGCTGCTGGTGCTGCCCAAGCACCTCGAGCAGTTCCTGCTGGGCAGGGCGCTGGAACAGATCGGTGCGGGTCGCGTGGTCCTTGCTGACGATGAGGCCCCGGACATCGCGGGTTCGCTGCGTGCCATGCTCGCCGATGCGGCTTTTGCTGGCAAGGCGCGCGCGTTTGCCGAACGTTATCGCGGCGAGTCTGTTGGTACAATGACCGAACGGGCGGTTGCCCGCATCGAAGAGTTAGCCTCACAGGGAGCCGGGCACAGTCCATGATCGGCCGCGTATCAGGACGTTTGCTGACTAAACAGCCGCCGCAGATCACGGTCGACGTGAACGGCATCGGCTACGAACTGGACGTGCCGATGAGCACGCTCTACCAGCTGCCGGCCACCGGGGCCGAGGTGATACTCTATACGCACCTGGTGGTGCGAGAGGATGCGCACCTGCTGTTCGGCTTCGCCACCGAGGCCGAACGCGCGATGTTCCGCCAGCTGATCAAAATTTCCGGCGTCGGCGCGCGCACTGCGCTGTCGATACTGTCAGGCCTGTCGGTGGCTGAACTGCATGAGGCCGTGCGCGCACAGGACGGCGCGCGCCTGACGCGGATACCCGGCATCGGCAAGAAGACTGCGGAGAGGCTGCTGCTGGAAATGCGCGACCGCCTGCCCAAGGCCGGCGTGCTGCCGGCCGGTGCGACGGTTGCGGGCAACGGTAGCGACGTCGTCAACGCGCTGAGTGCGCTTGGCTACAATGACAAGGAAGTGAGCTGGGCGGTGGCGCAGCTGGCTGCCGGGGTGTCGGTGACAGAGGGCATACGCCAGGCCCTGAAACTGCTGTCAAAAGCATGAGCGCACGCAAGCCATGATCGAAACCGACCGCCTGATATCCGCCGCAACCTCTTCCCCGCAGGAGGAGGTGATCGAACGCGCGTTGCGGCCGAAAGTGCTCGACGAATACGTCGGCCAGGAGACGATCCGCGGCCAGCTGTCGATCTTCATCGAAGCCGCACGCCGGCGCAAGGAAGCGCTGGACCACGTGCTTCTGTTCGGCCCGCCAGGGCTGGGCAAAACCACGCTGGCGCACATCATTGCGCGCGAGATGGGCGTCAACCTGCGCCACACCTCCGGCCCGGTGCTCGAGCGCGCCGGTGACCTCGCGGCGATGCTGACCAACCTCGAGCCCAACGATGTGCTGTTCATCGACGAGATCCACCGCCTGTCACCGGTGGTCGAGGAAATCCTCTACCCAGCGCTTGAGGATTTCCAGATCGACATCATGATCGGCGAGGGGCCGGCGGCGCGTTCGGTCAAGCTTGACCTGCCTCCGTTTACGCTGGTGGGCGCGACCACCCGCGCCGGCATGCTGACCAATCCGCTGCGCGACCGCTTCGGCATCGTCGCGCGTCTGGAGTTCTACACCGCGGACGAACTGACGCAGATCGTCGGGCGTTCGGCGCGGCTGCTCGAGGTCGGCATCGACGCCGACGGCGCGCGCGAAGTCGCCGGCCGTTCGCGCGGCACGCCACGTATTTCCAACCGCCTGCTGCGCCGCGTGCGCGATTACGCCCAAGTGCGGGCGGGGGGGCATGTCACGCGCGAGGTGGCCGACGCCGCGCTGAAAATGCTCGACGTCGATCCGGTCGGGCTCGATGTCATGGACCGCAAGCTGCTGCGCGCGGTGATCGACAAGTTCGCCGGCGGCCCGGTCGGCGTTGAAAACCTCGCGGCTGCGATCGGGGAGGAACGCGACACCATCGAGGACGTGCTGGAGCCGTACCTGATCCAGCAGGGGTATCTGCAGCGCACCCTGCGCGGGCGCGTGGCCACCGCGCTGGCGTATCGTCATTTCGGGCTGGCACAGCCGTCGCAGGGCGGTGCCGGCGATCTCTGGAACCAGTAATGCTGTTCCAGGTTGAAGTCACGACCCACTGCACCTTCACCTGTTTTTACTGCGCCGGGCGCGAAATGCCGCAGCGGCACATGAGCTGGCCGGTATTCGAACACGTACTGGCGGGCATCCTCGCCGGGCCGCACGCCGTTTCGCTGCAGGGCGAGGGCGAACCGACGCTGCATCCGCGGTTCTGGGACATGGCGGCG
>Ga0222714_10005268_pt1 | contig 12377 bp, 12 predicted proteins | sample C33_3DmetaG_FD_165048 | JGI IMG/M metagenome (GOLD analysis project Ga0222714, IMG submission 165048) | Estuarine water microbial communities from San Francisco Bay, California, United States - C33_3D | ecosystem: Environmental > Aquatic > Marine > Unclassified | place: USA: California... | reverse complement strand
GTCACTGTTCTAGCAGGAAACGTGATAACCAGTAATGTTTGGTACAATCTAGGCAGTGGAACAGCTTCGGATGGCACTGGTTTTGAGGGTGCAACTACCTACGCCGTTCAGTTCTTAAAGGATGCTACAGCAACGGCACTATCAGTATCATCCATATCAGAAGCACTTGGTACTGAAGATGCGATAAATACACTAACAACTGAAAGCGGTGACGAAATTTACGAGGAAGATCAGGAATGACAATAAAGATTAGCCAGTTATCTAATATATCAGCAGTATTGGGGAATGTACTATTTCCCACTGTGGCCAATGTAGCCGGCACACTAACCACTGTTAAGGCTAATGTAAGTCAGGTTGCTGATTACATCATTGGCAATGGGAACTATACCTTTGGTAACGTTGTACCAAGCGCCAATGTAACTTATAATTTGGGCAGTCCAACTGCACAATGGAAGGATTTATACCTAAGCGGTAATACAATCTATTTTGGTGGTGCACAGCTGAGCGTGGCCAATGGCTCTATACAGTCAAGTTTACCCATCTCATCCGAGGTGACTGCAACGAATCTAACAGTTACGGGCACGCAAATAACTTTTGCACAAGGCGCTTATATTGATGAAACAGAGATATTAGGACTTCCTGGATACTATGGTCTGGCACTTAATTCAAGTGATGATGGCATAGTTGGTATAAATGCCTTGGACAGTGATGCTAACATAGCAACATCAGTTATTGCTAGTAATACATCAGTGTCTATTAATACCAACGATAGTTCAAATGTTGAAATATCACATGGGTGGACTTTCGTTGGAATAGGCGGCACCGGTGTTTTAATGTTTCCGGATTTTACTGAACAGGAAACGGCATTTAGTCAGAATTACATAACTGCTATATCTGGTGCTGAATCAAACATAGCCACATTACAGAGTGACGTGACAACAGCACAGGATGACATTACAAATTTACAGGCCAATGCCGCGGCACAGGCAGATGAAATTGCCGCAGTGGCCGCTAACGTCAGTGCCAGCATCTATGGTGACAGTAACGTAGCCAGCTATCTAGAATCTTACACTGGTAACATTTCTGCCGGCACGATAACAACAGATGGTTTAGAGATAGGTGGAAACTATTCATATACCACCGACGCACCAAACGTAGCAACAAAACAAACATTAATAGCCAACGCATCTAGTCAACTCGAGTGGGTAGATTTCTTTGGTAAACCAGAATTTGATGCACTGATCATATCATACATTCCACAATACCCTGGAAATGCTAATGCGTTTGTGTCAACTCCGACCAGAGTAGAAGCAAGAGAGTGGGTATTAGCACCAAATGTGTTTGCGGCCAACTTGACCAGTATTGATAGTTTTTATGTAGGTAATATTAGATTCTTTGACGGTAGTGAACAAACAACATCAGGTACTGAATTTACTATGGCTAATGTGACCCATTGGACCAGTAATGTTACAACCATTAGTGATGCACTAAATCAATTGGCAGAACGTATTTGGAACTTGGAAAATCCATAAGATAACCCATGGATAAAGACGCGATAAATAAGAATATGGACCAAAAAATGCAGGAAAATATGAGTAAACAAAAGCAACCTGATGAACGTGGAGGTATTCACGTGCAAGGGCATATCAAGATTTTCGATCCTGAATCAGGACATGTGTTTGTTGATAAACGCAACGCTATTCACTATGAAAATATGAGTGAAGCCATAGCCTACAGTTTATCTAACAAGGGCACGAATTTCATTAGTGAAATGCACTTTGGCAATGGTGGAACCACAGTAGATCCAACCGGTGTTATCACATATTTGCCCACGAACACCAATGTTCAGAACGCAGACTTGTATAATCCAACTTATTACAAGATTGTGGATGACACAAACACTGCCAATGGAAACCCGTTGCAGAATAAGATTGTTGTAAATCATACTCCAGGACAAGTTTATAGTGATATAGTGGTCAGTTGTTTGTTAGACTACGGTGAGCCTGCAGGACAAGCAGTTTTTGATAATAGCCAAGACCTAAGTGGTCAATTTGTTTTTGACGAATTAGGATTAAAAGGATATACCGCAGACGGTGAAGGTCTCGGTAAACTATTAACTCACGTGATTTTTAGCCCTGTGCAAAAATCATTGAATAGATTGATACAGATCGATTATACAGTGCGAATCCAAACATTAACAAATTTGAGTACTACAGCATAATAGGATAAGAAAATGGCGTACAACATAACGAAGACCGACGGAACAGTAATAGATACCATAGCAGACGGTACCTATAACGACAGTGCTACCAGTTTAACACTTGTAGGTCGTAACTTTAGCAACTACGGTCAGATAATGACAAATAATCTAGTAAGTCTACTAGAGAATTTTTCATACAATATTTCTCCAAGCAATCCTTTATCAGGACAGTTATGGTGGAGCACAGCAGACAAACGTCTACGTGTTTACACAGGCACTGCTTGGAAGATAGTTTCAAGTTGTACAGCACAAGGGTCAGCACCTAGCACCACAGTTGCAGGTGATCTATGGTGGGATTCAACTGAAGAACAATTATATGTTTATAACGGAACAGATCCTTATGCGTCAGCAGGTTGGATCTTAGTAGGTCCTCCATACAAGAAAAACAAAGGCAAGGGCGGAGCAATTTGGGAACAGATTGAAGACACCACTAACGTCTTACGTGATGTTATCAGTGTTTATTGGAACGGTTCCAGAACAGCAATCATCAGTGAGAACTCAACATTCACACCATTGGTTGGCATCACAGGGTTCTCAACCATACAGTATGGTTGGAACATGTCTACAGCACACACCATCTGGGGAACTGCCAACAATGCCAGTTACCTAGGCAATCAACCAGCTAGTAATTATCTAAGATCAGACATAGATGACTCTACTGCTGGCACGTTAACCATTACAAATAATTCAGGGTTGATCATTGGCCTGTCAGGTAATTTGACCGTGGCCACTGCTACCAGCGGTGCTGTTAATATCACCAACACCAAGAGCGATGCTGACATTAATCTATATGCCAACATTGGCGGAACCAGCACCAGCGTGTTGGGAATCTTAGGTAGCACAGGTCGTGCCACGCTAAGAACAGTTAGTTTAAGTGGTGCCACTTCAAGTACATCAAGCTCAACAGGTGCATTAATTGTCACAGGTGGTGCGGGTATTGGTGAAAATTTATATGTTGCTGGCATTGGTGATTTTACAGGAAACTTGTATGCACCAACTCAAGCCCCATTGACAGAAGATACCACGGTTGCCACCACAGAATGGGTGGTTAACTATTCAGGTTTCTTAAAAAATAAAATTTATGATGGTGGTAATGCTCTAACGTCTACTACATATATCGAAGTTAATGACACAGGTACCGGTAACCTAAGCATGGTCATTGATAGTGCCACTATAGCCACAGGTAGTGCTAGTGGATTAAATTTAAGCAATGGTGCTACAGCAATAACACAACCAGATACTTACAATGGTAGTGGTAACAGTCGCGTGGCGACCACACAATTTGTTAAAACAGCATCAACTTGGTGGGGTAATGCAAGTCATAGAAGTGCCAAATGGGTTAGTACGGACGAACCAAATCCAGGTGTTAATGATGTGGGTTCAAATAATGGCGATATTTGGTTTCAAATTGAGTCATAGCAATTAAGATAAATAATGTTAATAGATAATAGGTAGAAAAAATGGCGTATACAGTAACTAAGACATCAGGTGCAACGTTAGCAACAATAGCTGACGGTACCGTTAATACCTCAGCAACGAGTTTAACCCTCATCGGTAAGAACTATGCTGGTTATGGTATTTTCTTAAATGAGAACTATGTTAAATTACTAGAAAACTTTAGTAATACCACAGCACCAAGTGCGGCCGTTACAGGTCAACTATGGTACGATAGTTCAAACAGCCTATTAAAAGTCTACACTGGCACACAATGGAAACCAATTTCAAGCTCGGCCGCGGCCGCCACAGCACCAACAAGTCCGATCACAGGTGACGTATGGTGGGATACTGCTAACGCTCAGTTAAAAGTATGGAGTGGCAGTGCTTGGGTCACAGTTGGTCCATCATACACATCAACTTCAGGCACATCGGGTGCCGTGGTTGAAACTATATTAGATAGTGTTTCTGCTAGTCATGTGGTAGTTAAATTTTATATCAGTAATAATGTTATTGCTATTCTAAGTAAAGATTCAACATTTACACCACAAACAAGTATTTCAGGCTTCACAACGATTAAACCAGGCTTCAACTTGATCAGTTCAAGTACCTTAAGTGGTAGTCAGTTCACTGGTGATGCTAGTAACGCATTATCATTGGGTGGCGTTGGTGCTAGCCAATTTTTACGCAGTGACCAAAATGCTACCACAGCCTATCAATTGACAATTGGTGGCGGAGCAGTTATTGGTTCTGATCTAGAATTAGATCCAAGTTCAAACACCACAGTGAAAATTAGTGGCACGACATCAAATAAAGATCTTGCTATGTATGTTAACAAAGGTGGTACACAGACACCAGCAATCACAGTTGCAGGTTCAACAGCATCCGTGACATTTAGTAATGCAGTCACGGTATCAGGCACATTAACATCAACCGGCGCGGCCACACATAGTTCAACAACACTGCTTCAAGGTGTTACAACTGTGGCGGCACAGGTATTACCAAACAACAACGGAACGATTGAGATTGGTTCGAGTAGTTATAAATTTGCCAATGTTTGGGCAAACTATCTACGTGGAACTGCTATCACGGCACAATACGCTGACTTGGCTGAGAGATTTGAAGCAGACACTGCTTATGTCCCAGGTACGGTGGTCATGTTAGGTGGTGCAAAAGAAGTTACAGCAGTCCATGATGAACTTACTGAAGATGTGTTTGGTGTGATCAGCACCAAAGCAGGTTTCTTAATGAATGGTGATGCTGGATCAGACACCACTCATCCACCGATCGCAGTCAATGGAAGAGTTCCGGTCAGAGTAATTGGAAAAGTTAAGAAAGGTGATCGTTTGGTATCAGCAGGTCGTGGACTTGCAAGATCAGGTAATAGAACAGAAATCACAGCCTTTAATGTGTTAGGTCGTGCCCTACATGACAAGACAACAGAAGGTGAAGGCACAGTTGAGGCCATTGTTAAATTAAATAGTTAGGATGAGAAAATGACATATTCAGCGGGAAATGAGATATTAGCAAGTGATTATAATAATCTTGCATGGGGTGGAACACAAGGCACGTACACAACAAGCCCAAACAATGTTGCTTACGTGATGGGCGAAGGTAGTGGTGCAGTTGGCTATGGTCAAAACCTATCTCAGATCAACACCGTTACTGACTCCAATACCATAACCGCCGCACAGTGGAGTGGTCTAGTGTATCTAGTAAACAGAGCACTAGGACATCAAGGTGGCACACAATTAGCCAGTGGCGGTAACATTAACATGACCGCAGGCGAAACGATCACAGCATTTGCTAACGTCAGCACAGCAGTTGGCACGATCAACACCAACTACGCTAGTTTTGGTAGCCAAGGGTCAACGACCACTGGCACGACATTCTGGGGTAACGTTTCAGCTGACACCAACGGTGGTACATACACCCATGATCTTACAGTTACATTTAACAGCGTGGACGACGCTCGCCATTTCTTTAATGCCGGTGGACAATTAAATCTTGTACTATCATGGGGTGGTGACAGTAATTCAGGCAGTGCCAACAGTGTTGAGCGTACATACACTGCTCTAGGTGGACTTACGGCGTTCCGTAATACCACAAATGGTGGACGAACTGGCAGTGGTCAAACACACACCACAAACACTACCAGCCATGGATACAGAAACAACACAGCCAGTCCAATACAGATACAGCGTGTGACTGATGCTACCGCCGCCTACACAGCCAGTTATGCCGCAATTGACGTGTGGACTTCAGATGCCGCCACAACAGGTAGTTATTCAGCAGTTGGTAGTACACTCAAGTTTAGAGTCACAATCAGTTGGCCAGACAAGACATGGGATGACTCAGTAAGTGTTAATATGGGCAAGAGAATTGACATTGTCTATCCAGAAACAACATATCTGACCAACAGTTGGGGAACACCATCAGTCAGCGCCGCAGGTATAGCAGGCAGTTAATGATAAAATATTAAAGAAAGCACTCCTAGGAGTGCTTTTTTTTGGCCCCTATAAACAGGCCGATAAATAGTAGCATGAGCGAAATCAATGAAATAGTAGCACAGATCAAGCAGTCAACGGATTATCAAATCAACAAGGCCATACTTAGAGAAAAAATAATCTCAGATCTTCACGTGGCTTATAATAATGGCCTGTTCTTAATCAATCCAGAAACCATATCCTTTGTGGCCTCCTGGCCAGATGGTGAATTATTTTTGGAAGATGTCTACAATAATCCCATCAAGATCAACAAAGACGAATTTTTGAAAATTAGTCAACAACATTATCAACAAGTGATGAACGCCTGGCATATTCAACATGAAGAACTTAAACGTGTCAGAAAAATCTAAGGGTGTTATCTTATTTGCATTCAATACAAAAATTGACTATGTTAGCATAGCTGAGAAATCTGCTAGGCTAATTAATAAATTTCTAAAACTACCAGTAACTCTGATAACCAACCAAGACACGCAATCAAAATATTTTGATCAGGTAATCAACGTTGAAAATGATTTTGAAAATTATCGTATTGGTATAGACACCGGTTCAATCTGGAAAAATGGTGATAGATATCGTGCATACGAACTAAGTCCATATGATCATACCTTATTATTAGATAGCGATTATTTGATACTTGACAACAATCTATTAAAAATACTAGATACCTGCCAGGACTATGTGGTAATGAAGACCAATAGATCTCCCAGGGAAAAGATGAAGATTAAGTTAGGTGAAATGAGCATCAATGGGGTATGGGCCACCGTCGTGGCATTTAACAAAACACCCAAGGCCAAATGCCTGTTTGATCTGGTAGGGCGTGTACAAAGAAACTACAATTATTATCGTTTGTTGTATAAGATCTCACACAGGAACTTCCGTAATGACCATGCGTTTGCCATAGCAGACAATATTCTAAATGGTTATAAGCCAAGTCCAGGGATTCCGTGGAGTATGATGACCTTGGATAATCCCATACAGCAGATTACTGTTGATGGTCAACGATTGGTAATAAGAGAACAGGAACAAGCGTGGGTGGTCCCTCAACAAGATCTACATGTCATGGACAAGCAATACCTAATCAGTGAAAATTTTCAACAGTTGGTGGATGAGTTATGCCCAGAATAACCGCACATCAGGCACAACAGGGTTTTTTGACCATAGCACAAAATTCAACAGTTGATTATCTGCGATTAGCTTATCTACAGGCCTTGTCGATCAAGACAGTGATGCCTACAAGCCAATATGCAGTGATAGTGGATAAAGCCACTGGCAGTGGTGTCAATGAGCAGTATAGAAAAGTTTTTGACTATGTGATCGAATTACCAGAAGATCATGCTGAAGAAGATAATTGGAAACTGGCCAATGAATGGCAGGTGTTTGATCTCACACCGTTTAAAGAAACCATCAAGTTAGAAAGTGATTTACTTTTTACTAGAAGCATTGAACATTGGTGGAATACCTTTCGATTGCGTGATGTTGTGCTAAGTCTCGGTTGTCGAGACTATCAGCAACAGCCCAGCAGGTCAAGAGCATATCGGAAACTATTCGACGACAATCAGTTGCCGGATGTTTATAATGGCCTAATGTACTTCCGTTATAGCCAGACGGCCGCTGATTTTTTTAACCTGGCCCAAAACATTTATAAAGATTGGCCAACCATAGCCAAGAGTCTGCGAAACTGTACGGACGATAAACCATCAACTGATGTGGTCTATGCGATAGCCTCTAGAATATTAGGTGTGGAACAGACTACCTTACCTGGGGCAGATTTTATTAACTTTACACACATGAAAAATAATATCAGTGGGTGGAGTGATAGTGGGCCTTGGAATGAATTGGTGGTGTCAGAATTAGATCTACCAATGATAAGGATAAACAACATCAATCAATACCATCCTTTACACTATTATGATAAACAGTGGCCAACGGATGAAATGATTCGGAGATATGAACATGGGCTTTTTTGAAGAAGTACAACAGATATTAAGTCAAATGCCTGATCTGACCCCTGAGGTCAGGGAATATCGGTTACACTATGATGATTTTGGTAATATCTATATGTGTACCATGCAACAGCACCCAACAGATACCAAATATTTGATTGTTGATCAGGAAGTTTATGATAGATATTTTGATTACATGGTTGTTGATAATCAATTGAAAAAAATTGACAAATTACCTAAAGAGAGTGTAAAATTAAAGATTAGTGACCATGGATATCCAACAGTAAAAGGACATGCAGGTCTATTGTTAGAGCCAGATGAAACTGCTGACATAGAATATTGGACTGAAAATGATTAGAGTAATGTGTGTTGGGCTAGGAAGGCTAAATGAAACAGTTAATTGATATAGCAGATTTAGATGTTGTTTATTTAAGTTATGACGAACCCAAAAAGGAAGAGTTTTGGATCAAGATCCAAAGCATGGTACCTTGGGCGAAACGGGTTGATGGTGTTAAAGGAAGTGATAATGCACATAAATCGGCCGCTGGTATCAGCGATACTGAGCGTTTTATCCTTATTGATGGGGATAATATACCTGACAGCAACTTCTTCAATCTTCAGCTTGATCTTGATGATACTAACAATGACTGTGTGTTTCGTTGGAAGGCAAAAAACAACATCAATGGTCTGCAATATGGTAATGGCGGGCTGAGCTGTTGGACTAGAAAATTTATACAGAACATGCAGACACACGAAAACACAGATGGCACAGAAGCCAATGATGTAGAATTCTGCTTTTATCCTAATTATTGGGCCATGCACGACTGTTATAGCACAACGTATCCCAATGCCACTCCTTTCCAGGCTTGGCGAGCAGGATTCCGCGAAGGAGTTAAGATGTGCTTGGATAGGGGGCATAAGCCCACGGTAGAGGAATTTGAAAGACGTGTGCATTCACGCAACTATGATCATTTGTGCATTTGGCAATCAGTGGGGGCAGATGTTGAGAATGGGTTTTGGTCAATCTATGGCGCCAGGTTAGGAACGTATCTGACAATGCTGTGCGATTGGGAATATCGTTGGGTACAGGACTTTGACACACTTGAAGATATATGGAACGAATACAAAGACAGAGATGTAGAACACTGTAAAGAGATAGGTGATATATTGCGACAACGATTGGGGTTACCTATCGTGGATATGGATCCAGAGGAAAGCAAATTTTTTAAACATCATTACAAGAGTAATTTCCGTAATAAAGGAATAATGGAACGTGAGTAAATCAAAATTTATGGCCAGTGCCGAAGAAATGAAAGATCAATTGGGGACAAGTTTATGCCTAGCCAAATGGCAACAGGTCAGTCTGCATTTACCAACAGGATTCAACAACAGTTGTTATCATCCCCCCTTGCATGAAATTGATGCCAAGGTGATTGAGATTAAGCCCAGTGCTTTACATAACACTGAACATAAAAAACAACAGCGTAAGAAAATGTTGGCAGGTGAACGACCCAAGGAGTGTAACTACTGCTGGCACATGGAAGATGCTGGCTTTCTAAGTGATCGTCATTATCGCTCGGGTGAACCTTGGGCATTAGAACACTTTAACGCAATCAAAACATCAACAGGAGATGAAGATGTAACACCTAGTTACGTGGAAGTTAATTTTAGCCATGGGTGCAATATGGCATGCTCTTACTGTTCACCACAGTTTTCAACTGAGTGGGGCAAGGACATAGATCGTTGGGGTGCTTATCCTACGAAAAACCCGCACAACGACCCGCAACATTTTAAAGGACGTCGCACTCCAATTCCAGTCAAGGATGATAATCCATACGTGGAAGCATTTTGGCGTTGGTGGCCAGAACTATATCCCAAACTCAAACACTTCCGCATGACAGGTGGGGAACCCTTGATGGATAAGAACACACATCGAGTGTTTGATTATATTTTAGCCAGTCCTAAACGTGATCTACATGTAGACGTAACCAGTAATTTCTCAGTTGAAGAAAAACTATTTACAAACTATATTAGTAAAGTACAAGAACTTTGTAAAGATGAACGTATAGAACACTTCATGCAGTATGTATCTATAGACACTGGTATCAGTGAACACGCCGAATACATTCGTGATGGATTAAACTTCCAACGATTTAGTGCTTACGTACACAGATATCTGACGTCAGTGCCTAATCGTAACAGCCTGACATTTATTGTTACCATGAACAATCTAAGTCTGCTAGGCTTACAAAAACTTCTGCAGACAGTTTTAGATCTACGTAAGACACACAGCACTACCTATCAACGTATTTGGTTTGATACTCCGGTCTTACGCACACCGAGCTGGCAGAGTCTACAGATATTGCCCTCTTCTTATACAATTATATTAGAAGACATTATCAAGTGGATGAAAAAGAACAAGATCAAAGAAGGGGAGGAACGTTATGATGGGTTCAAAGATTACGAGATACAACGCATGGAACGTGATCTTGCTTGGATGAAGAATGGTAAGAAATTGACAGACAAGTATATCAATGAACAACGTGCTGACTTTTATCGTTTCTTTAACGAATATGACAAACGCCGAGGATTGAGTTTCATACAAACATTTCCACAGATGAAAGAATTCTGGCAAGAGTGTAAATGGCATGCCGAAAATTCATAATGAAACAGATTTAGAATACAAACGCAGAGTAATTGACACTAAGTCAACAAGTTTTTGCGGAGCAAAATGGTACAACGCCACCATATGGTTGGGTAGCGGACAAACTACCAGTTGTCATCATCCACTGCCACATGCCATTGATGTTAAACAAATAGAATTTAATCCCAAGGCCATACACAACACGCCAGAAAAGAAAGAGCAACGCAGACAGATGCAGGTGGGAGAGAGACCGCCTGGATGCGAATATTGTTGGAAATTAGAAGATGCGGGAGCATCAAGTGACAGAGTTCAAAAAACAGTTTTATATAACGACGAGGATTTAGATTATGCTTTTAGATCAGATAGCCAGGAAGACGTTAACCTTCAGACCTTGGAGATTGCGTTCGATCGCACGTGCCAGTTTGCTTGTTCTTATTGCAATCCAGCTTTTAGTAGTACTTGGGTCCGTGATATTAAGCGCCATGGGCCTTACAACGATCTGGTATCCGATGGTCGTGGCCATTTTACTCATCCCCACGATAGCAGTCAACTGTATACTATCACTGATACTAATCCTTACGTAGAGGCATTTTTTCGTTGGTGGGAGACAGATCTACATCGCACACTCAAGGAGTTGCGAATCACGGGCGGAGAGCCCTTAATGAGTGGGTACACCTGGAGGCTAATTGATTGGTACAAGGCCAACAGGGGACAAAGCACCACAAGATTAGCGATCAACAGCAATCTAGGCTTCGAACAGGATAAATTAGAAAGGTTATTGGATGCTACAAAAGATATTGAGTTGGATATCTATACAAGTAATGAAAGCGTGGGACGTCATGCCGAATATATTCGTGATGGCCTGGATTGGGATGAATGGATTGGTAATCTATTATATCTATTGGATTGTGGTAAACTGCGAGGCTTACATGTTATGTGTACCATCAACGCCTTGTGTTTATCTTCCTTAGATGATTTCCTATGGAATATTTGTGATCTCAAGAAGAAATATGGAAAAGATGCCATCAACTTCACACTGAATATATTACGATTTCCTAGTTTCCAAAGTCCATTGGTATTACCTACGGAAATCAAACAAGAAGCCTGCAGGAAACTAACCCACCTGGTTGATAATACCCCTGACCTTTTACATGAATTTGAAATAGAACACATTAACAGACTTATCACATACTTGGAAGATGTGGATACTCCCCACAGTGGAGCCGTCGGCAGAGAAATCCTACAACGTGATTTTAAATTATTTTATCAACAGTATGATCAAAGACGAAATAAAGACTTTAACCACACTTTTCCAGATCTGGCAGAATGGTATGATACCTTATGAGCAAAGAACAAGAATATTATAAAAGTTATAAGTATCACGATCGTAAACCCGTTTACATTGATGAGAAAGACTTAAGACCAGACCAATTGGATAGGCTTACAAAGAGTGATGTGTTCTGTATGATTCCTTGGCTACACATGCACGCCTTTCCCAATGGCCAGGCATATCCCTGCTGTCTCGGAGATAGTGATCATCCTATAGGTAATTTACACAAGAACACTATTCGAGAAGTTTGGAACGACAC
>Ga0222714_10005267_pt1 | contig 12378 bp, 16 predicted proteins | sample C33_3DmetaG_FD_165048 | JGI IMG/M metagenome (GOLD analysis project Ga0222714, IMG submission 165048) | Estuarine water microbial communities from San Francisco Bay, California, United States - C33_3D | ecosystem: Environmental > Aquatic > Marine > Unclassified | place: USA: California... | reverse complement strand
TGTAACGCATGGATAATGCGCTTGTCTATCCAAGTGTCTGTGTGAGAAATAGTGCAGGGTCACTGCTCTATTCATCAGTATTTATACTAATATAATGCATCGCAGCAAAAAGATCAACCATAAATATAGCATGACTGTAGTGCTATTTTTGCATGGGTCTGTCAACATCAGGTTGACAAAGGAAATCAGGCCGTATATAATTTATTGTAAAAAAGGGTAAATACAAGATAACAGGAAACGACATGAAAGTAAAGACTAGATCCATACTGCAAGAATTGAATGAGATTGCCGATAGAAAGGACTCAGAGGCTATCATAGAATCCAGAGCGGCCAACATCATCAATTCTGCTATCAATCTTATGGAACTAATACACAAGACCTACGATGCTGAAACAGCATCCGAACTAGAAAGGCGCTTTATTAATAGCGTTAAGGGAGCAGACGTTTCCAAATTTACCCGCGGCATCCGCAAAATTTCAGAATCTAAGAGATCCAAGAATGACACGAACATTACTTAAAGAAGGCGGAAACATATTCAAGGACGCCGAGGGCAACGCCGCAACACAGAGAATTCAGCAGGCTGATGTCGTTCCAACACTGCAATGGTTGGAAGGCATCGTCGATCTAGAACTAACGGATAACATGCTCGGAACCACTGGCAAGAAAGCAGACAGTGGAGATCTTGATGTTGCCGTTGACAGCACTAAGACTACAAAAGGAGACCTGGAAAGCAAACTAGCAGACTACGTTAATAAAAATCACAAAGGTGAAGATGTTAAACAGTGGATCAGAAAGTCAGGCATTTCAGTCCACTTTAAAACTCCAATCAAGGGTGACCCAGCAAATGGTTTTGTGCAAACTGATTTAATGTTTGGTGATCCTGAATGGATGAAGTTTAGCCTACAGGGAAGCGGTGAAGGCAGTTCCTTCAAAGGTGTTCATAGACACATCCTGCTTGCCAGCATAGCGAAAACCAAGGATATGAAGTGGTCAGCAAACAATGGTTTAATAGACAGAGAAACAAACGAAGTAATTACAAAGGATCCCAATCAGATTGCAAAAACTCTGTTGGGTCAGACAGCAACTCCATCCACAATTGACTCAGTGGAAGGCATCATTGGTTACATTAAAAAGTTACCCAACTACGAGGAATTAGTTGCAGATGCCAGAGAAACATTTGAGAAGGATGGTCTTGAACTGCCTAAGTCTGGACAGGTAGAAAACTTCCAACCCGGCACAATAGGTTGGATGAGACAAATGATAGATATCGTCAATGAGGATAAGTGAAGTACTAGACATCCGATACAGTGCATTTGAGCGTCCAGGTAAGATGCACAAGATAGGCGATGTGTATGGCAAAAAGAATTTAAAAGTACCGCATGCAACTTATGTGGATAAAACAGACAAACAAAAGAAGTTAATTAAAAAATGAGAGCATTTGAATTTTTAACAGAAGAAAAGAAAGTAGGCAGAGAGTTCAATCATCTGGAAGACCTAGTGTTTACAAATCCAGACGATGGTGCCAAGCGTGCCGTTCAAATACTCAAGAACATGGAACAGGATAGTTCGGACGTTGCCATCAAGTGGGACGGTAATCCTACGGTCTACTGGGGACGTGATGATGACGGAACATTCCGCATGGTGGGCAAGAACAACTGGGGACGTGAAGAAGGAAAGTCAAGCAGCCCAGAAGAATTAGAAAAGTTTATCAACAGCAGAGGCAAGGGTGAAGCATGGCGTGAGAAGTTTGCTAGAGACATGGCAGACCTTTGGCCCATCTTTGAAAAGGCAACACCAGCAGACTACAGAGGCTACGTTTATGGAGACCTGCTGTACCATCCAGGCAAGCCATATGATGGCAGCGATGGATACATTAGTTTTACTCCAAATCAAACAACCTACAATGTCAAGGCCACTAGTCCATTGGGCAGAAGAATAGGCAAGAGCAAGGTAGCAGTTGCCGCACACAATGCCTATGAATACTTTGGTGACAAGAGTGGAACTCCTATCAGTGACGTGGAACAGTTCAATGGTAATTCACAGTTGGTGGTACTAGGACAGCAGTATGTGAGCAAGGCACCAGCAGTCAATGCGGACAACCTGGGCAACATTGAAAAGGTAGCAAACTCGGCGCAGGGCAACATCAAGAAGTTCTTTACTCCTCAGAAAGGTTTAAGTGACCTAGCAGACATATTCTACACGTTCCTCAATCAAATGAGCCGTGCCAAGAAGTTGGAAGACCTTAATGTTAACAGTTTTACCAATTGGCTTCAAAATTCAAAGGTATCTGCTAACAAACAAGAGAAGATACTAAATATTGCTAAGACGCAGGAACAAACAATGAAGGATATCTTTTATTTGATATCCGAATTGATGAAAGCCAAGAACGAGGTCATTGCTGAACTCGATCAAGCAGAAGGCGATGTTACTGCAACAACGGGTGGCAAGCCAGGTGGTGAAGGCTATGTCAAGACCAAGGACAAGGTAAAACTAGTGCCTAGAGACCGTTGGACACCGTTTAGAAGCGATTAAACCACCAAAATCCCCAAAAAACACACCATAACTCCTAGATTTACCGCTTTTGGATAAATACATTTGCTAAGAAAAAAGCCACTCCCTGAGCGGGAGTATATTTTAACAAGGAGAACTTAAAATGGCAGATTTAACAAATGGTTCTGGTGTATACCAAACTTACTCAAACGCAGGCGCAGGTGTTGCTGAATTAGGCGACAACAAGAAAAACGCAAACGGCGATACTAATGGTATTGCAGGTTTAACTCGCGTTATCAAACTAGCAAAATCATCTATCTCTGATGCAGAAATTCAATCAGTATTAGATGCATTACAAGCAGGCGGTGTTAAAGGTACTGACGACGCAGTTGTAGTTGTTGGTCTTGAAAAAGACACTAACGATGCAATGGTTGCAGTTCAAGGAACAGGTGTATTAACTCCTGGTTCTTCATACCGTGGTGTATCAGGTGTTACAATGACACTTGAATCATCTTTCGCTGGTTTAAAAGCGTAATCTAAGTTTTAATTAACTTAACACCAAAGGGCGGAGAGAAATTTTCCGCCCTTTTTTTGTGACTGGTAAATAGACTGTATGGCACGCTACACTATCAAAACCACAGTCGACATCACCCGGTCCAATCCTGATAGGGCTGACCCTGACCAACTCAAACAAGCACAGCAATCAAACTTCAATGCACTGCTACAGGGCATTGGCATGAGATCAAACGTGGAGTGGGATAAGGATCCTCAGCGTGTAATTGAGGATGATACCGCATACTGGATTTGGGAGTTTGAAGCAGAAAGAGATGACGTGTTCTTGTACAACGGAGACACCACAGGACTGCTCAAGAAGGACTTGCACGGAATACCCATCATAAAAAATTTAACAGAGACCGTTAAATTTAACAAGTGCCTTTTCCTAACCATAAACGGTAATCAGAACACCTGGATTGACGAATCCTAGAATTCACTGGCATTATTATTTCTTCCCAATATTAATTAAATATTAGTATGAACAAGTTATATTACAACACGATAATGTTTAGCACGATCTTCTTTATGTTGTTCGGCTTCCTATTATCACTGTATGGCTTACACACAGACGCCCATAACATAGTTTATGTTGGCGTGGCTATAATGAGCGGTGTGTGTGCTGTGTGGTGGTTTTGGGTTATGTTTGTGATCAAGGATATGTTCTTAAGGGTTGAAAAGGCAGCGGATAAAATGATTGAAGTTAAGGAAGAATTGACGGGCATAAAGGCATTGATACGCAAACTGTTTTCATCCGAAAGAGATAAATAAAGTATCAAAGGCACACACTAGGCTATCTATAAAAACGCATTAGGCCAACTTAGAGTTTACTAATTGCCCCAGGAGAAGGGGAGTTTTGGAGAATATTAGATGGCGTCAAGCCCAACAACAAGTTTAGAAAAAGAAAGTTTGGAAGCACACGTGGATCTGTGCGCTCTTCGCTATGAGCAGTTAGATAACCGCATGACCAAACTTGAACAGAAAGTTGAACACATCCACGAAGATATAGTGCATGGTCAGAAGTCAATGACAAAGGTTCTAGTTGGAACAGCAGGCACAGTAATTGCAGCAGTTGCATCAGTTATCGTTACCATACTGCTCAAGATGTAAGCACTCAAATCATTAAACGTTTAAATATAGGCCTAAGGGGCCTTTTTTTATGAGTGACGTATCCAAACGTTTTGAACAGTTAGTTAAGAACACCTACAAGAAATTCTTGGATCAGGGTACCATACTGCCCGTTAAAACACCCGAGGGTATTCTGGTTGGTGACGTATTAATCCAAAGTGACGGAGCACTCAAGAACATAGTAAGAAACGGTGAGGTATTATACAAGCACATCAGCCTAAATGCAGTAGCCATAAGAATAGCCAACCTAGTTGCCTGGAACAAAAACCAGCGATTATGCAAGGAATTATACGATCTGGACCTAGAATACAGCAAACATTTTATTGACAGCAAACATTTTATTGATAACTATCATAAAGCAGTAAATAGTAATAACGAAGCAAGGGCAGAAATACTGTGGACACGCTATGAAATAGCAAAAGAAAAAGCAGTATTTGCCAAGGATCGTGCAGAAGATTTAGCACGGTTTTGAATAAATATAATATAACATCTGGGAAGAAGGACAATGAAAACACAAGACTTATTTAAAACAAAAGCAGCAAAGGTGAATGAATCAATTCACAAGGCATTTGGTAAGAAAATTGATTTTTCTACATTTGATGCTCCTAAGTTAGAGGATGCACGTAACAAACTGCGAACACAAATTCATCAGGCTCGTAGCCAATCTGGATTCAACGAGAATCTAGAAAACGATGCATACCATCAAGCACAATGGATGCTGGATGCAATCAACAGAGAACTATCAGAAAGAGAAGAAAAAGCAATTGACAGTCTTCAAATCCCAGAAGATATTAACACAGAAGAATCAAACTCCGGAGAAGAAATGGAAACTAAAGTTACAGAAGGTGAGATCCAGCAGGCTAGTGCGATCGTCACAGCAAAGACAATGGTTGATAGATTGAGCCGATTCATTGAAGAGATCTCCAGCATGGAAAACGAAACACTTCTTCAACTAGGCGATTCAATTAGAGACGAAATTGGCCAAGCAGAATCAAAATCATTCATCGAAAGTTCTGCACCAGCAATCCAAGCAGCATTGGAAAATTTAAAACAAACTAGAGAAACACTTTCAAATGCAGTTGGCGTATTAGCAGGCGAGCAAACAGCAGGTGACATGTTAGGCGCAGAACCAGAAGAAGGTGGCGAGACTGACATGGCAGCACCAGCAGACGCAGAAGCACCAGCAGAAGCACCAGCAGATGATTTTGCAACAGCAGAACCAGCAGCAGGCGGAATTGAAACCGCAGGTAGAGAACAGCGCGAATCAATTAATTACGAATCACGTTTGCTTAGAACACTAGCAGGTTAATTATGAAACTATCGGAGTTCTATCTAGATAGAGAACTTACCGATGCACTTCCCCCTCCGGGAGCAGGTGCAGCGACACCTCCACCAACAGTTCCTGGACAGACACAAAATGTTGCAACCGATCCTCAGGCACAAGCCAAGATGATGGCACAACAGGCAGTTGACCTACAGAATAGAAAGAAAGAGTTGCAGGATCAAATCAAGGCCAAGCAACAGGAATTAATGGACCTCCAAAAAGAACTAGCGAGCATCAAGTAATGAGATTTGTAGAATTTGCACCAAACCAAATGATTGATAGATACGTTGTGGTATTGAAAAATTTAATTGGTCGTGCATCAGCCAAGAAGGCACCAGCCAAACTAAATTGGGCAGGATTGAATCAAATCCTAAAATCAAATGATGCTTCGGTAGCAGCAGACTATGAAACATTCAAGGCGATGTATGATAGTTCACCAGCACTACAGAACCTAGTCAAAAACTTCAACGCAGATGGAATTGAATTAAATGTTCCGGGCGCACCTGATGCAGACCAAGAAGCACCACAGGGCGACCAATCCAGCCAGGATGCAGTGGACCAAACGGCAGCATCAGCAGCACCACAGCAATTGGCACAACAAACTTCCTAATCACTCTTGACAAATTAGTATAATGGTTGTACTATATACAGTATGACTGATGAAACTACACTTATGACCCCACCACCGTTCGTTGAAAGATTCCAATACAAAGAGCTTCAACAGATAAATGATTCTGTTACACGCAAACGTGTGTACCTTACTCCTGAAGGAGATAAACTTCCTAGCGTAACAACCATCCTTAGCAGCACAAAGGACATGACCCATTTGAACGAATGGAAGAAGCGAGTTGGAGAGGAAAATGCAAAACGAATTACCACAGAAGCCGCCGGCATAGGAACTGCCATGCACGGAAACTTGGAAAGATACCTTTGTGGAATGCAAAGGCAACCAGGTAATAATCCCGTACACGTACAGGCAAACAAAATGGCCGACGTAATTATTGAAAACGGTTTAAAGCACGTTGACGAAGTTTGGGCAATGGAACAGTCGTTATACTTTCCAGGACTGTATTCAGGCACAACAGATCTATGCGGGGTGTTCAAGGGCAAGCCAGCAATCATGGATCACAAGCAAACCAACAAGCCCAAGAAGGAAGAATGGGTTGAGGATTATAAACTACAGTTAGTAGCATACGCACTAGCACACAATGAAGTATATGGAACCGACATAAAGACAGGTGTAGTATTCATGTGTTCAAGAGATCTACAGTATCAACAATTTGAAGTAACTGAGGAAACGTTTCCTAAGTACAGAGATATGTGGTTAGACAAAGTAGAGGAATACTATAAGAGCCTATGATAGACTACAAGTTTTATTGTGTAGATCAAAAAGGACAGGTACCTAATAGAAATCTTATAACAGGTTTGGTTCCATCTGATAGATTATTACAGGACATACGAGAAGCCTACGATTATCAAGGTGCTGTTATATATGTAGACAGCAATATCTTTTCGTCATCGGCAATAGAAAAACAAATATTCGAACAAAGAATTAATAAGGCATTAATAACAAAATTACTTGTAGATCATTCTTATGAAACTGGATTGTCTGAAACAGATTATAATAAAAAAATTTTACAGATAGTAAAATTAGGAATTGATGCAAAAGACATTTTGTTTGTTTTAAATAGAAGTGCTTATGCAGAATGGATGGACAAGCACATTAGTCAAATTGTGTTTATTGATCTTTTTGCTGTTTCGGCAGCGGTTCGCCATGCTATTGATAACATGCCATCAAGTCAAACTAACGTTGACGAAAGACCTAACAAGATTAATTTACTCGTAGGTAAGATAGATAAACCTTCTAGGTCTCTGATACTAAAATCATTTTTTGATAGTAGTTTAAAAGATTCCACATTGTTTAGCGTTCTAGGAATGCCGCAGGATGTTTCACAGCACAGCGAAGAATTCTTAAATTTTTTAAAGCATAATCAAGGTCCGGTGGATGGCGTTGAAACGTTTAATCAAATAGATGGCATTTCCAGCCAAGGATGGACCAACGACACGAGTGTGTATGACAACACCTCTGTTAGTTTTATTTGTGAAACACACGAAACTAACAATTCTTTGTTCATAACTGAAAAAACTTATAGACCTATTCTTAACAGGCATCCGTTTATTGCGAGAGCAAGTTTTCCGTTATTGGATTATCTTAAAGCAATTGGTTTTAAAACTTTTGAAGCATTCATTGACGAAAGTTATGATAAATCGCGAGACATTACCAAGGAACACAGTGATACACTAGTAAAACGTGCTGGAGAACTATTAGAACAAGTAAAAAATAATCCTGCAGAAATACAGGAAATAGTAGATCATAACTACGAAACTCTAATCAAGTTTGCTCAAAGCGAACTAGCCAATCTAAACTATCGTATTTTTTCTGCATTATAATAGCAGTTAATATCTGCACATATTTTATTTGTCAGCATGGATAAATACTAAAAAGAAATCAGGAGTTTATTAAGTGGCTGTCGTTCAAATTAGTAAAATACAGATCCGAAGAGGACAGAAAAATTCAAATAGTGGTGTTCCACAATTAAGTTCTGCTGAACTAGCGTGGGCCGTCGATTCGCAGGAACTATACATTGGTAACGGTTCCGTGCAAGAAGGCGCACCATATGTTGGTAACACCAAGATACTTACAGAACACGACAACATACTAGAACTAGCATCCAGTTATAGATTTGCATCAGACGATCCTAGCATTACACTTTCACAGCCAAGAGCATTACTAGGAAAAATTGACGAGATTGAAGTTTCAGTTTTAGACTTTGGAGCAGTCCCTGATGGATCAACAGATTGTACGACCGCATTTAGAAATGCCCTTACAGAATTATTTAGAAATACAGATGACAAGTACAAGAAAGTATTAAAGGTTCCTAACGGAGAATATCTGTTTACAACTGATTTAGAAATTCCTAGCAATGCTATTATTAGAGGCGAAACACAAGCACAAGCAATTTTACATATTGACAATCGTAACATTAGATTTGTTACTGCGGCAGGTACTGGTTCAAATTCATTTTCAAGCAGTGACAGACCAGAAAACATCACAATTGAAAATTTAACGATAAGAAGAGCAAACGGCCAGACCATTCTTACAGGAGTTCGCAACTCATCATTTAACGGAGTTAGATGGAAGGGAGAATACAACCTAGGTATTTCACCATCTTCGATTGTACTATCTACTCATCCTGCGGCAGTATTCTGGAATAATACCGTTGCTGGTATTAAGGTAGACAAGATTGCATTTAATGATTGTGTGTTTGAAGCAAATGAGATATCAGTAAAATCAAATCAAACCATTGTAACAGATACTGCTGTAGACTTCAACAACAGTAAATTTATGATAAACGATACAGCACTATATGTAAACGGTGTTGCTGGACAGCAAAACAACTGGAATTTAGAACATTGTAAATTTGAGGAAGTTGGCAGATACGTTTGGTATTCAACAGCAGGTATTGGAACAAAGTTTTTCAGATGCGATTTTAAAAACTGCGGTAACCAAAATAATACAGCAGACAATCCTTCCTGGTCTATGGTATCGTTTGGTGAAAGTGGCAACAACCTTGTTATTGCCTGTACTAATGATAGACAACAGGCCGCAGGAATTGTTACATCAGAAACTATACCAAACATAACAGAAGTCTATAACAGTGATAAGGTAGAATTTTTAAATAAGAATATTTCGCAAATTTATCTATCAAACAGTTTTAGACCAGTAACAACTTTTTCTGCACTGAACAATTACATTACTGTAAACTATGTTCTTAGATTAGGCGTTCACATTAGGCACGGAAAACTTACATTACTTGTTGGTGATGATCTTTCTAAATTATCGTTCACTGACAGTTACCAATATTCGGATAATTCAGAGGCATCGGAAGGCGGAAGAATTATGTCGAACTTTGAGTTTGATGCTGAACTCAGAGACAATGACAGTGACAGCGGCATTGAAACCATTGTCATTTACTATAAGAATCCTATTTCCACAGGTCAAACAGGAAACATCTCGTTTGATGTAACCTATGGTGTTTAACTACACAAGAACATCCTGTGGATAGAATATTAAAGGATTGAACAAATTTCCACTTGTTCAATCCTTTTTTATTTGTTAAACTATAAAGAATATATTATATGCAACCGTAGGGCATTGTAGCACTTCATTTTTTAGCCATCAAATCGTGGTTGAAGAAATGCATCTGATAAATACCCTTACTACATATTAATGAAAGAAGAGAAGGCAAAATGACAAAAGAGATATACATCACAAAACGTTCCGGCGACAGAGAAAGACTAGATCTAGACAAGATGCATTTCGTGGTAGAAGAAGCCTGCAAAGGTCTATCAGGAGTTTCATCATCGCAGATCGAAATGAACGCCGATTTACAATTTTATGACGGAATGACAACAGACGAAATTCAGAACATTCTGATTAGAAGTGCTAACGATTTAATTTCGTTAGAAAATCCCAACTATCAATATGCGGCTGCAAGACTATTACTGTACAGCCTACATAAAAAAGTCTACGGCAGATACGAACACATTTCTTTGGTTGATACCATCGATATGAATATTGAGCGTGGCGTCTATGATCCTGCTATCAAGGACAAGTACACGCAAACAGAATTGAAGAAGATGAACACATGGATCAAACATGATCGCAATGAAGAATTTACCTATGCCGGTTTACGTCAAGTAGTGGACAAATATCTCTGTCAGGATAGATCAAATGGCGACATTTTTGAAACGCCACAATTTATGTATATGATGATTGCAGCCACTCTCTTCGCAAACTACCCAAAGGAGACACGTTTAACCTACGTGAAAAAATACTATGACGCGACCTCACTATTTAAAATCAACATCCCAACCCCTGTCATGGCCGGAGTGCGTACTCCTATTAGGCAGTTTGCTAGTTGTGTTCTCGTTGACGTCGATGATACTCTTCCTAGCATTTTTAGTAGCAATTCCGCTATCGGTTATTATATTGCTCAAAGGGCTGGTATTGGAATTAATTCGGGCCGCATTAGGGCGATCAACGCAAAAATCAGAGGAGGCGAAGTAGCACACACGGGTGTTGTTCCCTTCTTGAAAGTTTACGAAGCAACAGTGAGATCATGCACACAGAATGGTGTGCGTGGAGGTAGCGCAACTACCCATTTCCCTATTTGGCATTATGAAATTGAAGACATTCTTGTGCTAAAGAATAACAAGGGCACAGAAGATAATCGAGTTCGTAAACTAGATTACTCAATTCAAATTAACAAACTATTTTATGAAAGACTGCTGGCCAGTGAAGACATTACTCTTTTCTCGCCTCACGAAGTCCCAGAAGTATATGATGCATTCTATTCAGGAGACAACGAAAAGTTTAAGGAAGCCTATGAAGCAGCAGAGCGCAAGACATCCATTCGCAAGAAAAAGATCAAGGCAATGGAACTGTTCGGCGACCTACTAAAAGAGCGTGCTGAAACAGGACGCATTTACATAATGAACGTCGATCATACAAACTCGCACAGTTCATTTAAGGATCCTGTGTACATGAGCAACCTATGCCAAGAAATTACACTTCCAACTAAACCTATTCAACATATTGATGATGAGCAGGGAGAAATTGCGTTATGTATTCTTTCCGCAATTAATGTGGGACTGATTAATCATTTAGAAGAATTAGAAAATTTATGCGATCTAGCAGTTAGAGCATTGGAAGAAATTATTGACTACCAAGGTTATCCTGTTAAGGCTGCTGAACTTAGCACCAAGGCAAGACGCTCACTAGGAGTTGGCTACATCGGACTTGCACACTATCTTGCAAAGAATAAAGTTAAGTATGATGACAAGGATGCATGGAAGTTGGTGCATCAACTCTCTGAAGCATTCCAATACTATCTGTTAGTAGCAAGTAATGAACTTGCCAAGGAGCGTGGTGCTTGTGAATATTTCAGCCGCACTAAATATGCGGACGGCATTCTTCCTATTGACACATATAAGAAAGATGTTGACGACGTGATCAAGGCGAAACTAGAATATGATTGGAATGATCTTAGGAAGGATATCAAAGAGCACGGCCTACGCCACTCAACACTGTCCGCACAAATGCCATCGGAGAGCAGTTCCGTTGTGTCAAACGCAACAAACGGTATCGAGCCACCTAGAGCATTCCTGTCCATTAAGAAATCCAAGAAGGGGCCTCTTAAACAGGTTGTTCCAGAGTATAACAGGTTAAAGAACTTCTATACTCTACTTTGGGATATGCCAGGTAATGAAGGTTACATTAATATTGTTGCCGCAATGCAGAAATTCTTTGATCAGTCTATTTCAGGTAACTGGTCATACAATCCATTACACTTCGAGAACAACGAAGTTCCATTGAGTGTAATGATGAAAGACATGCTGACAACCTACAAGATGGGTTGGAAGACATCATATTATCAAAACACCTACGACTTCAAGGGTGAGGAAGATAACGTACAACCACAGGGTTTGGAAGAAACCGTGGTTGACACAGAAGTAAATGGTGCTACAATGAATGGTACTATGAATGGGCATGTTAACGGCCATATTAATGGACACTCGAATGGCGTTGAGGCTGTTCCTGTATCCGATGACGATACAGAGTGTGAGGCTTGCAACATATAATGAGTTATGACGAAAAAGAAAGAGAAACCAAAATTGGCTAAAACAGTCTTTAACAAAAATAAAGTAGACTTCACAAAACAATATATGTTTTTTGGAGAGGATCAGAATACACAGCGTTATGATGTGTTTCGCTATCCTGAGTATGATAAACTTAACCAAACCATGTTGGGTTATTTCTG
>Ga0222714_10005265_pt1 | contig 12379 bp, 18 predicted proteins | sample C33_3DmetaG_FD_165048 | JGI IMG/M metagenome (GOLD analysis project Ga0222714, IMG submission 165048) | Estuarine water microbial communities from San Francisco Bay, California, United States - C33_3D | ecosystem: Environmental > Aquatic > Marine > Unclassified | place: USA: California... | reverse complement strand
GCAAGGGGGGTTTCGTTTTTTAAAAAACCTTTTCCCTGTAGTGCCTGGTTACGGGCTTGTACCCTTTGGGCGTTCTTTCGGTTTACGTAGGTTGCGCCTCGTCTGCTGTTACAGGCTTTACAGCTGGGTACTAGGCCGTCCTCATGGGTACCGCCTAGGTCGGCTTCGATCAAATGGTCGGCTTCGGTTGCTGGTGCTTTTCGACACCAATAGCAGACGGGTTTATCGCGTAGTAGTTCGGCTCGAGCCCGTTTGTATGCTTCAGTTTGGTGGTCTTTTGCCATGTCCCTACTACTTACGCTGGTGACTATTACATATTTTCAGTTCTTGGTTATTAGTTCTTATTAAGCGGTCAGGAAATCCGAGGTCGGAAAACCTGTCCCCGGTTGTGGAAAAGTTAGGTACTTCTCCCCAGGGTTATCCACAGGCTGGTCGTATATCAGGGTATGGGTAGACCATAGGCCGGCGCTATCCTGCTGTTTTATGCGGCGTATGTACCCGTAGGTTTCTAGCTGGGTCATGGCTGACCGTACCGCGTGTATACCGTCGGGGGACTGACTAGCCAGGTTCGCCGTCGTGGTTCGCCAATTGTCGGGTTTCGACAGTAGGTAGACCAATAAGCCTCGGGCGCGCCAACCTAGACGGTTATCGGTCAGTACGTCGTTTCGTATAACGGTGAAGTTTTCGCGCGGTCGTGGCGCTCGAATAATCACAATTCGCCCGTTTCGTGGCGCCTGATCGTTTCCCTGGTCGTTTGTAGTGCTTTCTTAGCGTGATCTAGTTCGGCCTCGAGCTGTCGGCAACGGGCCGCTAGGCCGTCGATCACGTCATTAGCGTTTTGTAGCTGAAACTCGCGAAACTTCACGGTTTCGTTCAGGTCGTGAATTTTGGCGGCCTGCTCGTCAATATGGGTACGGGCTAGGGATATTTGGCGGGCCCATTCGGCCATTTCCTGTCGGGCTTGGATCAGGTCGTATACCTCGGTCATTTCTTTAGCCTTTCTTTTATTGTGGTGATGTCTCGAGGGCGCCATAGGTGTACCTCGGCGCCGGCGGCCGCCAGGTCGGCTAGCCATTCGTCCTGTTGAGGTGACGTTCGACCTATGGCCGATTTGAGTTCGATAAACAGCAGGTCAGGCGGTCGAACTAGCACCAGGTCAGGAAACCCGGCGTGGCCCTGTATAGGTGTCGCCCATTTTCCGCTAGGCATTTGTGCGGGTCGGCCGTGATGAACCCGCCACCCGTACAGCTTCGCTAGCTCGATCACGGCGTTTTGTAGCGCCTTTTCGTTCACCTTAAACACGTCGCCTATGTTTCGGTCGTCGCGGGTCATGGCCGGTTTGGGTAGCTCGTGACGGGCCATAGGCGGCCCTGGTTTACGTAGTAACCGTTTATGCGGTTCTCGTGGCGGTGTACCTCAAGGTAGGGCATAGCTTCGGTTAGGGGTAGCCAGCCGGCCAATTCGACGCGGTTTAGCTGGTTACCTATCCAGGTCAGGAAATAGCGGGCGTAAGGCGGTTTACCGTGTGGGCCGGCCTGGGTTTCGCGGTGCTTTATATACAGGTTTCGGCCCGGTGTAGTGGTGCGAACCTCGATATAGGGCGTGACGTCGAAACCGTCGGGGCCGTCGTAGCGGTCTATCCATTCGCCGCCCGTGTACTTCGCTACCGCTAGTTCGCCGGCGCATGACCGTACCCAAATATCTAGTTGCTCGTCATCGGTTCGTTTATGGATCATCGACGGTTGTGACCAGGTGTAGGTTTCGTCCATTTTTCGGGCGGCGGCTGTCCTAACTCGGGTCATTTCCTCGGCGCTTAGGTGAATCGTGACCATTAGGCGGGCTTTCGTTCGGCGGGCTTTAGCCGGTCGATCAGGGCCGTAGCGTCGGCTTTCGTAGCCGGTACTTCGCCGCTGTAGCCCAGGCGGTCCAAAAACTTTAGTTGCGCTGGGCTAGGCGGTTGCGGGCTCGAAGGTCGGGCGGCCGAACCCAGGCCGGCGCGTTCTACCTTGCTCATTTCCTCGACACTCGGCCGGTTTATAGCGCCTTGGTATTTCCAATTCGCGAGCGCGCGGCCCACGCAAGAAGTTTCCGCGTTTTCTACGGCGCTGGTTTCGTTCACCCTCGAGGACCCGCGTACTTCCTCGGCAAAACCGACGGTCGTCGGTACCAGGTCGTCGCGGTGTCGGTAGACCGCGGCGCGCATAAGGACCCGTTCGCCGTCGTCTACCAGTAGCTCGGTGACTATGCGGCCGTCGGGGTTATCGGCCCAAAATAGGGGTAGCCGGTCGGCTACCGTCGAATAGTTCGGTAATGCCATGTCGGGACACTTTCTACTAGGTTTGCGGTAATCGTACCGTATGGGTGTGTTACGGATAGATTTTTAGACGTCGGCGTAGTTTTTGGCGTTGCTGTTCGGTCGTCCCGCCGTAAATGCCGGGTAGGTCACGGTCGGCGAAATGTAGGGCGTAGCTTAAACATTCGTCGCGTACTAGACAGTTCGAGCAGTAAGCAACGGCGGCCGCTACTTTTTTGTTTTCGCCTCGGCCAGGGAAAAATAGGGCGGTGTCGGCGCCGCGACAGGCGGCCCGGTCGCGCCACGCTAGCGACACTTAAGGCGCCAGGGGTCCCAGCCACATTTACCGGCCTGTTCTCGAGCTTCATATAGGCGGCGGGCAAACGTCAGGTTGGCTAGCGGGTCGGTCATGTCGGCGTGTGTCCAACCCATGTCGGCTAGCCACGCTCGGTGTATTTGGTTTATTTGGGTTAGCCCGACGTCTACCGGGTTTCCTGTTGTCGCGTTTCGGCGTATAGCACCAGGTAAACAGCGGCTTTCGCGCCATATCACACTTAGTAGCGTTTCGATCGTTTCACGCTCGGCGGGCCAACCGGCCATAATGGCGGTATCTACCCATTCTTGGCATGGTGTATCAGGGCCTACCAGGGCTATAGGTGTCGTGGTGGTGGTAGGTGGCGGGCTGACGGTAGTTGTCGGGGCCGCGGTGGTACTCGAGGGCGGTAGCGGCGTGTAGACGATCGTCGGCGCCGGTACGGTCGGTTTAAGCGGCGTAGCGTCGGTATCGACAGCTAACGCCCATAGGCCGGCGTAGGTTAATACGCCCGCTAGGGCTAATGGGGCTAGTTTCACGTTGCTTCTCCTACGGTCGGGTCCCTGTCGGGCGTCGGATAGCCCGAGGTTTACCGAATTCGTCGGGACGCGTCAATTACCTTTTTTGCGGCCAATAATCGGATCGACCGAAACGCCCGCTTTGGCGGCTAAACCGTTGCCTATCGCATAGCCGATAATGGCCGACAGCAAACCTACGCCGGCGTCGCGGCTAATGCTGTCGGTTGCCATTAGGACGGTAATACAAACCAGGGCGACCAGGGCAATAAGGGCTTTCGGCGGGTTCGCAATATTCATTATTTCGTTTCCAAATCGGGAAAAGCGGCGACCGCCTCGAGTACGGCCGGCGGCGGGTTGTCGCCACATACGTAGCGTATATGCCAGGGTTCGGCGTTTGGACCGTTAGCCACTTCCCACGAAAACCCGTAGCGGATCGCTGAGGACTCAAAACCGTTAGGGCCGAGTAGCCATTCCAGCAAATCGCCCGACGCGTTAGCGACGTCTACGGCTAGCCCTAGACCGTGATTAGACGTACCGGGGGTAGCCATAGGGGCCACGCCTGGTTTTAGGTACCAGGGGCGACCCTGGTAAACGCGGGTAACCCTTGGGCTACGACCCGTGTTTTTTGGGCTGTACCGCTGTAGGAAACCTGATTCTTGGCGGTCGTAGCTTCGGTAACAGTCGGCGGGGCTGGTCGGCTTTAGCTCGTGGCCGGCGAAGTATGCCTCGAGGGCGAGCGCGTCAAATGCGACCCGGGCGGCTGGGTATAGCTTTCCTTTCGGGTAGCTGTGTAGCGCCTCAAGTTTCGCCGCTGGTAGCCGGCCGTTCGTGACGTCCTGTAGGCCGCTAGGGACAATTAGGGGTAGTACGTGGTAGGTCATGCGGGCGGTGTCGGCCATACCGGGTTAGCCGGGTCGGTCGTATTAGCGGGCAGGTCGCGCAACGCTTGGCGATAGCCGGCCCATTCGAGGCTATCTACGGGCGCGTCGGCTACTTGTGTCCAGTCAGTCGCCGCCAAAATTGTATTACGTTGATCACGTAATAGCGCCCATATACCGTTTTCGGCGGGTTCCAAGGCGTCTATTTCCTCGGGCGTTAGGTCCGTTTCGACCGTTTCGCCGGTTTCGCAATTTACTACTAATTTTTTCACTAGGAAACTCCGTATAGGGTGTAGGTACCGCCGGTAAGCGTTGCGCCCGACGAACTGTCTAGCTGAATTGAGTTGAGAACGTAAGCGCCGCCCGCGTACTGTCCGTGGCCGAACATATGGCCGGCGGCGTCTGATCGGCGCGAACGCGAATAAAACTCGCAATTTTGGAAACGGCTAACCGAGTAATGAGGAAACCAGGCGTCGAGGTTCATAGTAAAACCCGACGTCCAAAAACCGTTATCGACCTGCCAGCCAACAGCCGAAGGAGTAAGCACAACGGTACTACCTGAAACCACTTGACGCCTATAGCTACTGCTTGTAAAACCGTTAAAGCGCAAATACCAACTATTAGTGGCATCAACCGTAATAGTGTCGCAAACGAAATATAGGTGTTTATAGGTTGCGGGAATAGACGACAAAACAAATGACGAACCCGACAGGGTGCCCGACGCGATTACCGAATAGCCACCCGACGACGCTACGGCTTCCCAACCCATACCGCCGGCGCCGTCGGCCGTCAGTACGTAACCGTCCGTAATTCCTGTCGGGTCGGCTTCGTTTAGGTTGGTGCCAATATTGTTCATTTGGGCGGCGTTCAGTACGTCGCCGTCCGAAAAATCGGTTTTCGTGGGCCAGGTCATTTTTTCGTTCTCCTAAAGTGTGCTGGTACCTAAAATACCGAATTCTGACGACCCGAGTACGAAAGCAGTACCGAGGGGTATAGCTGTCGTGAATGTCGTGAACCAGGTACCTGGGGTTATTTGGTGGGTGACGCCCTGAACGGTTAGGTCGGCTGTGATCGGGCCGCCGACGGTCGTTCGGGTTACTTGGATCGGGTCGCCTATGTCTAGCTCGAGGGCGGCCGCTACCCGGTTTGACGGGCTCGAACAGTCGATACCGATAGACCTGATAAGCAGGCCGACCGATTTACGGGCGTTCAGAATACTGTTAGCTTGGCTGAGGGCCTGGGTGTCGGTTTCCATAAGTAGCCCGGTACGCGACAGGGACCGCCGGTAATAGTTGCTAATGCTGGTCGCGTCCTGGGCGTTTTGGGCGGTGCCGCCGACTCGGGTAACGGTTACGTCGTTTGCTAGGTCGGTGTCGTCTAGCGTGACGTCGATCGCCTGGTACTGAATGTTCGTATTGGTGTCGTCGAAATAGGTTTTTGTCGTTGTCGCCTGTTGGCTAAGGGCGTCTTTTGATTTAAAGACGGCGTTACCGGCGGCGTCCATATACAGGGCGCCTAGTTCGGTGTCCTCGAGCTGTTGTAGGACCGTGAGGGCTTGACGGATACCGCCGGGGTCGTCCTGAACGGTAACCGAACCCGTCGAAATGGTCGTTTGGCTAGACGGCCAGCCGGCGGCGGCGAGAACGTCGGCTACGCGGTCGCCGGTATCTTGACCGGCTGACGCGCCGGCGATCGTATCCACTTCGGCCAGGTTTAATAGCCGAAACCCGTCGTTAGCGACAATATTGACGCGGGCCAGGTCGGCGCCCTGGGGGTAGGTGTAATCCCAGGACGTTATATAACCGGAAAACAGGTAGTAGTCGTTTCCGCTGTATGACGCCGAAATTCGTATTTGGCGTAGGGGCAGAATGTCGCCGTAATAGGGCCCTGACGGGTTTTCGGGGTTTAGGTCGCCGGTGTCGTCGTACAGCTCGAGAACAGCTACGCCGCTGTCGTAGTGGTCGAAAATGCGGTCACGGCCACGCCGAATATTTAGGCTGGTGACCTGGCTAGTGACGTCTACAGGTAACGCCGCTGAAGTACCCAGTACGCTTGTACCTAAAATGCCTTGGCTAGGTGATCCGAGTACCAGGGCGTTACCGAACCCGGCGCCGGTACCGAACCGAATTTCGACTTTCGGGGTTGCGGGAAGTGCCATTAGTAAACCAGCTGATTACCGCTACGTTGGCTATCGGACAGGCCGCGTCGTACCGTTTCGATGAGGTCGCGTTCGCTAATAACCGACCCGGCGACGTTAATAACGATCGTGTCCCCGCCGGCGTTTGGGCTGATACGGCCGGCGCCTGTCGGAATAAACAGTTCGGGCCCGTTTTCGCCTACCAGGTAGGGCGTATTTTGGGCGACGAACCCGCCCATAGCGCGAGCGGGATAGGTGACCGACGTTCGGCCCGAACCCATACCCGATGTAGTGCCGGCGGCCGCGCGGGCTTCCTCGATTACCTGCCTAAACGTCGTGGTTACTTCTCGCGGGATAGCGTTTAGCTGGGTGATGTATTCGAGAAGTTGGGCGCGTAGCGGGCTACCGGGGTCTAGTTGGTCGGCTACTTTTTGTAATTCCTCGGCCTGAATTTTGGCGGTTTCGGCGGCTGTTAGCTGTTCGCCTGACGCTTTCGCCGTGTCGGCGGCGAGTTGGGCGGCGGCGGCGGCCTGACGTAACGCGTTTTCGTATACTTCGTTTTCGGCGGCGGCCAGGTCGCGGGCGGCGTCGGTACCCTCATAGGTACCGTCGATCATGCTTCCGAGGGTGTCGTTATAGGCGGCTACGGCGTCGTCGGTTGCCCAGGTTTGGGATTCGTAGCCGAGCTGGGCGTTAAATGCCGACAGCGTGGCCGTAACGACCGCCTGTAGTTGTCGTTCTTGGTCCTCGAGCTGTTGGTTTAATTCCTCGGCGGCTTGGGCCGCTTCCTCGCTTTCGTCGGTTAGGCCGGCGATCGCGTCGCTATGACGTTCGGCGTCGGCTTCGGCCTGCTGGAACCCGGCGACCTGCTCGCCAATAATACGGTTCACTTCCTCGGTCGTAAGCCCTAAACCTTCTTGGATTACGTTTAGGTCCCGCAACCGTTCGGTTGTACCGATACTGGTTTGGGCGAGCTTCGCTACGTATTCCTCGGCGTTACCGAATTCGCCGGCGAACAGCGCCGCGGCGTAGGTTGCGGCGAATTGCTGTTTAATGTTTTCGTCGGTTGCTTTCGACAGCTCGCCTAATTCCTCTTGGAATTTGGCGGCGTTTTTAGCGGCGTTTTGGGCGTGTAGCGAGTAAACCAGCAGGGCGCCGCCGAGGGCGCCGGTCGCTACGCTCGCTGTTTTGGCGGCCAAACCGAACCCGGTTAGGGTCGTTCTAACCGACTTCATCAGGCTACCGACCAGCCCAAACGTGACTATTAGCGTTTTAGCTTCTTTAGGTAGGGCGCTGAAACCGTCTATTAGCGGTTTAATGACCTGTAATAGTTGGGTCATTACAGGTACCAGGGCTTCGCCTATTTCGGCCCTAGTGTTCTCAAAATCGGCTTTTAGGATACGTTGGCTATTTGCCAGGCTGTCGGACGTGTTAGCGAAATCGCCGGCCGTTTGGGCGGTGCTTTCCATTAGCAGGCCGTAGCGGGCCGTCACCTTTTCGGCTTCGGTCATACTGGCGGCCGAGTCCGAAATCCCGTTTTCGACTGCGTAGGCGGCGACAGCGGCCGCCGACAGGTCGATACCGAACGCCCTAATAGGTTCGGTCGAACCCGCTAGTGATGACTGGAAAATTTGGGCGGCTCGAGGAATGTCGAGGTTCATAACCGACGCAAAGTCGGCTATACGGGTCGTTAGCTCGGTAGTGACGCCTACGACGTCGCCGTTAGCGCCTGCTAGCTGTTTTGTAAAACCGGCGAATTGGACAGCAAAAGCGTTAAATTCGGTTTTCGACATTCCGACGGCTTTAGCGGCGTTTTCGCCAAATTCGAAAATACCCTCGGACGCTTTACCAAACGTGACTTGTACGGCGTTAGCGCTTTCGGCTAGGTCCGACGACGCGTCAATAGCGCCTTTAGCGAACCCAATAATTTTTTGTGTTGCGAACGCGCCGCCGATAGCTTTAGCTACGTTCCCCATTTGGTTTTGTAGGGACCCGGCCCGCTTTTCGACGTCTGCGAACGCGGCCTTAGCTTTGGCCGCGTCGGCGGTCATTAAAATGCTTATTGCGGCTTTTTTGGCGGCCATTATCCGAGGTTCCTATTCCAAATTTCGTAGACCTGCGCTAAATACGCTTCGGTCACTTCGTCTACCCGTTTATCGGCGGCTCGATACAAAAACGGGTTTGGGTGGATACGGCGACGTCCCCAGCCGAAATGTATAGGGCCGGCGTACGGTACTTTCGCCCGGCCGGCCGATACCACGCCGCCGCGCTGTTGCCCGCTAGACCTAATCGTATTTTTTAGGTTGCCCGACCTAACGGGTACCTCGGTACGGGCCTGACGTTCGACTATTTCGGCCGCTGTTTTACCAGCCGCTTTAAAATCGTCTTTAGCGGCGTCGTCGAGCTTTACCAGGGCCCGACGTAGTTTGTCGATACCCTCTACTCGGATCGGACCGCCATAGTCGATAGCCATTATCGTCGTTCGCTTGCTTTCTTGATCGCTTCGCCACGATCGTTTAGGTATTGGACGATCGCGTTAAAAACGTCGGGGTCGGTATCCAACAGGTCGTTAGGTGCTATCCCGGTTTCGCAAGCGATCGCGGCCACTAGGTTTAGGTACCCGCCTTTTAATCGTTCTCGTCTTTTGGGTCGTTACCGTCAATTAGAAATTCGACCTTTTCGATTTGGTCTAGCCAACCCTCGAACACTTTTACTTTATGCCCGCTGTTTCTCGAGGCTTCCCACGCCAAATAGTAAACGTGTTCCTGCCGCTGTTCCTCGGCCAGGGCTCGAGTCAGGGACATATTAAAATGACGTTCGAACCCGACCGCCGAACGCGGCGTAATCCGTACTTCATACGCCGGTTCGTCGATCGGGGTCACTTTGAGGCTAATACCTATCATGTCGGGACCCTTTCGGTTACGGGGTTGTCGATCGGGCGAACGTGCCGCCTGTAAACGTCACGCTAACGGTCTGAAGTTCGCCGACCGACGCCGAAACGACCGGCTGGGTCGAAAGCATGGCGTTCGTAATCGTGAACTCGGGGTTAGTGGCCGAAACGGTACCGGGGTCGGCCTTAATAACCAGCGTCGTCGTTCCATCGCCCAAAATGCCGAAAAGCGTATCCTCGATATCGCCGGTCCCGTAAGCGTTAAACAGCTCGAGGGTCACTTCGACCGACTGAAGTCCCGGGGCGAACTTTCGGCCGCTGTCCGAAAACGCGGTAATTTCGAGGCTGTCGTAGCCGAGGTTTACGGTCGCTGTCCGACAGTTGTCGGAAAAATCGACGGTTGCGACGGTCACGCTCGGGTTCGAAAGCGTGTAGGTAGTTGCCATAGTTGATTTCCTTTTAGGTTAGTGACCCTATGCGTAGGGTCAGGTCGTAAGCGGGTAGTTCCTGCGTTCCTACCTGCCATATGGACGGTTCGCCGCTGATCGCGTACAGGCCGCTATTTATGATCGTTTCGGCTTGGGTTAATAGGTAGTCGGCGGCGTCCAGGTTCCCAGGCGGGCCCGCCAAAATTTGGACCAGTACCGTAATATCGGTGACCTTATTCGTGTAGGCCGTGAATTCGGGAATACCGACGAACACGGTTAGCGGTCGGGCGTTTCTCGGGTCGATCACGGGCACCATACCTAACGCCGTCAGGGCGTTAGCTACGTAGGTTCGTGCTTCGACCAGGCGACCGCTAGCGGGCATTTATGCCACCTGCGGCCGGCCGCAACCCAACAGTTGTAGGACACGGCCCATAGTGAACGTCGGCGTGACCGCTACCGACATATCGCTGAACGACTGAAATCCGTCGATACTGCCACGTTCCCTGTACAGGCTCGCGGCGTAGATCACTACCGCAAGCTTCGACGCTGGGTCGGGGACGATCGTCGGGTTATCGACATAGCCCGCTTCCCTGCGGCGCCGGTAGCAAAAGCTATTACTAGCGTTGGTACAGGTTTCGAGGTAGGCGGTGTCGTTTGCGGTTGCGGTTGCGATACCCAGGAATTCGTTTACGTCGTCGCTGTCGGCCCAGGTTACTTCGGTAGTCAGGACGGCGCCGACGGGGGAGAACGACGCTACGTCCTGACCGCCGGCGTGATAGGTCACGACGTCGGTACCGAGGTCTACGGTAATTAGCTGGTTATGACCGTCGAAGTGTTGCCCGACGTTGTAAACAATGACGTGTTCGCCGGCGACCAGGCCGGTAGCGTCCGCGAGGGTAAGGCTAGCTACGTTGTCCGTTAGGACAGCCGTGTTAATTACGTAGGTTGCCATGCGCTACCGGCCCGGTCCTGTCGATCAGACGAACGCGGCCTTACGGAACTTAGCGACGTCGATCATCAACGTAGCGAAGTTACCGCGGAACGCGATAGTGCGGGACAGGTTCGACGGGTTGTCGATCGACAGCGCGCCGCGCTGTTGCTCGAAAATTTCGTAGCCGTCGGCGTGACCGACGATAACCGTATCGTTTGCGAAATTGCTGTCCACGACGACCCGCAAACCAAACGCCACGTTGTCAGTCTGGCCCGGGTTCATGGAACCAAACGCATTCATGGGCCCGGTCATCGGGAAAAGCGGCCGGTCCGCGGTATCGACCAACAGGCCGAGGCTTCGCCACATATTCGGCGACAGGAACAAATGGGTCGGCAGGTAGTCGGTAGCGGTCAAAATTTCCTCGCTAGCGACATACACCCAACGGGCCCATTCGGCCGGATCGGCAATCGACGCAACCGTAAAGTTGGTGGTACTCGAGGCGCCGCTAACGAGGTTGTCGGCGGCGATGTTGTCGGTTTGCTTCGCGTACTGGCGGGCCATGTCGTCGAGAATCAGGCTAAGCACCTCGGGACTCGTCCAGCTAAGGTCCTGTTCGGAAATTTGGACGTAGCCGCCAACCGTCAGTTTCGTGACCTGATTATCAGTAACGACGAACGTGCCGGCCTGAAGTGTGTCGAATTCTGCGGCCTGTTGGGCGATACTCGTGTGGGTCGTCACTTCGGGGCGAATAAACACTTTGCCCGACGCGGGCATAGCCTTCGTACCGATAGCGTCGATAACCGGCCGCAACCCGCGGAGGGAATTGTAGACAGGTCCGACGATCGGGGTCGGCAAAATTCCGGGGGTGTCGGCTGTTCCGACTTCCGGCGCGGCGGCTCGGATTTTGTCGAGCAGGGCGGCGAATTCGTGGCCGCCGCCGAGGTACGCCGAAATATATTCGGCGGCTGTCGGCATACGAAAATCACGTTTCGGTTGGGCCCAAAGCGGTTCGGTTGGGATAGTGACCGGCGCCGGGGCGGCGGCCTCAATTTCGGTAGTTTCCATACATTCTTCCTTTTCTTGGGGTTCGGTGTCGTCGTTCTCGTCGTCCTCGGGGGCGGCGGCGGCGACCTGGTGAATACGGGCGTCCTCGAACGCGGGAACGGCCACTAGCGACAGCTCGTGGAACGTGCCGGCTTCGACGATTAGCGTCCCGTCTTTACCGTGTTTGTATTTTGTGGGTTGTACGCCGACGCTTACGGCGTCGATCGCGCCCATTTTCAGTAGCTCGAGGGCGTCGTTACCTGCGCTGGTTTCCGCAATTTTGGCGGTAAACATAAGCCCTTGCTCGGTGCTTACGCGTTCGGTAACGATACCGACGATACGACCTAGGTCGTGGTTTTCTGCGAGCTTCGGCGCTCGGCCGTCCTCGGGCAGACTATTACGCTCAAACCGTACCTTTTGGCCGAGGCTGTCGGTCGTAGTGACGTTCCAGGGGACGGCTAGGCCGGTAATGGTTCGGGTTGGTGTGTCGTCGGCGGCGGCGTCGATCGACAACTCGGTAGCGGTAAATTTAAGCATTATCGGGCGTGTCCTCGGCTGGGGTTAGGTCGGATAGGTCGGTAGTACCCAAAAGGTCCTCAAGGTCGAATTCCACGTGACGGCCGCGTGGTAGCACGTTGTCGGCGCTTAGCGTTTCCTCAATAGCGCGTAGGTAGGGCATAGCGCCGAATAGTACGAGGTCCTGGCGGGCCTGTTGGGCGTTTTGGTAAGTGAACGTCGAACCTGTCGGCGCGCCGACCAAATAGGGCGGTACGTTCGCGACGTTCGCTAGTTGTAGTGACGCGAATTGGCGGGCTTCGGTTAGCTGTAGTTTCGACGGGTCGCTCGAGAATTCTACGAATTTCACGGCTTCGTTTAGGGCGCCAATAGCGTTCGTTTGGCGGGCTGTCGCCCATGCTGACGCCAGGTCGGCCAAGTCGTCGGCGTCT
>Ga0222714_10005263_pt1 | contig 12383 bp, 7 predicted proteins | sample C33_3DmetaG_FD_165048 | JGI IMG/M metagenome (GOLD analysis project Ga0222714, IMG submission 165048) | Estuarine water microbial communities from San Francisco Bay, California, United States - C33_3D | ecosystem: Environmental > Aquatic > Marine > Unclassified | place: USA: California... | reverse complement strand
CGGATACAGCCAGCGGCCCCACTTCGAGGATCTGCTGTCGGTCATGGTCGGGGTCCCGCTCCCCCTGTGGAGAGCATCGGTCCAGGACCCGCTTCGTCGTCAGGCCGAGGCGGTGGAGGCCGCGGCCCAGGCTCGTGAGCTGGAACTTTACAACGAAACGTACGCGCAGCTTGCCGAGCACAGGTCTGCCGCGCTCCGAGCCGCGGACGTCTCCGAGCTGCTCCGTACCGACGTCCTGCCCCAGGCACGGGCGGCGGTCGAGTCGGGCCTGTCCGCTTATCGCGTGGGCGCGTTGGACTTCATGGCGGTTCTGGAGAGCCGCATGACCGTGAACCAGTACGAAATCGAACGACTGCGTCTCGCCGCCGAGTACCAGAGTGCTCGTGCCGGCATCGACGCGTTGACGGGGGTGATCCCCGGAGGTGACCGATGATACGCTGTTCCCGTATGGCTGGCCTCGCCGTGCTCCTGGCTGCGCTCGTCTCGACCGCGTGCGGCTCAGGCGAAGAACCGTCGATGGGCGCGGGCGCAGGGCCCGGGGACATGGGCGAGATGGATCACTCCCAGCACATGATGGGTGCTCCGACCGATCGTCAGATGGTGCACCTCACGCCGGCTCAGGAACGCGCCCTCGGCGTTCGGTACGTGACCGTGGGTACCCAGCCGCTGGAGCGGACCATCCGAACCGTGGGACGTATCGTCGCCAGCGAGTCGAGAATCGCCGAGGTTACGCCGAAGGTCGACGGCTTCGTCGAGACGCTCGCCATCTCGACGACCGGCGCCACCGTGCGACGAGGCGAGCCTCTGATGACCCTCTACAGCCCTGCGCTCGTGGCCGCGCAGGAAGAACTGATCATCGCGCTGCGCCTCGTCGAGCGGGTCGGTTCGGATTCGAGCACGGCGGGAGCGGACGCGCGGGCGATGCTGGACGCGGCCCGACGGAGGCTCGGGTACTGGGACATCAGCGAGGAGCAGATCTCCCGGCTCGAGTCCACGGGCGAGGTCCAGAAGACCCTCACGCTGGTGTCCCCGGTCGACGGCGTGGTCCTCGACAAGCGCGTGAACGAGGGACAACGGGTGATGCCCGGGGACATGCTCTACCGCATCGCGGATCTGCGGGAGGTCTGGGTGGAGGGTGAGGTGTTCGAGCGAGACGTCTCACTCATTCGCGTCGGGGCGGAGGCGCATGTCGAGGTCTCCGCCTTCCCGGGCGAGCACCTCATGGGCCGCGTCGGCTTCGTCTACCCGGTCATGGACGTCCAGAGTCGCACGAACCGCGTGCGAATCGCGCTCCCGAATCCGGGTGCACGACTCAAGCCGGGCATGTTCGCCACCATTTTCTTCGACGTCGTGCTGGCCGCCGACCAGCTCGCGGTGCCACTCGAGGCCGTGATCGTGACGGGTGAGCGCAATCTCGTCTTCGTGCACGACGCGGAGGGGATGCTGACCCCCCGGGAGGTCGTCCTCGGTGTGCAGGCCGGGGAGTACGTTCAGATTCTTTCGGGTCTCGCTGCCGGCGAGGAGATCGTGGCCGCGGCGAACTTCCTCGTCGACGCCGAGTCCCGCCTCGGCACCACGGGCGGGATGATGCCCGGGATGCAGCACGGAGCGGTGGAGCCGGCGACGGTCCCCGATCCGTCCACGGGGGGGCACGTCCATGATTGACGCGGTGATCCTGTGGTCGCTGCGGAACCGCGGGCTCGTCCTCCTCTCGTCCGCCGCCCTGGTGCTGGCCGGCGCATGGGCCATGAGCACCACGCCGATCGACGCGATTCCGGACCTCTCGGATGTCCAGGTGATCGTCCAGGCGGACTTCCGCGAGCAGGCGCCCCAGATCGTCGAAGACCAGGTCACGTACCCCATCACCTCCGAGATGCTCAAGGTGCCGGGAGCGCGCGTGGTCCGTGGATATTCGTTCTTCGGCCTCTCCCTCACGTACGTCATCTTCGAGGACGGGACCGACATCTACTGGGCGCGCTCACGCGTTCTGGAGTATCTCAACGGAATCCGGGCGCAGCTTCCCGCCGAAGTGGATCCCCGGCTGGGGCCCGACGCGACCGGAGTCGGGTGGGTGTTTCAGTACGTGCTGGAGTCCGACACGCATGACCTGCAGGAGCTTCGCTCACTCCAGGACTGGTACGTCCGCTACCAGCTCACCTCCGTGCCCGGAGTATCGGAGGTCGCGAGTCTGGGCGGCTTCGAAAAACAGTACCAGGTCGAGGTCGATCCGGAGCGCCTCCGGGCGTTCGACATTCCGGTTACACGGGTGACGCAGGCGCTCGGCTCGCACAACATCGACGTCGGCGCGCGCGTGCTCGAGATGGGAGGGCGCGAATACATGATCCGCGGCCTCGGCTACCTCGGAGGCATCGACGACATCCGCAACGTCGCGGTGGGCGCGACCGCCAGCGGGACTCCGGTGCGCGTCGCGGACGTGGCGACGGTACAGGTTGGCCCTGCGCCGCGGCGCGGCGCGTCGGACCTGAACGGCCGTGGTGAGGCGGTCGGAGGCATCGTCGTCATGCGCTATGGCGCCGATGCGTGGGGAACCATCGAGGCGATCAAGGAGCGACTCAACGAAATCGAGGCCGGCCTCCCGGCCGGAGTCACGATCCGCACGACCTACGACCGAAGTGACCTCATTGCCCGAGCCATCGATACGCTGCGCGAAAAGCTCGTCGAGGAATCTCTGATCGTGGCGCTCGTCGTGGCGGTCTTCCTCGTGCACCTGCGCTCGGCGCTGGTGGCTGTCATCACCCTGCCACTGGGCATCCTCATTTCGTTCCTAGTCATGCGCTGGATCGGCGTGAGTGCGAACATCATGAGTCTGGGTGGAATCGCGATCGCCATCGGCGCGATGGTCGACGGCGCGATCGTGATGATCGAGAACATGCACAAGCACCTGGAGCGCTCCGACCAGGGCCGGGATCGCTGGGAGGTCGTCGCCGAGAGCTGCCGGCAGGTGGGTCCCCCCATCTTCTTCTCGCTACTGATCATCACGGTCAGCTTCCTGCCCGTCTTCGTGCTCGAGCAGCAGGAGGGGCGCCTTTTCAAGCCACTGGCGTTCACGAAGACTTTTGCGATGGGCGGCGCCGCGCTCCTCTCCGTGACACTCGTGCCGGTGCTCATGGGCTATTTCGTGCGCGGGCGCATCCGTCCGGAGAGCGAAAATCCGTTCAATGTCGCCCTCCGTTGGCTGTACCGGCCGATCATCTCGATGGCCGTGCGCCGGCCCTGGGCGGTCGTCGTAGCCTCGGTGGTCATCGTCGCGGCGACGGTGGTTCCGTGGAGGCAGCTGGGCAGCGAGTTCATGCCTCCGCTACAGGAGGGGTCGATCCTCTACATGCCCACGACGGTGCCGGGGATCTCGATCGCACAGGCGCGCGAGATCCTGCGATACCAGGACAGCGTCCTCGTGTCGTTTCCGGAGGTGGAGACCGTGCTGGGCAAGGCAGGACGAGCCCGCACGGCGACCGACCCGGCACCGCTGGACATGTTCGAGACCACGGTCACGCTCAAGCCCCGCGAGCAGTGGCGCGAAGGGATGACGTGGGATCGACTGATCGCCGAAATGGACGTCGCGGTCGCGCTGCCCGGCGTCACGAACGCCTGGACGATGCCCATCAAGGGTCGCATCGACATGCTGGCCACCGGCGTGCGCACGCCGGTGGGGGTGAAGGTCTTCGGTCCGAGCCTCGACACGCTCCAGGCGCTCGGCGAGCAGGTCGAGCGGGCCCTGCAGGAGTTGCCCGGAACGCGCAGCGCCTTCGCCGAGCGCGGCGTGTCGGGGTACTACATCGACATCGAGGTCGATCGCCAGGAGACTGCCCGGTACGGCATGAACGCGGGCGACGTGCACGAGGCAGTCATGTCCACCGTCGGTGGCACGAACGCGGCGGTTACCGTCGAGGGCAGGGAGCGGTACGCGGTGAACGTGCGCTACCCGCGCGAGCTTCGAGACGACGTGCAGAAGATCCGGGAGGTGCTGGTGCCGGCCCCCGGCGGCGCACAGATCCCGCTCGGACAGCTGGCGACCGTCACCGTTGTCCAGGGACCGATGTCGGTGAAGACCGAAAACGCCTTCCCCGTGACGACCGTGTTCGTGGACATCGACACCCCGGACGTGGGCGGATACGTGCGCGCGGCGCAGGAGCACGTCGCGGCTTCGGTGATGCTGCCGACCGGATACTCGATCGTCTGGAGCGGTCAGTTCGAGTTCATGGAGCGTGTCCGGGAACGACTCGGCACCATCGTTCCGCTCACCCTGCTCATCGTGTTCACGCTCCTGTACGTGAACTTCGGCAACGTCACCGAGGCGGCACTGGTCATGCTCGCCCTCCCGTTCAGCCTTGTGGGTGGCGTCTGGTTTCTCTGGCTGCTTGGCTACAACACCAGCGTCGCCGTATGGGTGGGCTTCATCGCGCTGGCGGGGGTCGCCGCCGAAACGGGCGTGGTCATGCTCATCTACCTGGACGAGGCCTGGAAGCGGTATGGTGCGGAAGGTCGCCTGCGGGAGGGGGCTGACGTGGCCGCGGCCGTCGTTGAAGGCGCCCTGGAGCGCCTGCGTCCGAAGGCCATGACCGTCATCACCGTGATCGCGGGTCTCCTGCCCATCCTCTGGAGCGACGGGACCGGAGCCGACGTCATGAAGCGCATCGCTGCGCCCATGGTCGGCGGCATGGTCAGTTCGACCTTCCTCACGCTCGTGGTAATTCCCGCGCTGTACCTCATCTGGCGTCGGCGCGGGCTGAGCCGTACCCAGCAGACGTCGTGAACGGTGCCCTTACACGATGATGGAGACAGACTCATGATCCGAATGAACCGAAGGGACTCTCTGAACGTCGCACCGCTGCTCCTGGCCCTCTCCCTGCTGGCGGGCGCAGCGGCGCCGCTGCACGCACAGTCCGTGGACAGCGAGGTCGTCGCGACCGTCGACGCATTCCATCGGGCGCTGGCCTCCGGTGACTCCACGGCAGCGCTCTCGCTGCTCGCCGAGGACGTCACGATCCTCGAGAGCGGGGGGATCGAGGACAAGTCGCACTACCGCAGCGGGCACCTCGCGGGCGACATGCGGTTCGCCGCCGCCGTGCCACGCGAGCGTGGCCAGATCCAGGTCCGGGTGGTGGGCGACGTCGCCTGGGCCTGGTCGACCAACGTAGCGCGGGGCACGATGGGTGACCGCGAAGTCAACTCGCAGGGTGCCGAACTCGTCGTCCTGGGCAGGGCGGACGGTGGGTGGCTGATTCGCGCGATCCACTGGTCGTCACGGCAGCTTCGTCAGCCCTGAACTTCGCCACCGGGTCCGGGAACGAGCGTCAGCCGTCCCGGGCCCGGAACAGGAAGACGAACGCAGCCCCGCTCAGCAGGGCGACGACGCCCGCCAGCGCGGCGTCGAACCCCAGCGCGTCGACCATCAGGCCGGCCGACAGCGCTCCGGCCGCGTATCCCAGGTCCCGCCACAGTCGGTAGACGCCCAGGGCGGTCGCCCTCCAGGCGGGCTCGCTCCGGTCCGACACGAAGGCGAGGAGGGTCGGGTAGACCATCCCGGTGCCGAGCCCCGTGACGCACGCGGCGACGAGTGCGGTGCCCCATGTGTCGCCCGCCAGGAAACCCACGACGCCCGCGGCCTGGAACGCCAGGCCGCCGATGATGAGTCCTCTGCGGCCGTAACGATCCGAGGCCGGGCCGAAGAACAGCTGGCTCACCGCCCAAACGAGCGGGTAGAGCGCGACGACGGAGCCGATGCGGGCCAGGGGAATCCCCCGTGAGGCGAGCAGCACCGGTAGAAGCCCCCAGAGGGCTCCGTCCTTGAGGTTGGTCGCCAGTCCGGCCAGGCTCGCCGACGCGAGCGCCGGGTCGCTCCACGAGCCGCGGGCCAGCACGGGGAGGAAGGTCGACTCCACCGCGCCCGCCTCGTGCTTCGGTGCGGGGCCGCCGCGATCCGGCCGGGTCTCGCCGACGAACAGGGAGAGCAGGAATCCCAGCGCGGCCACGCCGATGCCGATCTCGAACGGCTGCGGTCGCAGACCCCACGTTGCCGCGACGAAGCCGGTCACTGCTGCGGCGAGCGCCATGCCGGCGTACCCCGCGAACTCGTTCCACCCGATGACCAGCCCGTACGTGCGCGGGGTCGCCAGATCGACCTTCATGACGACCGTCATGGACCACGTCAGCGACTGGTTCACGCCCAGCAGCACGTTCGCCCACAGAACCCACGACCACTCCGGCGCATGGATGAGCAGGAACGGGACCGGCAGGCCGATGACCCAGCCGGCGATGAGGAGGGGGCGGCGGCCCCACCGCTCCGAGAGGGCGCCGGCGAATAGGTTGGTGACGGCCTTGGTGACGCCGAAGGTGGCGATGAAGGCCAGCGCGGCCGACGCCGACACGACGCCGAACTCCGCTTCGGCGAGGAGCGGTAGCACCGTGCGCTCGATGCCCACCATCGCACCGACGAAGGCGTTGACTACCGCCAGGTGGAGGATGCGTCCGGAATGCTCGAGCCCCCCGCCGAAGGATCGGCGGGGGGCTCGGTCCACCGAGCCGGTCACGGCGTGGTCCGGCTGGTCGGTACGGCGTAGCGTGTCAGACCCAGCCCTTCTTTCGGAAGTCCTTGATCGTCGACGCCCACCGGTCCATCTCGTCGGGCAGGCCGAACGAGAGCCGGTTGTGATCAAGCATCGGCGGGAAGTCCCGTCCGACCAGGAGGCCGGCATCGGCCATGCGGTTGCGGTAGGTGCGCAGATCCCCGTTGATCCGGTGCATGAGGAAGTTGGCGTTCGTCGGAACGTGGTCGAGCCCCAGCTCGTCGAGCGTCTGGATGACGATCGACTTCGCTTCCTCGTTCACCTTGATCGACCGCTCCACGATTCCTTCGTCGCGCAGCGAAGCCACGGCGGCGGCACCCGCGAGTACGTTCGGGCTGTTCTGGATCACGTGCTCGTTGAGCCGCACGGCCGTCGTGGGGTGCGTGACCGCGTACCCGAGGCGGAGTCCCGCCATCGCGAAGATCTTGGAAAAGGTGCGGATCACGACGACGTTCGGCTTCTGCTCGATCCACTTGAGCGCGTGCCAGTAACGGTCGTCGGTGACGTACTCCAGGTACGCCTCGTCCATCAGGAAGACGGTCGTCTCCGGCGCCTCGGCGATCCAGGCGTCGATGTCGGCGGAGTTGGTGATGGTGCCCGTCGGATTGTTCGGGTTGCAGAAGTAGACGACCGAGGGCCGCTTCTTCGACAGCTCACGCATGCGGCCGACGTCGTGCTGCAGGTCCGCGGTGAGCGGGACCGTGTGCACCTCGAAGGGCATCGTGTCCTGGTAGTCCATGACGTCCTCGAACGTCGGCTCCGCCATGATGAGCGGCGTGTTCGGACCCTGGAACGCCTGCGTGCACACCTGGAGGATCTCCGTGGAGCCGAAGCCCAGCGTCAGATTCTCCGTCTTGACGCCGAGGAAGCGCGCGAGCTCGTCGAGGACCTCCTGACGCCGGCCGCCGTAGCGGTTCGAGTCCACGATCGCGTCGATGATCGCCTGCCGCGCGGCGGGAGATACCCCGAGCGGGTTCTCGTTGGAGCTCAGCCGGATATCGCCATTCGCCAGCGTCTTGCCACGGGCGAAGCCCGGCGCGCGGTCGAGAAACGTGCCGATGGCCCCCGAAGCTCCGGTGAAGCCGGCCAAGCCGGCGGCCATTCCCGACGTGACGAAACCTCGACGATCCATGTTGCCTCCAGCGTGAGTGACGGGCATCCAATCAATGTGGGGGGGCGCGCACGGGTCGGAAAGGGCGCACGGCCGGCGACGCGACGCGCGTGGCGCTACACGTTGAAGCGGATGTGCATGATGTCGCCGTCCTGGACCACGTACGTCTTCCCCTCCACCTGGAACTTGCCCGCTTCCTTGACCGCGTGCTCGGAGCCGTGCTCCACGAACACGTCGTACGGGATCACCTCGGCACGGATGAAGCCCCGCTCGAGGTCGGAGTGGATCTTGCCGGCCGCCCGCTGGGCGAGGGTGCCCCGGCGGATCGTCCAGGCGCGGACCTCGTCGGGCCCGACGGTGAAGAACGAGATCAGGTCGAGTAGCCCGTACGCCGTGCGGATGAAACGTGCGAGCGCGGACTCCTCGAGGCCGAGGTCCGAGAGGAACGCCGCCTGGTCGTCGGGTTCCATGGCCGAAATGTCGGCTTCCAGGCTGGCGCACAGCGTCAGTCCTGCGGCCCCCATCTCCCCGATGCGGCGGTGGAGCTCTTCGGGCATGGGCTGAGCCGCTCGCTCCTCCGCTCGATTCACGGCCACCAGGAGGGGGCGGTCGGAAAGGATTCCGAAACCCTTGAAGAGCGCGCGGTCCATTTCGCCTTCGGGCACCAGTCGAAGCGGCATCTCCGACTCCAGCGCCCTGAGCGCCCGCTCGAACGTCGCGATCTCCCGCGGGTCGGCCCGCTCCTTTCGCGCGCGCTCGAGGCGCTTCTCGACGATCTCGAGGTCGGCGAAGACGCACTCGGCGTGGAACGCCTCCAGGTCGGTCAGCGGGTCCGGATCACCCTCGATGGCGGGGTTGTCGAAGTCCCGGAGGACGAGGCACAGGGCCTCCTGGTCACGGATCTGCTGGAGTCCCCGGGGGGAAAGGCCCTTCTTGTCTGACCCGTGTTCGCCCGGGACGTCACAGAACGACATCTCGGCGTACGTGGTCTTTTTCGGCGAGAAGATCTTCGCCAGCCGATCGATTCGGTCGTCGGGGACGCGTACCGTTCCGAGCCGGACCTCGCCGCCGTAGCCCACGGGGACGTCGAGCCCGGTCATGGTGTTGAATACCGTCGTCTTGCCGGAGCCGGCGAAGCCGACGAGTCCGATCTTCATGATTCGCTGCGGGATCAGGGAGGCGCCGCCGTCTTCGACCGCGCGTGGAAAGCCGCGGCAATTCTAACGAAAAGGCCCCGGCGGACGCAGTGTCCGCCGGGGCCTTTCCACGAGCACCCGCCCGTCAGGCCGTTTCGGGCCGGGAGCGTATCGGCACGGCCGCCGGGAGCCCCTCCCACTCACGGTCGATGCGGTCGACGTACACGCTCGCCGAAATGTCGCCGCACACGTTGAGCGTCGTGCGGGCCATGTCGAGAATCCGGTCGACGCCGAGCACGATCGCGATCCCTTCGGGCGGCACGCCCACGGTGGCCATGACGAGCATCATGAGCGGAAGCGACCCGCCCGGCACCCCGGCGGCGCCGATGGCCGTCAGGACTGCGAGGATCACGACGACGACCTGCTGCCCGAAGCCCAGCTCGACCCCGAAGACCTGGGCCAGGAACAGCACCGTCACGCCCTCGAAGAGCGACGTCCCGTTCATGTTCATCGTCGCACCCAGCGGCAGGACGAACCCGGCGATCTTCGGCTGAACGTCGAGTTCGGACTCGGCCGTTGCGATGGACGTGGGAAGCGTCGCCATGCTGGAACTCGTCGAGAACGCCGTGATGATCGGCGGATTCACCGACTTCCAGAATGTCATCGGGTTCAGGCGGCCGAAGATCTTCACCAGTGCGGAGATGCCGACCGAGGCGTGCAGGAACAGGCCCACGAGCACCACGACCACGTACATGCTCAGCTGCTGCAGAATGCCCCACCCGAACTGCGACGTGATCACGAAGATGAGGCCGAACACGCCATAGGGCGCCAGGCTCATCGCCATGTTGATGATGGCGATGACCGCCTCGCCGATACCGTCGAGCACGTTGATGACCGGCTGCGCCTTCTCCCGGGGGATCATGGTGAGTGCCGCGCCGAAGATCAGCGAGAAGAAGATCAGCGCGAGCATGTCCATGTCGGCCGCGGCGGCGACCGGGTTGCGCGGCACGATGTTGACGAAGGTACTGATGCCGAAGTTCTGCGCGCCGGCCGCGGCGAGCCCGGCCTGCTGGTCCGAGAACCGCTCCATCAGTTCGTCGACCACGTCGGCGGGAAGTCCCGCTCCCGGCCTGATCGTGTTGACCAGCGTGAGGCCGATCGTGGCCGCGATCAGCGTGGAGAGCAGGAAGTAGCCGAAGGTGCGCCCTCCCAGCCGGCCCAGTGTCTTCATGTCTCCGATACCGGCGACGCCGAGGACGATGGACGTGAACACGATCGGAACCACGGTCATGAAGAGCAGCCGCAGGAAGACCTGCCCGACCGGATAGGCCACGTTGTCGGAGACCCAGATGAGCCACTGGTCATCGCCGAAGAACCGGTTGCAGAAGCCGCCGATCAGGGCGCCGAGAAACAGGCCGAGCGCAATCTTGGTATGGAGCTTCACACGAACTCCTCTGGAAAATTCGGTGGACGGGGAAAGCTAGGCGACTCGTCGACGGGACGCCAAGGAATCCGCCGGGCGCCGTTTATGGCTGTCGCGGTACGATCTCCGCTCGTTCGATCACCGCGCCCTCCAGTACCTGGTCCACGACGTCCAGTCCCGACACCACCGTGCCGATGATCGTGTACGCCCCGTCGAGACGCGGATTGTCCAGGATGTTCACGAAGATCTGCCCGTCGCCCGTGTCGTGCCCGCGCGTCGAGATGCCCACGGTGCCACGCGCGTGCGAAATGCGCCCCACCTCGTCTCGCGTGAATGGCCCGTCTCCCTGGTACTCGTTGGCGCCGGGGCTGCCTCCCTGGATGACGAAGTTCGGGGACCACCGATGGAAGGTGAGCCCGTCGAACCACCCGTCACGCACCTGGCGGAAGAACCGCCATGTATTGGTGGTCGCCGTCCAGGGGTGCAACTCGATGACGATCTCCCCACCACCCTGCATGCGCAGCACCACCGAGGCACCGTCCATCGCGTGCATGTCCTCGATGCCCGGCAGCGGCATGGGCTCGGGGGGCTGCGGGTCGGCGGCGAACGATCGGCCGGTCCACCGCCTGAGGATCGCGGCGACGTCCTCGGCCACGCGGGGGTCGTAGTCCCCGAGGAACGGCGTCAGACGGTCGGCGAGATCGGCACCTCCCAGTTCCGAGATCCGCTCGAGCAGGGCGCGACGCGAATCGCGCCACGTCTCCCTCCGTGCCGCGGAGACACGCTCGAAGGTGTCGACGAGTGCGCCGACGGCCTCGCCGCGCGGGGTGCCTTCGAGGTGCCTCGCCACGGTCATGAGCAGCTGCGGATCGTCCTGGTCCAGCTGCCGGAGGAGGAGGTCGTCGACCCGGCGTCCCTCCAGGGCTACGAGCGCCTCGACCGCCGCCGTGCGCACGTTGGCCACGTCGTCGTCGGCGAGGGAGCGCAGGACGTCCGATCGACCGACGACGCCGGCGGCTCGGGCGGCGTAGGTACGGACGAACGGGTTGGCGTGCTGCGCGAAGCGCGGCAGGAGGGACGCGGCATCGGCGGGTGCGACGCGGGCAAGAGAGACGAACGCGTGAGCGGCGGGCTGCCACACCGTGACGTCGTCGTCCAGGGAGGCGACGACGTCGAGGAGGAGGAGGCGCTGGCCGTCGAGGTCCGGGCACGGCTCCGCCAGCGCGTCGAGCGCCAGGACCCGGATCGGTACCGGGATCGCGTACGGCGCGTCCGGACGCGGCGACTCTCCACCGGCGAAGAGATAACGGCAGTTGCGGTCGTCGCGCGGTTCGGTGGCCAGAATGCGGAAGGACTCGATCACCCCGTACAGCGACTCGTTGCCCACCGCGCGACGCATGACTTCCGGCTTCACGATCGATGAGAGCGGGCCGTAGAAGCGCATGGCGACCGCAGCCAGCTCGGTGTCTTCCGCCATCAGCGCGCGCTCGAGCTCGCGGCGGTCGAGCCAGCCGGCCTGGCCGAGTACGGAGATCACGAGGGCCCGGATCCGGACGTTGCGCCGATCGAAGATGTCCTCTCCGTAGTACCCAGTCAGCGCCAGGAGTCTGTCGCGGATCGCCGGGTCGGGCTCGAACGTCCCGGGCGCCGTCCGGATCACCGATTCGAGCCCCAGCATGACGCCCGTCATCGTGGCGAGGTCGGTATTGCGCTCGCCGTCCAGGCTGGCGTCGAGGAGGGCGCGAACGACCCGGGTCCGCTCCGCGTCGCTCAGGCGGAGGAGCCCCAGCGACCGCGCGGCGGCGCTCCGGACGTCCGGGTCGCCGTCGCGCTGCAGGACGTCGACGAGCGGTTCGAGCGCGGCTTGTCCGGGGCTGGTCCAGTGCGCCTGGGCGAGTGCGTGCGCTGCCGCCGCCCGGACGGACGGCGCGGGATCGGCCAGCCCCGGCACGATCGCGCCTGCCAGCTCGGGATTCTCCAGTCGGCCGAGCGCCCGGACCGCGGCGCCCCGCAGGAGCACCTGCTCCGCGCGTGTGGACTGGAGGAGCAGCTCCAGCTCGGGTCCGTCGGCGGGGCGGGCGTCCTCCGCGGCGACGATGCGGAGGTAGGCGGCCGTGAGACGTTTC
>Ga0222714_10005261_pt1 | contig 12386 bp, 9 predicted proteins | sample C33_3DmetaG_FD_165048 | JGI IMG/M metagenome (GOLD analysis project Ga0222714, IMG submission 165048) | Estuarine water microbial communities from San Francisco Bay, California, United States - C33_3D | ecosystem: Environmental > Aquatic > Marine > Unclassified | place: USA: California... | reverse complement strand
GCTCACAACACACCCATCGCGCGCGCGCGTGCGCTCGCATATTCAAACACCATCGCTATGCACATTTCCTTCTAACGTTTCAATCGCGCGTTCCTCGCGTCATCCTTGGCGTACGCGTTGTCCCGCGCCTCTGCCACCGCGTACTCGCGTCGTCTAAACTCTTTAAACCCAAACGGTATCGCCGCGATGGCCAACCCAATCATCACCCCTATGAACACCCGCGGTTGCGACGCCGCCGGCTGCACGCCCGCCCGCGATGGCGCGCCCGACATGGTCACCGCACGTTCGCGCGAGGCACAAAGTGAAGACTTTGTTGAACTTGGGTTGGTTGGTGCGCTCGACTTCACAACGCGCCGTCGTCGCCGTCGTCGTCGTCGTCGCCGCCGCCGTCGGACTCGCGCTCGCACTCGAATCGCACATGTCGACGCCGTCACACGCGCCGAGCGCGCGCGCGCACGCGCGCGTGACGCGCGCGCACCGTGGTCGAGCTCCAAAAGCACCCGCGCGAGGACATACAGCTCCATCGACTGCACCGCCGCGCACGCGCACGCGCGTCGTCCCGCGCGCGCTCATCGCGCCCACGGACCCGTTTGGGATGTACACCGCCGTGTTCGCGCTCAGCGCGTTCGGGTTATGGGCGGAGACGAAGCCTTGGGGCGCGGCGGCGGGCGGCGCTCCGCTGGCGTCGAGCGTCGCGGCGCTCGTCGCCGCAAACGTTGGGCTCATTCCGATCGCGTCGCCCGTGTACGACGCGATTAATGGTGTTTTATTGCCGCTTGCTGTGCCGATGTTACTGTACACGGCGGATGTCAAGCGCGTGATTAAAGGGAGCGCGGCGTTGTTGCCGGCGTTTGTCGTCGGCGCGCTCGGGACGACGTTGGGCACGCTCGTCGCGTATTTCGCCGTTCCAATGCGCGCTCTCGGTGATGAGGGATGGAAAATCGCGAGCGCGTTGATGGCTCGACACATTGGCGGCGCGGTGAACTTTGTGGCGGTGGCGAATGCGCTGGAGATACAGCCGACGATGATGAGCGCCGCGTTGTGCGCGGATAATTTAATGAACGCGTTGTACTTTGCGGGACTGTTCGCGCTCGCGAAAGGCGTGATGCCGACCAAAGCGACGTTGGCAGCGATAGGCAATGATAGCAATAATGACGCCGAAGGGGGCGTAGCGGTTGAAGGCGAGGGTTTGGCGCCATTTAGTGTAAGAAAGGCGTCGTACGCGCTGACGTTGGCGTGCGCCGTGGGCTTCGCCGCAAAATCCGCGACGCGCGCGTTCGGATGGACAGGCATGGAGATTCCCATCATCACCCTCGTCACCGTGGCGTTGGCGACAGCGGTGCCGAAGAAACTCGCCGCGATCGCAGGATCGGGGGAATCCATGGCGACGCTCGTCATGCAGGCGTTCTTTGTCTCCGTCGGCGCGTCTGGGTCCATTCGCGAAATGGTGACCACGGCGCCGTCGTTGTTCTTCTTCTCGAGCATTCAAGTCGCATTCCACGTCGTCTTCTTACTCGCCATCGCCAAAGTGTGTCGGTTCGACAAAGCATTAGCGTTATTAGCGTCGAACGCGTGCGTTGGTGGTCCAACGACCGCCGCAGCCATGGCGAGCACCAAGTCGTGGAAATCGCTCATCGTCCCGGCGCTCCTCGTCGGCGTGTTAGGCTACACCGTCGCCACATTCATCGGCATTGGATTTGGCTTGACCGTGCTATCGAAACTATCGCACATATAGCGCGCTGTTCAATCAGCGCTCTCGCGTGCGCGCGAGTTCTAGCGAATTGTAGGTAGCGACATCGAGACGCGTCGATAAAGCGCACGCCCCCTCGCGGCTCCAGCGACGCGCGCGCTCAAAGTCGTCGTCATAATTTAACACGCGCACGATGTCCGCCATCGCGCCGCACGCGCTCAGCGCACTCACGCGCGCACCGCACACCGCGCACCGCGCGCCGCGCCGCACGCACGCGCGAGCGCGCACCGTCTCTCTGACGCTTCAGGGCCTAGGTCAACTCCGCGACGTCTCGCGCCGAGCCACCGACGGCAACGACGGCAACGAAGAAAAGCCGCGATTCGTCCCAGCGCACGAACGCAAAACGTTATCAAAGATTTTACCCGACCAGCTCCTCGAGGGCGGCGTGTTGCTCAAGGATGCCCCGGAAGAGTGGCGCACATCGTTCACTGGGTTTCTGAGCTTTGAGTTTATGAGCGTGCGCGTGGCTGACATGCCCGGCTTGCGCGTGTTAAACATCGATCCGCCGGTTTTCACTGTGGATAATTTTTTATCCGCCATGGAATGCGACACGCTCGTGGCGAGCGCGGAGGCGTGCGGAGGGTTGGCGATGAGCGCCATCGGTGGGGCGAATAACGAAAACATTCGCACGTCGCGCACCGTGGCGTTGAATTCGCATGGTTTAGAATCGCACGCGACGAAGAAGGCCATCTTGAAGCGCGCGGAATATTTATTACCCGCTGTGGAAGGGTTGAGCGCGAAGGATGATGCGTTTCGCGCGCCCAAGGCTGGGGAGAAGAAGTGGTCGTTTGAGCTCCCGCAAGTCGCGCACTATTCTGGTGGAGAATTTTTCAAGGCGCACGAGGATGGATTTCCAATCGCCGTCGCCGCAGATAAAGGCTATCAGCGCCGCGCGACGATTTTGGTGTACTTGAATGACGTCGAGCAAGGCGGTGCGACGCGATTTGAGCATTTAGGTGTTGAAGTGCAACCGAAGAAGGGCAAGGCATTGGTGTTTTTCCCGTCGAGCGCCGCGTGCATGCCAGACGCGCGCACGCTCCATACGGCCACGCCCGCGGTAGACGGTCACGAAAAGTGGGTGTCACAGCTTTGGGTGGCGTCGAGCACGCCCCCGGTGCCCACGCCCGAGGAGCTTGAAGAAGAAAATAAGGTCAAGGCGGCCAAGGCGGAGTACGCGAAATTGCCTCGCGCGCAGCGTCGCGAAATGGAAAAGGCTGAAAAGAAAGCCGCAAAGAAGAAGAACGCATCAAACAGTGGACGCAAGTAGATTCACTCGATGTGAAACACAAGTCCTTCGCGCGTTTCGTCCAACCCCACATTCGCGCGTGGGCATATTAGAGGCTTTGACGTCCCGCTCCGGGACAAACGTAACAGTTGTAACAGTAGCTCACACACCGACCATTCCCCGACGTCATAATTCCCCACGCACGCGCACGCGCACGACGTCGAGCGCACACCGCGACGCCTTGGTGCGCATCACTGATTCGTCGCGTCGCGCGCGATGTCGTTCCTCGGGTTCGGTAAGGTGTGCACCGTAGACGTCGCGTACGCCGCGGCGGATGCCCAACCCATGGTGAGCGTTAAAAACGAACAAGCCACCGCGCACGAGCACTTACCGCTCTTCAAATCTGGCGACACCATCGCTGGACACGTACACATCGCGCCCGTGCCCGGGAAGAAGGTGGAGCACCGTGGCGTGCGCATTGAGCTCATCGGTCAGATTGAGCTGTACTACGATCGAGGCGCGACGTTGGATTTTTTAACGCTCACGCGCGATCTCGAATTGCCCGGTGAACTCAACGCCCCGAAGAGCATACCATTTGAGTTCAAAACCGTCGATGCGCAGTATGAGAGTTATCATGGGATTAATGTGCGGTTACGATATTTGTTGCGCGTGACGGTGAGTCGATCGTACGCGAGCAACGTCGTGCACGAGTTTAAGTATTGGGTACGCAACCCGCTACCGCTTGCGCCAGAGATAAATAGCTCTATCCGAATGGAGGTTGGCATTGAGGATTGTTTGCACATAGAGTTTGAGTACGCCAAGGCGAAGTATTCGCTTCGGGACGTCGTGGTGGGGAAGATTTACTTTCTTTTGGTGCGCATAAAGATTAAGCACATGGAACTCGAGATTCGTCGTCGTGAAAGTACGGAGAGCGGCACGAGCACGCATAGCGAGAGTGAAACGATTGCCAAGTACGAAGTCATGGATGGGGCACCGGTGCGCGGGGAATCGATTCCCGTACGGTTGTTTCTGTCTCCGTACGATTTGACTCCGACGTACAACAAGGTGAACAACAAGTTTAGCGTCAAGTACTTTTTGAACTTAGTGCTCATTGATGAATGGGATCGACGGTATTTCAAGCAGCAGGAGATTACGCTGTATCGGGCGATTGAATAGATGATGGCGTTTAGCGCGCGCGAGCCACACGCATGTTTTAACATTGTACACTACACATTTGCTACAGCCGGCGTCTTGAACGTATACATCACGCGCACGAGCCGCAGCACTGAGACTATTTGTTTGTTCGCATCGTTTGCTACAATCATGCTTGCATGATCTCGTGTTTGATCAGTGCTTCATGTAACGCTCGCTGACGCGACAGCGCGTGATGCGTTCTCGAACTTGATTCGTATCCTTCGCGTCAAGTTTCAATAGGCGCTCATACACCTCGATCGCGTCAGCAAACTTTTCCAATTGTTCATACGCCACCGCCATACGCAAATTCGCCTTGATGTTATTCGAGTCAAGCTTTAACACCTCTTTGCAATCGGATATTACTTTTTCGTGCTCGTACTCGCGTCGGCGGCACTCGGCGCGATTATTATACAACGCCGTCAGCACCTCATTCGACGTCCCACTCTTAGCGATACCGCGCGTGTACCACTCCACAGCCGCTGGTATTCTACCCCTCTTCAACGCTTCGTTTCCTCGCTCCTTCATCTCCACCGCACTCAACTCATCCTCTTCATACATGAACGCCAACTTCACGTACAACGCGCGCATCTGCTCATTCTCGCCAATGTTATCCAAACCCTTTTCGAGCACCTCCACCGCACGACGAAGCGCCCCAGACGCCTCGAGCGCCAACGCATGTCGATACCACCCTTTCGCCCACGTAGGATCGCTTATGGTTGCCGCATGCGCGACATCCGCCGCGTCCTCGTAGCGCTCCAACGCCATGCACGCCGCCGACATATTCGTCAACAGCGCCACGTCGCGATCGTTCATCCGGAACGCTTCGATGTAATGCATCAACGCCTGTGTGTGTGTGTGTTCGCGAACGCGCGCGCTTGGCGGTCAGTGCGCGGTTCGAAGGGCGAGCACGCGGGCGAAACGAATCAGATGGATGATGTCGCGATATGGGTTGACTGCGCACCTCTTCGTACTCTTTCTTGCGGTACGCGACGTTCCCGCGGTTTTTATGCTCCTCCGCCGTCGTCGTCGACGAGTCTGACGTCTCGCGCGTGGCGCCGAGGACGAACTCGTCGAAGAGTGGGATGTCGAGGCGGTTCGCGGGTTCCGTGTGCGCCATGGTGCGCGTGCGTTTGTGAGGTAAAAAACGCTTTTTTTGCGTAGCTCGCTTTGGACGCCGGCGGGCGGATGACGCGAGCGCGTGCGTGCGATGTACTATTAAATGAACGGTGTGATTACATGGTTTACGCCACGGTGGCGTCGCGCATTTCGACGAATTTCGGGGCGTTTCGTTCCAAGAGCTCCAACGTGAGCAGGTAGTAAAACGATAAAATGTTCCCTTGCGCCTTCAACGACGAAAGCGTCGAGGCGTCGTCAAAGGATAGACGCTCGAGGACTTGTTCGCCGGTTTTCTGGTGGTATGGTTTGGAGGTTTCGAATTCGAGACCTTTGAACTCGTTGATGGCTAAGCCTTGGAAGGCCCATTTGATTAACGAGCACTTGTTCAACCAGCGGAAATACGGTGGGACGTTGTCCGGGTTGACGTAATATCCACCAAAGACGATGAAAAGAACCATGACCGCGGGGCCCATGGCGACGGCGGCTTCGGTGCTCGGGGCGACGGCGGATATAGCCAGCCCCATGGATGAGGAAGTGAATGATTCGAGGGTCAGTACGGCGCAGAAGCGTCCGAAATGCGCCAACGTCGGATGCAATCCAGTCATCGGATACACGGTGGCGCCAAACGCGAGAGGAAAGAATGCCCCAACGGGAAGCTCGGCGAGTAATTTCCCCGTGAAATATGGTAGCACGCCGTAAGATCGCGATGCACGTTCGCGGTTGACGATGACCTTTTCCTTGGTGAAGGATGTGAGCGTCTTCATCAACGCCGCCATCGCCGCGTTGATAGCCGACACTTGGAGCAACCCGAGACGGTCCTGAATGGCCGTTTGCGAAAGCTTCATCTTCCAGAATATGCTACCAAAGACCATGGCACTGTTCAAGCTTGTCATTAAGCGAACAGTATTCGTCGCCTTGTCGCGTCGAACTTGTCGCCACGAGCGATGAAGCAGTAACGGGAATTGCTTCCAAAATCCCACGCGCTTGCCCGTAACGGCGAGCTCCGTACCCGCCGACGTCTTCGCAGATGACGCCACTGCACGAGCCGGAGGCGCGAATGCATGCTTTTCCACAATAGTTGCGATGCGCTTCGTCGTCGCCGTCGTAGTCTCAGGCGATGTCACGTCGATGGAGACGAGGTCGATGAGATACTCGGCCGTATTAACGTTTTGCGGCACTTCAAATCCCGCGGCATTGAACCAGTCGCGTGCGTTAGACATTGGGCCAAAGTACGCGACGCGCCCACCCGCGAGTAAACACAAGTCATCAAATAATTCAACAATCGACGAGCGCGGCTGGTGGATGGAGCAAATGACGGTTTTGCCCTGCTCGCGAGCCAGTCGCGAAAGCGTCTCCATCACGCGTTGCGCTTGGAAAGAATCAAGCCCTGACGTGGGCTCATCGGCAAAGATCACCGCCGGCGCTCCGACGAGCTGTACGCCGAGCGCCAGTCGCTTCTTCTCGCCACCAGAAATACCCCTGGTCTTCGCGTCGCCGACTCTCGTGTTCGCGCACTCTTGCAAGCCGAGGTCGCTCAACAAAGCCTCCGTCGTCGCCTTGACATCTGATGCACCTCCAAGCTTTGCCGCCGTCTCCAACGTCTCGCGCGTGGTCAACTGAGAATAAAACACATCCTCCTGTTGCACGTACGCCTTGCGAAACCCCTCTCCACGACGCGCATCGACGCCGTTCGCGGTGAGCGTCCCCGTCAAACTGAGGTTCTTACTCGCCGGCACCTGATTCGCCAACGCATTCAGCAACGACGACTTCCCCGCGCCGCTCGGCCCCATAATCGCCAATAACCGTCCACGCCGCGCCTCACCGCTCACATCTCTCAACACATCTCGCGCAACGCCAGTCTTCTTATCGCGCAACGTCATCGTCACGTCGCTCCACCGCACGTCCACACCCGACCCCGCGCCCGCACCGCGTCCCTCCAACGCCTTCGCCTTCCTCGCGCGCACCACCTTGCGCGCACCCAACGCGATCGCGAGCGCTGGAAACTTCACCACCGGCGGTGCGCTCCATAACGCCACGCCGACGAGCAGGTCCATCGTTTAACCACTTTGTACTGCAGAGCTCCACCCACACGCAGCCTCTCGCCGCCGACGACGACGACGCGCGCACCGTCGTCGACGCGTCGCTCGCGCGGGTAGAACCGTTTTCGACCGACGCTTTGCTCGCGCGCAATCGCTCGTCGCGCCCGCGCGCGCGTCTATGGCGACGCGAGCTCGTGGGGTGTCCCAGAGCTCCGACACCGCTGGTTTACATTGGTGGCGTCATCGCCGCCTAGGGCAAAGGCTGCGGTCGCGCGTCGCCGCGCCACACCGCCGCCGCCGACGCGCATCGCCGACGACTCGCGCGCCTACGACGTCGCGCTCGCACCTCGCTACGCTTCGCACGCGTGCCCGTACGCGGATCGACGTCGAACGTCGTCGCACAGAGACACGGCAACGTTGGATTTGCGGTGGATTTTTTTGATTTTTGATTGTTGTGATCGTTGATTCGCGCGCGTGCGTTGCCGAACGTCGGTCGTCATGGGGGTTTCACGCACGTCTAAGATGTTGGCGTTTATTAATTACCGAATGCGCATCACGCTCGTGGATGGGAGGCAGATTGTTGGGCGGTTTATGGCTTTTGATCGGCACATGAATTTGTGCGTGGCGGACGCGGAGGAGCACCGCAAGTTACCGCCGAAGAAGGGCGTGGACGAGGATGATCGACACGTTCGACGGGTTTTAGGGTTTGTGTTGATTCGTGGAGAGGAGGTTGTGTCGTTGACGGTGGAAGGGCCACCGCCGGCGGGGGCGAAGAAACAATTAGCGACGGCGGGCGGCGGCGCGGCGAAACCCGCGGGACGAGGTATGCCGGCGCCACAAGCGATGGCGCCCCCGAGTGGCATGCGCGGGCTCGGCGGTCCCCCGCCGGGGATGATGATGCCGCCCGGCATGCCTCCGCCGGGGATGCGTCCGCCGGGACACTAAGATGGTACTCTTTTTAGGACACGAACGAATTTGTAACAAACGACTTTTCTACACGACTTATTACTACAGATTAGTAAGCCACCTAAAACGCGCCAGTATCTAACATTTCACGAAACATGGCTTCATGTTTCAATCCATTCATGTACCACGCAAAGCCGACAGAACTGAACGTCAAAAGGATGAGCGTCATAAATCCGAGAACCGCGGTGACATCTTCCATGTTTCCGTTTTGATCCTCCATACCATCGACGTCAAGTTGTCGCATCCCAGGAACGGAATAAATGTCCACTTTCGATTCGACTTGAATATCCCAATCTTCGAGCGACATTCCTGGTGGCTTGCGTATATCGAGGTACTCGAGGACGTCTCTCATCACGCGTTTGTTTCTCACGCGTCCCGCATTTACCATGCCGATCAGCGCCAAGCTCTCGACGTGACGCTTGAGCTTCCCATCATCATCCAACGTCAAAGCACTCGTTCCTTCGATTTTTGCCACCGGTATGCGCATTTTCTTTTCTACAATCGCGCGTTTGAACACTTGCGCTAAGACTTTCCACGAAAACGTTGACGTCTCCCCCGCGCGGTCGAGAATGTCGTACTTTGTAATCTCTAACGTCCCGAGAGGCCAATTCAATCCTAAGTCATACAGCCATACGAGCTTCGCGGGCACGAACTCGCACGACCACTGCACGAGAATTTCGTTGGAGGCGACGCGGGCGACGGAGGCGACGGCGAACGTCGCGTCGCGGAGTTCGCGACGCGCTCTGTCGTCCCATCGCGCTGACATCGCCGCGTACGACGCACCATCCAGCGCGCGAGCGTCTTGAACATCTGGGCGATACGACACGGAAGGCGCGCAGTGTTCCTCGCGCGCGAATGCGGCAAAGGGTGAGCTCGACGTGGATATGCGCTGCAGCGTCTCGTCTTCCACCGCTGACGACGACGCTCTCGCGACGCGCGAAGGACGACGAGGACGACGGGACGATGGATGTGGTGGATGCGGTGTCGCTACGCGTGCTAGCGCGCGCGTGGACGTCATGGTGACACGCGGGCGAGTGCGCGTGATAATGAAGAGATGCGGGTGAAAGCTTGCGTATTAAAACAAAAGCGTAACATCCGCTACCGGTACGATTGAGAGAAAAGAAAGGGCTCGGGATCATGCGTTGATAAACGCACGCTGAGAACGTGTGGTATACTATATTACTTCTTCCAGAATACCGACTTGGTGACCGTGGCGACGGGGACACTCGCGCTCGCGCGCTTGAAATTGTTCACCACGGCGGCGAGAACGGCGCCAATCATGCCGAGACGAATCACCGCCTTTGTCGTGCGCTCACTGACGGAAGCCGGGCCAGAGGCACCAAAGACCAAGCGACACATGTCGCTGTCGGCAATTTTCACCAAAACACCACGATTGTTACGTTCAATCATGGCTTCTAACTCGGCGGACGTGACATCAAGCTCGCCACTCAAAAAGTTCAACTCGGTTTGCATCTCAGAGCGCTGCTCGGCGTTGAACGCGCGTTCAGTTAAGAGAATTTGAAGCGTTTCTTGGTACTTGGCTTCGAGTTGCGCGATGAGCTGCGCGTTGGCATCCATAGAGTACTCCGCTGCGGTCAATGATTGCGTAAGAGAGTTTTGTAACTGCTCGAATTCAGCGCGTTCGGCGTTGATTTGATGTTCCAAGCTCGAGCATCGCTGATTCGTCTGCGACAACGACTCCGCGGCGGCTCTGAGCGCGATCTCCGCGCTCTTGCCTTTGCGCTCGAGCATGGCAACCTTGTTCGTGAGCTCATCTCTCGCCTCACTCATGACCTTCAACGCCGCGCTGAGGTTATCGATGCGCTTGGACTGTTCGGCGCGAGCGTTCTCCGACGCCGTGAGCTTGACGCCGACAGATTTCGCCTCTTCGCCGTTGCGTTGGGCGAGCTTGGTAAACTCTTCCGCCTTGTTCGTCAAGTCCTTCAACTGTGCGCGCATGTTGGCAATCTTAATATCCTTAGCCTTGTGCGCTTCGGCGGAATCTTGCAAGTCCTTTGCCGCGAGCGCCAAATCCGCGCAGCTTTGCTTGAGTTTGGCTGACGCGCCCTCGAGCTTGCGCTTGAGCGCCTTGACTTCAGATTTGGACGAGTCGAGAGATTTCTTAAGACCTTTACTTTGCGTCTCCTGGGCAACGAGTTTGATTTGCAACGCGCAAATCTCCGCGTTGGCTTCTTGCGCCGCCGCCTTGGCGTTGCTCTCCGTCTTTTCCAACGTCGCGACGAGGGACTCGATTTCGCTCGCGCTGCGCTTTTGGTCCTCAATTAACAACGCCTCACTGCGCCGAACCTTGTCCAAATCTGCTTGCGAATACTCGAGCTGGCGCTCAAGTGACGTGATTTGCGCATACATGTGGGTTTGAACGTCGCTCAAATGCTTGGCTGCGGCGATGTTTCCAGATTCCATTTCGGCGCGCAATGCATTCGTTACGCGCTCGTATTCAGCATCCTTGGCTACAATCGTCTGCTCGAGCGCGCAAATCTTGGCTTCTTCCTCGCGAATTGTAACTTCAGCTTGCGTTCGAGCGGCGGCAAATTCAGCATTCAACGCGTCTGCTTCCAAAGCCGCCTTCTTCGCCTTGTGCAAACGCTCAATCATCATTTGGTTCAATTCTCGCAAACGACCGACGTTGACGTTGGCCTCTTCAAGCTGCTCGTGACGCTTCAACGCCAACGCGCGCATACCCTCGGCGTCGTGCAAAGCGTGCTTCAAGTTAGCATTCACACTCATCAACGCACCCCAGGCGCTCTCCAACTCTTCATCCTTGCTTTGCAACTGCGCGCGCAACGTCTCGCTCTCATCCTCCGCCGACGCCACAGCTTGGCGCAATTCAGCAGACATCGCCTTCTCGGTCACAAGCTCAGACTCCATCGCCTTGATTTGGCCAGTTAAATCACCATTCATCGATTGCAACGTCGCCATATTCTTCTCAAGCGATGCGTTGTTCATTTGGCCTTCCTGCGCTTCGGCGAGCGACTTGGAGAGTTGCGCCTTGACGTCGGCGAGCTCCATGGACTTGCTGTCGATGAGAGATTGGAAACGCGATTCTTGTTGAGACTTGATTTCACCGATACGCTGAATAATGCGCGTGTTGAGTTCTCGCAAGTTGGAGATTTCACCCTCCGAAACGGCTTCGCCCGCCGCCTTGGCTTCCTCAGCCGCGGCGAGCGCCAGTCTCGCGGTTTCGAGCTCATTAGTGCGCGCCGTCAACGCCTTGGATAAACTTTCATTCTCCGCCTCGACTGTCTTGAGCGTGGCGAGCTGGCCGATGAGGACGGAATTCAACTCGCGAAGGTTGCTCACGTTAGATTCGGCGACTTCAAATTTGGCCGCCTTGGCCTCCGCCGCGGCGAGCGTCTCTTTGACGTCGGCGAGCTCGAGCTTCTTTGCCTCAATTTGACCGCTGAGATGTGCGTTAATTGCGAGATTTTCTTCAGCGATTTGTTTCAACGTCGAAAGTTGTCCGTTTAAGACCGCGATGTGAGCACGTGCGCTGTCGAGCTCTTGCGCGTTGGACGTTTCCGTGCGTTCAAGCTCAGCCAACGCCGCGCTCGCCGCGGCGAGCTCGGCGCTCTTACCGTCAATCTCAGCCTTGAACGCCGCACGATCTTCCATGCTCGCCGTCTTAAGCGTGCGCATTTGCGCCAAGATGACGGAATTCAACTCACGAAGCTTGCTGACGTCGGCGGACGATCGCTCCAGTTCAGCCTCGACGAGTTCGAGCGCCATCTTTGCCGCGGCGAGCTCGGCAGATTTCTCCTCGCGCGCGATTTCCACGGAATCCTTCAACGAGGACACTTGCTCGATGAGCATATTGTTCAACGAACGAAGACGTTGGACATCTTCTTGCGCCGCGCCGTGGGCTTCCGTCGCGCGCTTGAGCTCGATTTCGTTCAATGCCAATTCGCGCTCCTTGGCTTGTAAGTTTGCCGAAATGTCGAGGGACTCATCCGCCTTGGCGCGCAAGCTCTTAATTTGCGTCATGAACACCGCGTTGAGCTCTCGAAGCTTATGCACGTCTTCGCGTGCGCCTTCAAGCGACAAAGCTTCGGCTTGTGCAGCCTGCAACGACGCCTTA
>Ga0222714_10005259_pt1 | contig 12388 bp, 15 predicted proteins | sample C33_3DmetaG_FD_165048 | JGI IMG/M metagenome (GOLD analysis project Ga0222714, IMG submission 165048) | Estuarine water microbial communities from San Francisco Bay, California, United States - C33_3D | ecosystem: Environmental > Aquatic > Marine > Unclassified | place: USA: California... | reverse complement strand
CCTGTATTCATTCAAATCACGGCTGTCGCCGTGGACATGCAACTTCGCCATCGCCGCATTCGCGTCATTCCGGCATCCGTTGCAGCGCGCACCAGTACCGGAATTCCGCCGCGTCGGGCTTGGGCCTGTGGCGCCTGTTTCGGCATCCGCAGCGTCCGTCAGGAGAAGCGCTGGCAAGAAGTATAGATAAATGAAAGAGTTAAGTAAAGATTCCGCATTACGGCAGCCGATTGGCGAGGATTCGGCTGGCCAGCGCATCGACAACTACTTGATGCGGCGGCTGAAAGGCGTGCCGAAAAGCCATATCTACCGGATCCTGCGCAGCGGCGAGGTGCGGGTCAACAGCGGCCGGGTGGGCCCCGATTACCGGCTGCAGCTGGATGACCTGGTCAGGATCCCGCCGGTTCGCACGGCGGAGAAGCGCGCCGTGAATCTGCCCTCCGGTCCAGCTTTCGAACCCGTGGTTCTGTTCGAAGACGAGGCGCTGCTGATCATCGACAAGCCGGCGGGTATGGCGGTGCATGGCGGCAGCGGGGTCAGCGTCGGGGTGATCGAAGCGCTGCGCCATGCGCGGCCGCAGGCCAAATTCCTGGAACTGGTGCACCGGCTGGACCGCGAAACCTCCGGTGTGCTGATGCTCGCCAAAAAACGCACGGCGCTGGTCGAACTGCATCGCCAGCTGCAGGCGGGCGAGACCGGCAAATACTATTACGCGCTGGTGAAGGGCAAGTGGAGCGAGCGCAAACGCGTGGTCGACGTGCCGCTGCGCAAATTCGTGCTTGCGTCGGGCGAGCGTCGCGTCAGCGCGGGCGGTGATGGGGATGATGCGGTCACCATCTTCCGGCTGGAGCGCGGCGTCGGCCCCTACAGCCTGCTCGATGCCGAACTGAAGACGGGGCGCACACACCAGATCCGCGTACATCTCGCGCACCTGGGATTTCCGATACTGGGCGATGACAAATACGGTGACTTCGCCTTGAACAAGGCGTTGATGAAGCAGGGCCTGAAGCGGATGTTCCTGCACGCACACCGTCTCGTGATCCGCCATCCCTTGAGCGGCGAGCGGGTGACGGTCGAAGCGCCGCTGCCAGCGGAACTGCGCAGCTTTGTCGAAACGGCGACAGCGAAACCAAAGGCCCATGCGCGGACCATTTGAACTGCTGGTGTTCGATTGGGACGGCACGCTGATGGATTCGGCGGCCGCGATCGCCGAATCGCTGCAGGCGGCATGCGCCGAACTGGCCCTGCCGGTGCCCGACGACACGCAGGCGCGCTACGTGATCGGACTCGGACTTACCGATGCGATGAAACACATCCTGCCGGATCTGCCGCCGGCCGAATACCCGAAAGTGGTCGATCGTTACCGCATCCATTTCCTGAAACGCGACGGCGGCACCACGCTGTTCCGCGGCGCCGCCGAGATGATCCGCGAACTGCATGGCGCGGGTTTCCAGCTGGCGGTGGCCACTGGCAAGAGCCGCCGCGGCCTCGACCGCGCGCTGGCTGCAACGGACATTGCCGACTGTTTCCATGCCACGCGCTGCGCCGACGAGGGCTACGCGAAACCTCATCCGGGCATGCTCAACGCGGTCATCGACACGCTTGCCGGACAGGCGGAAACTACGCTGATGATCGGCGACACCACGCATGACCTGGAGATGGCCAGGGCCGCGGGCGTCGGTGGCGTGGCGGTGACTTACGGGGCGCACGAACGTGCGGCGCTGGCGGGCTGCAATCCGCTGGCGATGATCGACGACATCAGCAGTTTACGCGCCTGGTTGCTGCGCGAACACGCCTGATGCCGATCCCGGATAATGATTTAATATATTGTTTTTAAAGGGAATTAATATGTCTGAACAACCATCGAATGATCCGCAGTGGGAGCGCGGGGTGCTGGAAAAACTTGCACTCGCATCGCTCAAGGAGCAACGCGCGGCGCGGCGCTGGGGGGTCTTTTTCAAACTCAGTTTCCTGCTCTACCTGGTGGTGCTGCTGGTCATCGGCATGGGCTGGTTCGGCAAACGCGATGCACTGCCCGGCAAACACACGGCACTGGTGGAAATCAGCGGCATCATCAGTCCCAGCAGCCAGGCCAGCGCCGACAGGATCATGGGCGGACTGCAGTCGGCGTTCAAGGACAAGAACACCAAGGGCATCGTGCTGCGCATCAACAGTCCGGGCGGCAGTCCGGTGCAGGCCGGTTACATCTACGACGAAATCAAGCGCCTGCGCGGCAAACATCCGGAAATCCCGCTGTACGCGGTGGTCGAGGACATCTGCGCCTCCGGCGGTTATTACATCGCAGCGGCGGCCGACCGGATCTATGTCGACAAGGCCAGCATCATCGGTTCGATAGGCGTGCTGATGGATGGTTTCGGTTTCACCGGCACCATGGAAAAGCTCGGCGTCGAACGCCGCCTGCTCGCTGCGGGCGAGAACAAGGGCTTCCTCGATCCGTTTTCGCCGATTCAGGAGCCGCAGAAGGCGCATGCCGAAACCATGCTCAACGACATCCACCAGCAGTTCATCACCGTGGTGCGCCAGGGGCGCGGCAAGCGGCTCAAGGAAACGCCGGACATGTTTTCCGGTCTGCTGTGGGTCGGCCAGAAAAGCATAGACCTGGGGCTGGCTGATGCGCTGGGCAGTCTTGATTTCGTCGCCCGCGAGGTAATCAAGGCCGAAGACATCGTCGACTTCACGCTGCAGGAGAATTTCGCCGAGCGATTCGCGCGGCGTTTCGGCGCGGCAGCGGCGGAAACCCTGGTGAAACTTGGAGGGCTGGGCGGTCCCGTGATCCGCTGATTCTGCGCGATCCGCGGTCGCCGCATGGCGTAACGGCTTACAGTACTTCGATGCCGTTGCGCTTGAGCATGGTGACCAGTGCGATCAGCGGCAGGCCGATCAGGGCGCTGGGGTCGTCGCTTTCGACATTTTCGACGAGCGCGATGCCCATGGCTTCGATCTTGGCGCTGCCGGCGCAGTCATAGGGCTGGTCAATCGCGAGGTAACGCTCGATCCGGTCGCGATCGAGTTCACGGAAACGCACCGTGGTCGGCACGTTTGCCGACTGCATGCTGCCGGCAGCGGCATCGAGCACGCACAGTGCGGTATGAAAAACGACGGTTTGTCCGCTCATGGCCTGCAGTTGCCGCACGGCGGCGTCATGGGTTCCGGGTTTGCCCAGCACGGTGTCACCCAGCACGGCCACCTGGTCGGAACCGATGATCAGTGCGGCGGGGCAGTCCTGGGCGATCCGCTGCGCCTTGGCCTGCGCCAGGCGCAATGCGGTGCTTTGCGCGGCCTCCTGCGGCAGCGCCGTCTCGTCGATGTCGGGCGCGATGGCCGCACATTCCAGCCCGATGCGCTTCAGCAGCGCCTTGCGATAGGCGGACGACGAAGCCAGCACGATTTCACGGTTTGCCTTCATGTATTGCCGAAACCGCGGCCGTAAGTGCCTGAAACTGCGGGTGATACGCCGGAACCGGGCGCTTGGCAATGTCGATCGACGTTGCTAAGTGCTTGGCTTAACAGGGATTTTGGCATTGCAATTTTGACATGGCAGGGCGGAAATATTATCATGCGCCGTTTATGTCCGGACCGGCCGCAGTTCATCGCATCGAAGATCCTTTCGGCTTCGCCCGTGCTGCCGGCAGGCAGGCCGGCGAGATTGCGATTGCGCAGTTGCGGCGCCTCGCGGATCGGCTGACCGATGATCGTGGCGCGGTGTCATTTGCAGTGCATGGCGCGCACGACCGGCAGCAGCGACCGATGCTGGAGCTGGAGGTCTCGGGTGTGCTGCGATTGTGCTGTGATCGCTGCCTGGCGCCGCTGGATTACCGCCTCGCACTGCAGTCACGGGTGCTGCTGGCGCAGCCCGGCACTACAGTGCAGGACGATGATGATCCGGAAACGCCGGAATGGATAGAAGCCGGGCGCGACCTGGATCTGGTTGAGCTGGTGGAAGACGAAATACTGCTGGGCCTGCCGCTGTCGGTGCGGCATGACCAGGAACATTGCGGTAGCGGCGCAGAGCGGAGCGGCAGGACGGATACGCCGTTTGCAAAGCTGGCGACGCTGCTCGGGCCCGAACGATCGGATAAACGTTAATTTCAGGAGAACGACATGGCTGTACAACAGAACAAGAAGTCCCCGTCGAAACGCGGGATGCATCGGTCCCACGACGGACTCGGCAAGCCGGCGCTCGCCGTTGAGCCCACCTCCGGTGAGGCGCACCTGCGCCATCACATCAGCCCCAACGGCTACTATCGGGGCAAAAAAGTCATCAAGGCCAAGGGCGAATAATTCGCCGGCTGCAAGCGATACCCGGCGTCGAATCCAGATAGCCGGGATCTGACGAGGAGGATGCCATCCTGACGGATGTGACGGTAGCCATCGACTGCATGGGCGGTGACCATGGTGTACAGGTCACGGTGCCCGCCGCAATCGAATGGGCCGCCCGCGATCCGCAATGCGCTTTCGTGCTTGTCGGTCTGGAAAGCGCCATCGAAGCCGAATTGATCCGTCACAAGGCTGCGGGTAATCCCCGGCTGCGGGTGCGTCATGCCTCCGAAACCGTCACGATGGACGAGCCGCCGGCCAACGCGCTGCGCGGAAAAAAAGACTCCTCGATGCGCGTGGCCATCGATCTCGTCAAGGGCGGCGAGGCCCAGGCCTGTGTCAGCGCCGGCAATACCGGCGCGCTGATGGCGATTTCGCGTTTCGTGCTTAAAACCCTGCCCGGAATCGACCGACCGGCCATTGCCACCATGCTGCCCACGGTAAAAGGTCATACGCATATCCTTGACCTTGGCGCCAACGTCGATTGCACTGCGGAACACCTGCTGCAGTTCGGCATCATGGGGGCCGAACTGGTGGCCTCGGTTGAACACAAGCCGCGCCCGACTGTGGGCCTGCTCAACATCGGCGAAGAAGACATCAAGGGCAACGATGTCGTCAAGGAGGCTGCGACGCTGCTGCGCGCCAGCGGGCTTAATTTTCACGGCAACGTCGAGGGTGATGACATCTACAAGGGCACCACGGACGTTGTGGTCTGCGACGGCTTTGTCGGCAATGTCGCGCTGAAGACCTCGGAGGGTCTGGCGCAGATGCTCGGCACCTACCTGCGCGAAGAGTTCGGCAGAAACCTGCTGACAAAACTGCTTGGCCTGATTGCGCTGCCCGTGCTCAAATCCTTCAAGCAGCGCGTGGACCACCGGCGCTACAATGGCGCCAGCCTGCTGGGCCTGCGCGGCGTGGTCATCAAGAGCCACGGCTCAGCCGACACCTTCGCTTTCGGCTGCGCCATAGAACACGCCATCGACGAGGTGCGCACGGGAGTGCTGGCGCACATCACTCAGCGCATGGCGGCATTGCAACAGCAACCGAAAGCAGAAACGGCATGACGGGGATTTATTCGCGCATCATCGGCACCGGCAGTTACCTGCCGGAAAAAATTCTCACCAACAGCGACCTCGCAACTTCGGTCGACACTTCTGACGAATGGATACAGCAGCGCACCGGCATCCGCCAGCGCCATATCGCAGCGGATAACGAGTTTGCCAGCGACCTTGCGCTGCAGGCTGCACGCCGCGCCCTCGACATGGCGGGCATCACAGCGGACAAACTCGATCTGGTCATTGTTGCCACCACCACGCCCGACATGGTGTTCCCGAGCACGGCCTGCATCCTGCAGTCCAAACTCGGCATCAAGGGCATGCCGGCTTTCGACGTTCAGGCAGTGTGCAGCGGCTTCGTTTATGCGCTGACCACGGCCGACCAGTTCATGCGCTCGGGGCAGTACGAACACATCCTCGTGGTCGGCGCCGAAGTGTATTCGCGCATACTTGACTGGGAAGACCGGGGAACCTGCGTCCTGTTCGGTGACGGCGCCGGCGCAGTGGTGCTCAAGCGCAGCAGCGAGCCCGGCATACTCGCCGCGCGCCTGCATGCCGACGGCAGCCATGCCGGAATACTTTCAGTGCCAGGTTCGGTGTGCGGCGGCAGGATCAGCGGACGCCCGCTGCTGCAGATGGACGGCGGCGCGGTATTCAAGTTTGCGGTAAGGGTGCTGGAAGAGGTCGCACTGGAAACGCTGGCTGCGGCGAAGATGGAGAAAAGCGACCTCGACTGGCTGATTCCGCACCAGGCCAACATCCGCATCATCCAGGCCACGGCGAAGAAACTTGGCCTGTCGATGGAGAAGGTGATCACCACGGTGGATCGCCATGCCAACACTTCGGCGGCATCGGTTCCGCTGGCGCTAGATGAAGCGATACGTGACGGGCGCATCCAGCGCGGGCAGCACGTGATGCTGGAAGGGGTCGGCGGCGGATTTACCTGGGGTGCGGTACTGGTGAAATGGTGAGGACGAAGGCATGAAACTGGCTTTGGTTTTTCCGGGACAGGGCTCGCAGGCGGTGGGCATGATGCAGGGCTTTGCCGACAGCAAGGTCGTGCGTGACACATTTGCCGAGGCGTCGCAGGTTCTGGGACAGGATCTGTGGCAACTCGCAGCGGAGGGCCCGGCCGATCAGTTGAACGCAACGGTCAATACCCAGCCGTTGATGCTGACAGCTGCGTATGCGATGTACCGTGCCTGGCAGGAAGCCGGCGGACCGGCGCCCGCCGTCGTTGCAGGGCACAGTCTTGGTGAATACACCGCGCTGGTCGCGGCAGGGGCGCTGAAATTTTCCGATGCTTTGCCGCTGGTGCGCTTCCGCGCCCAGGCGATGCAGGAAGCGGTTCCGGTGGGCACCGGCGCGATGGCGGCGATACTGGGACTGGATGACGACGCGGTGCGTGCGGCTTGCGCCGAAGCCGCGCAGGGCGAAGTGGTGGAGGCGGTCAATTTCAATGCGCCCAGCCAGGTGGTGATCGCCGGGCACAAGGCCGCGGTCGAACGCGCCGCCGCAGCGGCGAAGGCCAGCGGCGCGAAACGCGCGGTGATGCTGCCGGTCAGTGCGCCGTTTCATTCATCATTGCTCAAGCCAGCTGCCGAGCGCCTCATGGAACGCATGCAGGGCGTCGTGTTCAATGCGCCGCAGATTGCCGTAGTCAACAACGTCAATGTCGCCGTGGTTTCAGATCCGGCGCAGATCAGGGATGCGCTCGCACGCCAGGCCTGTAATCCGGTTCGTTGGGTGGAAATCGTTCAGGCTTTCGCCGGGATGGGCGTAAGCCATGTCATTGAGTGCGGCCCGGGCAAGGTGCTGTCCGGATTGACCAAACGCATCGCGGACGGATTGCAGGGAGGTGCGGTGACCGATGCCGCATCCCTGCAGCAGCAACTGGAGGCGCTGAAATGACCGATCTCAAGGGCAAAGTCGCGCTGGTGACTGGCGCCTCGCGCGGTATCGGCAAAGGTATTGTGCAGGCGTTGGGCGCGGCGGGTGCGACGATCGCCGGCACGGCTACAACGGCAGCGGGCGCCGAAGGCATCAGCAGGGATCTGGCCGCGGCGGGCATCAGCGGCGCGGGTTACGCGCTGGACGTCAATGACGGCGCGCAGGTGGATGGGGTACTGGCGGAAATCCAGAAACAGTGGGGCGAAATCGGGATATTGGTGAACAATGCCGGCATCACCCGCGACAATCTGCTGATGCGCATGAAGGAAGAGGAGTGGGATGCGATCCTGTCGACCAATCTGAAGTCGGTCTACCGTCTGTCCAAGGCGGTGATGCGCAGCATGATGAAGGCCCGCTCCGGACGCATCATCAATGTCACTTCGGTTATCGGCGCCACAGGCAACCCCGGGCAGACCAATTACGCGGCAGCCAAGGCAGGCGTGGAAGGGTTTTCGCGGGCGCTGGCCCGCGAAGTCGGCAGCCGCAACATTACGGTCAATTGCGTGGCGCCAGGATTCATCGATACTGACATGACGCGGGCGCTGAGCGATGCCCAGCGCGACGGCCTGCTCGGACAGATACCACTGGGGCGGCTGGGGTCGGTCGGGGATGTGGCCGGGGCGGTGGTGTTTCTGGCCTCGGATTCCGCAGCCTATGTCACCGGATGCACCTTGCACGTCAACGGCGGCATGTACATGGGATAGAATGCGCCTCAGGCATTCCGTATTATTGTTTAAGTAATTGTTTTTAAAGGTTTTTTTAATTACGGTTTGTGGTAAAATTCACGCTTTCCGGCATCGTCCGGCAAGCGCGGTCAATCGCTCCACAGTTCATCAAGCAATTCGAAAGGGAACAGTAGATGGAAAATATCGAGCAACGCGTCAAAAAAATTGTTGCCGAGCAACTGGGCGTCAACGAGGCTGACGTCAAAAGTGACTCATCCTTCGTAAACGATCTGGGAGCCGACTCCCTGGACACGGTGGAGCTGGTGATGGCGCTCGAAGAGGAATTCGAAACCGAGATTCCCGACGAAGAAGCCGAGAAAATCACGACCGTCCAGCAGGCAGTTGACTACATCAAGTCTAACTCCAAGGCCTAAGCCTGCCGGAAGGGGTTCCTCCCTTCCTCCTTGATCCAAACTCAGATGATCGGGAGCGCCGCATGGCTCCCGACGCATGAAACCATGCCGCGTCCTACCTCCCGCAGAGTTGTCGTGACCGGACTGGGGATCGTCTCCCCGGTCGGCATCGGCATCGATGAATCCTGGTCGAACATCACGGCCGGAAAATCCGGCATTACGCGCATCACGCGTTTTGATGCCTCGGCTTATACCTCGCAGATCGCCGGCGAAGTCAAGGGTTTCGAAGCTGCCAAGTACATCCCCGTCAAGGAAGCGCGGCGTTTCGACACATTCATCCATTACGGACTCGCCGCAGGCATCGACGCCATGAAGGATGCCGGGCTGGATCTCGACAGGCTCAATCGCGAGATGATCGGGGTCTGCATCGGCTCCGGCATCGGCGGTTTGCCGCTGATCGAAGAGACGCATGACGCGGTGCTGGCCGGCGGTCCGCGCAAGATTTCACCGTTCTTCGTGCCGGGCTCGATCATCAACATGATCTCCGGGCAACTCTCGATCATGTACGGCCTGCAGGGGCCAAACATTGCCGTGGTGACGGCCTGCACCACGGCCAATCACAGCATCGGCGAGGCCGGACGACTGATCGAATACGGCGATGCCGACATCATGATCGCCGGCGGCGCCGAATCGACGGTATCGCCGCTGGGTATCGGCGGTTTCTGCGCAGCCAGGGCGCTGTCCTCGCGCAATGATGATCCTGCCGCGGCCAGCCGGCCCTGGGACAAGGATCGCGACGGTTTCGTGATGGGCGAGGGCGCCGGGGTGCTGGTGCTGGAAGAATATGAACACGCCAAAAAACGCGGCGCGCGCATCTACTGCGAACTCAAGGGCTACGGCATGAGCGCTGATGCCCACCATATCACCGCGCCCTGCGAAGACGGCGCCGGCGCGGTACGCTGCATGAACAATGCACTGCGAAACGCCAGCCTGAATCATGAACAGATCGATTACATCAACGCCCACGGCACCTCCACGCCGCTGGGTGATATCGCAGAAACCATTGCAGTCAAAAACTGCTTCGGCGGACACGCAAAAAAACTGGCAGTCAGTTCGACGAAGTCGATGACCGGCCATCTGCTGGGTGCTGCCGGCGGTATCGAGGCGGTGTTCTCGGTGCTGGCGATCCGCGACCAGGTGGCGCCGCCGACGATCAATCTGGTCAACCAGGATCCGGCCTGCGATCTGGACTACGTGCCGAACACCGCGCGCAAGATGAAAATAGATTTCGCACTCTCCAATTCCTTCGGGTTCGGCGGCACCAACGGCAGTCTGGTGTTCGGCAAACTCTGAGCGCATTTCCGCGGCGGATATTCCTGATCCGGCCGCCGGCATGAAAATGATCCTGGTCGATGGGTTGCCGTCCGCAGTGGTTCAGGCGGACGATCGCGGTCTGGCGTACGGCGACGGCGTTTTTCGCACCCTCGCCATGCGTAACGGTATCGCTGAGCTGTGGCCGCGCCATTACGTAAAGCTGGCCGCGGATTGCCGGGCGTTGGAAATTACGCCGCCTCAGGAAGCCGATCTGCAACGCGATCTTGCGCAGGTCGCGACGCATGCCCGCGATTGCGCATTACGCATCACCGTCACGCGCGGCAGCGGCGGACACGGCTATGCCCTGCCGAATACAGTGAAACCGCGGCGCGTGGTAACGGTTTCCCCGCTGCCGCAGTATCCGGGATCCCCGGCAGTGCAGGGAGTGCGATTACGTTACTGCGACATGCGGCTTGCGCTGCAGCCGCGTCTGGCCGGGATCAAGCACCTGAATCGCCTGGAAAACGTGCTGGCGCGCGCGGAATGGAACGATCCGGCCATCGCCGAAGGACTGCTGCTCGACACGGCGGACCGGGTGATCGAGGGCAGCCGCAGCAACCTGTTTCTCGTCGAAGGGCAGGGCCTGGCAACGCCGGATCTGTCGCAATGCGGCGTTGCCGGCATTACCCGCGATCTGGTGATCGAGGCTGCGCAGAAAAACGGCATGCAGTGCGAAGTCACGACAGTCAGCACGGCGCGGCTGGAAGCGGCGCATGAAATTTTCCTGGTCAACAGCCTGATCGGCGTGTGGCCGGTTGCCGCGCTCGGCTGGCGCCGCTGGACGGACTTTGCAGTGAGCGCGCGCGTGAGAAAATGGCTGGATGCCTGCCGTAATCCGTCTCATTAAATGGCTGCTGTTGTCGGGCCTGCTGGCTGTTGCCGCGGCAGGCGGCACGCTGTACTACTACGCGCACAGCGAACTGCCAATGCAGCAGTCGCCGGTGACTTTCGAGTTGCGCGCGGGCAGCGGCCTTAAGGGTGTGGCGACGCGCCTGGCTGCCGCGGGAGTTCTTGAGCATCCCGAACTTTTCGTGCTGATCGGACGTTTGTGCGGAGATGCCGGCAATCTCAAGGCAGGCAATTACGAATTTGCGCGGCCGCTGACGCCGCTCGACCTGCTGCAGCAGATCACCCGCGGCGACGTTACGCAGGTAACCATCACTTTCGTCGAGGGCTGGACATTCAGGCAGGTGCGCAAGGCGCTGCAGGAGCATCCCAAGGTGAAGAACGAGACTGCAGGCCTGAGCGAAACCGAACTGCTTGCGAAGCTTGGCATCGAACAGCCATCCGCAGAAGGCTGGTTTTTCCCCGATACCTATCATTTTGGCGAAGGCAGCAGCGATCTGATGATACTGCGCCGCGCACACCGGCTGATGCTGCGGCATCTCGACCAGGAGTGGGGACGGCGCGCGCCGGATCTGCCGCTGAAGTCGCCGCTGGAGGCGCTGATCCTGGCATCGATCGTCGAGAAGGAGACAGGGCGCCCGGAAGAGCGCGGGCTGGTGGCCGCGGTGTTCATCAACCGCCTGCGCATCGGCATGCGCCTGCAGACCGATCCCACGGTCATTTACGGCATGGGCGAGGCTTTCGACGGCAACATACGCAAACGCGATTTGACGACCGACACGCCTTACAATACCTATACCCGCAGCGGATTGCCGCCCACTCCCATAGCCATGCCCGGACTCGATTCCTTGCGCGCGACCCTCAATCCCGCTTCCAGCGATGCGATGTATTTTGTTTCCCGCGGCGACGGCACTTCGGTATTTTCGCGCACGCTGGCGGAGCATGAGCGTGCGGTAACCCGCTACCAGCGCAGGGGACGGCGGTGAGTCGCGGCAAATTCATCACGCTGGAAGGCATGGACGGCGCGGGCAAGACCACGCATCTCGAGTGGCTGCGTGGCCTGCTCGATGGTCGTGGTGTGGCGCTGACCGTCACCCGTGAACCCGGGGGCACGCCGTTCGGCGAAGCCTTGCGCAAGCTGCTGCTGGACAGCCACGAGGCACGACAGCCGGAGACCGAAGCGTTGGTGATGTTTGCCGCGCGCCAGGAACATATTGCACAGGTCATCGAGCCGGCGCTGGCTGCCGGGCGATGGGTGCTCTGCGACCGTTTTACTGATGCCACTTTTGCCTACCAGGCCGGCGGCAGCGGGGTGGCCTGGGAACGGATAGCCGCGCTGGAGAACTGGGTGCACGGCAAACTGCAGCCGGACCTCACTCTCTACTTCGACGTCGATCCCGAAACCGGGCGCGAACGCACACGGCAGGCCAGGGCGCCGGACCGCTTCGAACGCGAGCAGCAGGCGTTTTATGAGCGGGTACGTGCCGCATACCTGAGGCGTGCGGCGGAGCATCCACAGAGAATTCGCTGCATCGATGCCGCGAGGGCGATCAGCGAAATTCAGGTCGAACTGGAAAAAATTATTTTAAGTATTTGAAAATAAACAGAATTCTACTTTTCCCTCTTATTCAATAGCTTGTCTCAGGTTATTGTTTCAATGCATTGAATTTAAATGACTATCTGGTTTGAAGCCGAATTAAGGGCCCAGCTGGCGCAGAAAGCCCGGCTGGCGCATGCCTTGCTGATC
>Ga0222714_10005258_pt1 | contig 12389 bp, 15 predicted proteins | sample C33_3DmetaG_FD_165048 | JGI IMG/M metagenome (GOLD analysis project Ga0222714, IMG submission 165048) | Estuarine water microbial communities from San Francisco Bay, California, United States - C33_3D | ecosystem: Environmental > Aquatic > Marine > Unclassified | place: USA: California... | reverse complement strand
CACGGGTGAGCTGATCCGATCCCTCCACGCGGATGTCGATACCAACTTCGGTCGCATCATGCCCTGCCCTGACGACAATCACCTCGCCCAGATCCTTGGTGACCTCTACGACAACCGTGACAAGCTCGATCAGGTGGCCCAGGCCTGCTACGACCGCGTGACCGATACCTGCTTCGATTGGGAGACGGTGGCAGGTCAGTTTGATGAGACCTTCCAGGAGGTGCTGTCCAGGAAGGAGGAAGAAGAGCCACGCATCGTAAAACCTAAAGCAAAAGGTAAGAAGAAAAAGAGCTGATCGGTAGACGATTGAAAGATTGGACCCCTGCTTCGGCGGGGGTTTTTGTTTGGGGTGATACCAAACGTCAGGAGGATGTGCAGAGATTCCGGGAATAAGATGCAGAAAAACAGAGAATAAGTGCCGTACATACCCTAGAGCTAGCAGATGACACTTTGGTAAAAGGGTGTAATGTTGAAAAGTTGAGCGAGGAAAGTAAAGAGAAATAAAACACGTACACTGTGTGACAACGGCGTCATGTACTAGAGATATAAGAAAAAACATAGCTATTCTCTGTTTTTATGCCACATTCTCTGTTTTGCTGCTACTCTGATCCTCATTCACGCTTGTCCCATGGGATCTCGTCACATGCCACTACCTCCTCTCTGGAGGCTGGAGGAGTTACTTGCGTTATCGGACCAGTACCCAAGTGGGCTGGAGCACAAGACTGCCCGTGGTCAGCGCAGGCGGGGGGACCAGGCAGGTCGCCTGAACAAAAGCAACTCCTTCTATCTAGTGAGCGTGGACAACCAGCGGTACCTGGCGCATCGCATCGTGTATCTCATGCGACACAAGAAACCAATTGAGGGGTACGACATCGTCCATGCAGACAACAACAAAACAAAAGACAATCGCCTGGAACTGATTGCCGTCCCTGTCAGCAACCGTTTTTCTTGAGATGGCAAACTTCTACCGCAACCTCAAGCAATCCCTAGAGGACACAGGCTTTCGGTACGTTCCAAACATTGAGACGTTTAGTGACGAAATTCTCGAAACTCATGGCTATTACAGGGGTTTTGTCTGCCCACACAACCATTACATCCGTGACTCAAAGATGCACTGGTGTTATTTCTGCGTCAAGAAAATCCTCTCTAACGTCTGTGGATTTGATGTTAATTACCTGAATTTGGAATACAAAATTAAATATGAAAAACTTTGGTCCAAGATTGAGATTAAAGATATGGATGATTGTTGGCCCTTAAGGAATGGTACTCGGTACAGTCCCAAGCGTGTTTGCTTTCCTTCCTACCGTTCGTCTTATAGCCATCAAAAAGCTGAAAACGTGACGCCTCATAAGGCAATCTATCAATGCGCCTGGGGTGACATCGGTTCCATGGTGGTTACCAGGCTGTGTGGCAATCCCTTGTGCTGCAATCCATTACATCTGATCTCCAGTTGGAATCGTTTGTTCCCGCCCAGTACTATCTCGCCATTTGAAACACGGTTTGTGGCGGAGAAACTAATGGTGTACGGAGCAAACAAAGACAACACAATTATTACTGAACGCGACTTTAAACACACCATCTCTCATCCATTGGAGCACAAAGAAACGACGGAGTAAAATATTAAATAAAAGTCAGGATAATGCGCGTATCTCAATCTCAACGACAAAGGACACAAGATGATCCACTCGTTGTTGGTACGTTTTCTCAACTGTCAATTCGTAATTTAAGAGGTACGCTTGGCCCCAAGAATCAACTTGTGGGTCGAGCAGATACGCGTTCAACATCCAACGGTGGTTTTGGTGGCGGTACTTATAACCACTGGTTTCAATTCAACATCACTTCCCCTGCCTGGATTATTGTCGCTAAAGGCGGTCCCAGGCCTCAATACATACAGGTATCTGCATATGATTTAAACCTTATGCCAATGGAAGCAAGAGCAATCTTTGATCAAGATAGTATCTCCACTACGATCAATGGTGAACAGCGTCATCCATACACAGGGCACGTGATGGGCGCAACATCTGACTTATATAACAACTTTGATCCAAATTGTTTTGACAAGGGAAACAATCTGTATTTCACACTAGAAGCTGGATCGTATCTTTTATGCGTATCAACAACACGCAATGAACCTTTAGATTATGAAGTCGCGGTTGTTATTGAATTTCCAACAACTGAGTTTGATTTTGTTTTGGAAGACTATAGTTATTTATTGTATGAAGATACAGAAGAAAGTCATGTTGTTGCAGATGTTACAGAGAATTTTGCATCCAATGACCTTCACGCTCATTCGTTATCTGAATGGGATGAGGCTTGGAGGCGGGAACACCCTTCCGACAAACCTTTCCCTGTCGTATTAGTCCCATTAGCAACACAACCATGAACTTTTTAAATTTTTTAAAAACATTTTTAAAAAGCAAATCAAAAGTATCTAGCCCTAAGTATTCGTTTGCGCTATATTGCAAAAATAACCCAAGCGCAAGTGCTTGCAAAATCTATGACGTATAGATTAAAACGTCGTATTAAACGCTTTATTTTAAAAACTGAACAAAAACAATGGGTTGCGGTTACTGCTAAACCATGGGTGTATGTTGATAAAACATGTGTTTGGCTTGTTGTATTAGGTGTTAGTAAATCAAGGCGTCAATTAAGTGATTGGTTACATAGCCGTCCGACAAAACGTGCACGTAAATTAAAACATTCAATGTCTGGTTCTTCTGGGACCAAACCTTTAACTTGGGCCTTTTCAAAACTTAAAGATTTTCAAGAGCATATTCCTTGGTACGACGGGCTTTGGTTTTGGTTTGATGCTGTTGAAAAAGATAAACAACGTCGTGTCTATATGAAATGGTTCCAGCGAAAAGGCGCAGTTGACTGGCAGTACATGGAAAATTCTGACTCTTTTTATTACTTTAAAGATCCAGCAGTAGAATACAGAAAACTCCTGGAGATTTATGGCCCACCTGAATCAGTATTTTGAGGTAGCCCTGGCTATTCATGCAGCTTGTTCTGCTGTCTGTGCGTTAACTCCTACGCCAAAAGACGATGCATTTGCTCGTAAATTGTATCGTTTTATTGAAATTGGTGGTCTTGTTATTGGTCGTGCTAAACAACGCTGATTAATCAGGCAGTGCCTGAAACCAAAAGCAGACACCACCTTCTTTTTCAACCCAATCTCTTGTTGCGTAAGCTTCTGCTTTCGGAAGTGTTACGCACTTTTTTTCATTGCGAACTTCCCAGCAGATATTGACGCGTATCTGTGGATCTTTGTATTTTTTCACTTCAGTAATCCCAACGTACTCGCGGTTTGCCTTCCCTGATGCCGACATGAATAAAGCCCTTTGGCGCACCATACCCTAAGCTATAGGGCCAGTTTTTGTCACACCAATCTTGTACTGTTTTAATATTTACGCCTTGGATGTAGAAATCTACCGCTCCTCTTGAAGGTGCGTTATAGGTGTGTTCGCTGTTCTTTGCGCCACCCACTTGTGTGTTAATCGGCTCTGGCCTCGAAGCACTGGTGATAATGATCGGTTTGTTGCCAAATTGCTTTCGAGCTTTTTCAAGGAACAAACAAATTTCTTTTGCCGTATCGCATTGATATTGTTTCGTGAAGCGACGTTTTTCTTGGTTTAAACAAAGTTCGCCGTATGTAATGTTAGGCGTGACTTTATATGTAAATGGGCTCCAAGGATTGAAGTTATTGTTGTGTGGATTTGGATCTTCTTTTTCTCCAATATTCTGGAGTTGTCGATCCATAATCTGGATTAATTTTGTCGCATAGTCAGGATCAGTAGCATATTTTTCAACAACCAATAAACGTGCGCATTCATTCCTGCTTTCTGCACGGTTTACTCCCTTAAATTTTCCAAAGTCTTTGTACCAACGGTCAACTAAATAGTAAACACACGTTGCCAAATCTGGAAAGTCAATAAACCCAGCTTTAATTGTTATCCATTTTCCATTAATAAATTCTTGAGTATCAACGTTTGATCCGGCTCCTTTTAATCCAAAAAAATTATTTTTACCTGATGTGTGTTTTCCCCAGCCCGACTCTAGAGCCCACTGAGCACAGACACATTCAGCAAATTTAGCTCCTGCTTGTTTGGCAATTTTGTATACACCTTCCCAATTATTAAGATCCTCATTAGGTTCTTGGGTGCGATAACGAACCGTAAATTCTTCAATTATTGTAGGAGAAACGTTTTTTTGAAGCCATTCCCAAGCTTCTATTTGATGTTTTTCTTTTTTAAAAAACTCTGCCGCATCTGTAAATTTTATCGACATTTTATTAATATAAATAACTTTTCTTTACTGTAAATCAGTCTTACCTACACGATTACCCAGGCTTGTTGGGATTCATCCCAGTCATATTGATTACCATCAATCGGTGCTGGAATGGGAGGATTCCACAAGCATGTTTCTTCGTCTAAAATCCAGGATGGATAAGGCTTGGGAGGAATAAAAGCATCCCTATTTGAGTCGTAACTATAACCAATCCCTGCATAATTTTTACGAAAAGGGGTACCTCCTAATTCATGTTGCCCTCCTCTTGTGTTGTAACTTGTTCTTTTGCAAACTTGGCCAACAAAATCTGCATAAATTTGCTCTAAATCTTTTCCCTCTTCTTCATCGGTTCCAACAATAACGCTAGTTACGATATTGTTTTCATCAAGAAATGCGTAGTGCGCCATAATTAGAACGTAAATTTAATAGTACCTGTTCCTGCGGTAAAAGAAGTAACTTTAAAATCACCGTCCACTGAAGTGCTCAATGTTAAGCTACCAGATACGACAGAGATACTGTAGCCGGCTGGATAACGCAAAATAACAATTCCTGAACCGCCGCTACCGCCTGTTCTTGCGCTAGCAACACCGTTATTTCCGGATCCACCGCCACCGCCACCTGTATTAGCAGTTCCATTATTGCCATCACTATTCGCACTGCCATTTCCGCCACCTCCAGTGCCGCCAAGACCTCTTACGGTATCGCCACCGCCGCCACCGCCGCCAGCACGAGTGACGCTAGTACCTGTAATCGAACTGGAACTACCGTTGCCACCGTTGCCACTGGTATCACCGTCAACACCTGCTGCACCAGCTCCACCGCCGCCACCGCCTCGGATAATAGATGCTGTTCCACCAGATGCACCGGCATTACCTTGCCCAGATGTGCCAGCACCTCCGGTACCTGTGTTTACAGGACCAGCGTTGCCCCCGGCACCAGAACCACCACTGGAACCGTTTTCACCTGAAGCAAGACCAGAAAAACCTCCTCCAGTACTGGTAACAGTATCAAATACCGAGTTGTTTCCTTGAGAACCAGCTGCACTAGTACCGCCTGGGCCACCCGCTCCAACCGTTACGGTGTAATTTGTTTCAATTGATAATGTAGAATTACTTGTTTGGTATCCACCTGCACCGCCACCACCAGTTCCACGGTTAACACTTGCAGGAACACCACCTGCACCGCCGCCGCCTGCAATAACTAAATAATCTGTTGAAAAAATAGGAGGAAGGCCAACAGCTAGCAATAGTTGAAGAATACTCATTTAACTAATGCCTGCTCCTGCAATTACAAACTCGGTTCCATTGATACCCGAAACACACAACACAGTTGCAATGCCTCTTTGCGCAAGTGTTCTATTTCCTGTTCCAGTGCTTGCTGCTTGTCTTAATGTGACATTCGTCCCTTGTGTAATTGTAATATTGCCAGTTGTGTTGTTGTAGATACTAACTGCATCACCAACTACAAAAACACCAGAAGGTACCGTCACATTTGCAGTTGTGAATACATGTTTACCTATATCCCCAGCGACAAGAACATAACTAATTGTTTGAGAATTTTGAGGAATTGCACGTACGTTTCCTCCTGGGTCCCTAACAACTGCTCCTGTAACTGTCGTGCCAGATACGGTTACAAAATTAGCCGTTGTACCCGTAACCGTAGTACCTGTAACTGTAGTAAAACCTGCGGTAGCTCCAGTTATTGTTATACCCGAAATGTTGCCAGCAATATTGGCAGTTCCTCCGGTAATTGTTGTTCCAGATAAAGTAACAAAATTAGCCGTTGTACCCGTAACCGTAGTACCTGTAACAGTAGTAAAACCTGCGGTAGCTCCAGTTATTGTTATACCCGAAATGTTGCCAGCAATATTGGCAGTTCCTCCGGTAATTGTTGTTCCAGATAAAGTAACAAAATTAGCCGTTGTACCTGTAACAGTAGTACCCGTAACAGTAGTAAAACCTGCTGTGTTACCTGTAATTCTTATACCTGAAATATTACCTGCGATATTGGCAGTTCCACCTGTAAGAGTTGTCCCGGAGACAGTTACAAAATTAGCCGTTGTTCCGGTAACAGTAGTACCTGTAACCGTGGTAAATCCTGCCGTAGCGCCCGTAATCGAACCACCAGATATTCTTCCGGGTACATTGATTGCACCGCCTGTAATAGTAGTACCAGATAGTGTTACAAAATTAGCTGTAGTCCCGGTAACAGTAGTACCAGTAACTGTAGTAAATCCTGCTGTTCCACCCGTTACAGATGTACCAGATAAAGTAACAAAATTCGCTGTCGTGCCTGTAACAGTTGTGCCAGTAACCGTAGTAAATCCTGCTGTAGCACCTGTTATAAAACCACCGGAAATTTGACCTGTAACGTTAATAATGCCGCCTGTGATCGTAGTGCCTGATAAGGTAACAAAATTAGCGGTTGTGCCTGTAGTTGTGGTCCCTGTTACGGTGGTAAAGCCTGCCGTTCCTCCTGTTATATCCGTAAACTGACCAGTGTTTCCTGTAATAGTTGTACCAGAAAGCTGGGTGGTGAATACACCAGTTTGCCCGGTAATTGCAATTAATGAAAATACATTTCCACTGCTGGAATCGTATGTGCTGTATTTAATAGGCATCAGTCAATCACCCAACCTTGTGCAGAACTTACGTAAATCAATCTAAAACGAGCATTCAAATCGTCGACTTGCAAGTCGTCTGCTACACCCATTATATTACTTCCGTTTCTTAATACCAATCCTGTAGTGGTATTGCTTCTATTCACAATACCAACATAATTTCCGCTTACCGGGCTTCCAGGGAGAGTTAAACTTGCTCCACTAACTAATACATAATAAGCATTTACATTTGTGCTCAGATTACCAGAAACAATGACGACTGTTTCTTCTTTACTGATCGCTGGAATCCAATTGGTGGTTCCATCTGCATTTGTTGATAAGACATAGCCAGATATTCCGGTTGTTGCTGGAAAACCATACAAACCGTATGGCCTTACATCACCAGAACCACTGATAACAATAACGCCGCCACTGGCGTAATAAGTACCACCAGATATTATTCCACTTGTAAATACACCACTACCAAAAACGCCACTGCCACTTGCGGTAATGTTACCGGTCGTTGTTTGTGTAAAGTTTGCAATTGTAAAGTTACCAGTTGTTGCGGTAACAGTTACCGCCTCAATTGTTGTCCCAGTGATGTAAACACCAGAAATACGAGAAGTGAAGTTACCAGTAGACGCAGTTAAATTCCCAAATAATCCAGTATTGCCGGTAACGGTACCACCAGAAACAATACCCCCTTGAACCCTGGTGCTACCAGTGATGTAGTTAAAGGTTGCATTCTCACCGAAAACATTTTGTCCAGAAACCTGTGTAGTAAAGACACCACTGACACCTGTGATTTGAGCAAAAAGACCTGCGTTACCGGTGATCGTTGCGCCAGAAACCTGACTTGTGAATACACCAGATATGCCTGTAACAGTATTAAAATTACCTGCAGTGCTAGTTACCGTCGCGCCTGAGATGCTAGTAGTAAAGACACCAGAAACACCAGTGATATTACTAAAACGTCCAGTATTTCCTGTGATGATTGCTCCAGAAATTCGGTCTGTGAAGGCACCGCTTACTGCAGTAACATTTACAAAAGAACCAGTTGCACCGGTAATGACTGCCCCTGAAATCTGAGATGTAAAGACGCCAGATACGCCGGTAACAATGGAGAAACGTCCTGCATCTCCTGTGACTACTGCGCCAGAAACAACATTGAAGATGCCTGTGACAAAATTACCGGTCGTTGCGTTGACAGTATTACCGGTAATTGTCGCCCCACTCAGATTGGTAGTGAAGACACCGCTAACGGCAGTAACTCGGGTGAAGGAGCCAGATGCACCTGTGATCGTTGCACCGGAAATACTGGTCAGGCCGTAGATTTCATTGCCAGTCAGTACGCTAAATCCACCGGTCGCTCCGGTGACAGTTGTGCCAGACAGTGTACCGCTGACCGTGAAGCCAGAGGAAATGACACCGCTGCCACTAATGACCAGATTTCCTCCGGCAGCGATATTACCCGTGGTGCTAATGGTTGGAATAGAAATTGTGTTGGTAAAAACACCGGTTAGTGCTTCGATTCGTTGAAATAAACCAGTGACACCAGTAATGGTTAAACCAGAAACTTGAGATGTAAAGACTCCTGTTGTACCAGTAATCGAAGTGAAACGTCCTGCGCTTCCTGTGACCACAGCACCTGAAACGACATCTGTAAATACGCCAGAAACTCCAGTAACAACTGTTGCATTAACAGATGTTCCTGTAATTGACGCACCGGATAATTGAGTTGTGAATGTACCGAATAAACCTGTGAGGTTTGTAAATGCACCGGTTGCACCGGTAATTGTGGTGCCAGAGAGTTGAGACGTAAAAGTCCCAGATACGCCAGTGAGTGTTGCAAATAAACCCGTGGTACCCGTGATGGTTAGACCGGAGAGCCTGGTAGTAAAAGTACCACTAACACCTGTGATATTGCTACCAAGAACAGTGTCACCTGTAATGGTTGCACCAGATAAACGTGTTGTAAAAACACCGCTGACACCAGTGACATTGCTGAAACGAGCGGCGTCACCAGTAACGATTGCACCAGAGACTTGTGTGGTGAAAACACCATTGACTCCAGTGATGTTTGTCCCGCTAAAACTCGAAAAATTACCTGTAGCGCTGTTGACAGATTGTCCGGTTAATGTCTCAAATTGTCCTGTTACACCCGTAACTGTTGTTCCACTAATTTGAGTAAAATTACCTGTATTAACAGTTGCCGTTGCTGCAATTAAATTTGTAACATTGCCGGTGACAGCATTAACATTAGTGCCTTGAAAACTGGTACCAGTAAAAGTAATACCGCTTACTATGCCGCTAAAAATAGCGCCGCTATTAATGACTAGATATGAAAACGTTCCGGTACCAGGCGCATTGATATTAACTGGAGTAAACGCCCCATTAACTGTAAAATCACCGCCAACTACAAGGTTGCCAGCAACAGAACCACCTGTTACCTGAAGGTAATAGTTATTGAAATATTCTTTATTTGCAGCAAAAGTAAATTTTTTGTTTTTTAGGCCAGGATCAACCTCTGCAATATCAACGACCATCAACAGATCATCGTCATTGATCTGCGACGATAAAATTGCCGGCAGTTCAGATATACGCCTGTTGGCCACCTATTAAACCACAATTCCTATAATTTAAATTATAGGAGATCTGTGCTTATTACTTTACCTTGACTTCAATCTGTGGTAGCTTATCTACCGCAAATTTAACAATATTAGGAATGCCGTAAACAATGCCACAAGAAATAGCAAACACAACAATCAGTTCAGCGACAGTCAAGTTTCGGCGCAAATAGATAATACGCGGTTGCTCCATGGGGGACTGTTGTTGTGGAATAGGTTGTGGGGCTGGCATTGCCGCTGCTTTACTTGCCAGGAACTGCTGAATTGCTAGTTCACGAGCTTTAACCTTCATTGCCTCTACATCTGGGTAAGCAGGCGGCACTGCACTCGGCACCTCCTGTTCTGGCTGAGGCATGGGGAGCTGGCTCATGGGCACTTCGTTTTCCATTGTCTAGCAAAAACTTTGTTTATACATTAGCATTTCTGAAAAAGAAACGCATCAATGGCAACGTTTGGAATTAGGAAAGGTTTAGCGGATGTCGCACATGAGTTGAAAGGTATTCGCAATATCCTTGCTTCCATGTGGCACAGTCGTTACCAAAACGGTGAAACAGATCTGTTGAATCCTGAAGCATTTGCAGATGAGTATATCTCAACAGAAGAGTGTGCCAGGCGTCTTGGTGTATCTGATCAAACCTTAAGGAATTGGATTTCCCTTGGCAGACACAATCCCCAAAAAGGCTGGATTGAAGGTATTCATTATGTCAATGTCAGTCCTGATCCAGGGAAAAAAGCGGTTATCCGTATTCCGTGGAACCATTTGATCCAATCTTTTGCAAAAAACAAGAAGCCAGAAAGCTCTGATTTCTATAAAGGTCCAATGTACAAGAGTGCAAACGGGAACAATCAATAATGGGACATCGATTTAAAAGCATTGACATCTATGCCGTCACACTTGAAAACTACGCAGAACTCCTACCCCTTTCTTTAGCGGAACAGGTAAAGGGCTTTTTGCCGCCAATTGGTTCTTTTGACACCGGATGCTTGGTTCGTTACCTAGAAAACATAAAAAATTATGAGGAAGAGGATGAAAACTCCAGCATGACGCTGGCAAATCGGTTGCGTTTAGCGTTTAAAGATCTAAATCCCGATACAATTTGTGGCAAATTTCCTTTGGCTGAACTTCCCCTCAAAAGACGCTTGCGTTGCGTGGCAGAATACCTAATTCGTTCTGGTGAATTTGATAAATTAAAAGACGAACATGGTAAGCTCATCAAAAAACGCGGCAATCTTGGCAAGATGGTTGTCATTTACCAGCCTTTGCCTAAACTGTTGGAATCATTGACACGTCAGGGATTAATTGAAAAATGAATCGACGCGAAAAACTTATTGCTTCCGTGATTGGTCCAGAGATGGACAAGACAAGCGCCAGGATGCTCTCGGCTACACTCAAGCTGATCCTTGGTGATATGGGCCAGCACTACTGCAAGATGTGGGAGGCAGAAGGCCCTGGCGTTATGGTATTTCAGCCAGAAGACAAAGAACGCTCCATGTTCTTTTGGACCCTGGAAGAGATTCATTCGGCACAAGAAAAGTGCGAAAACGAAAACAATGGAGATCTTGCGGAAAGTTTCAGGCGGATTCTAGAGGCAGCGCAGAAGATTGATCCAACAGAAAAAGCTGGATACGTCATCAATGACAAAGAAGGCATCCGTTATCTAGAAATTGATTACAACAAGGCATCAGAACAGAAATGAGCATTACATCCCCCGGATACAAAAAAGAAGATCTTGAACTGATTACCAATTACGATCTGGTATCTGCGGCACATGCTCTTCTTGATGGTATTCAACTTGATGTTGCAAGCTCAATTACGGCAAATTCTTTTGTAGAGGCAGAGCATTTCTACACGCCAACGCAAGATGGCTTGAATTGTCAGCAATGGTTTGGCCGTGTCTATCTATTTCCTCCTAGTGGTGCTTACTTCTGGGAGGCAAAGAACCAACGGTGGAAGATGACCAGGGCAACATCTAAGACTTTGCGTTCATCTCATGCTGTCTGGTTTGAGAAACTTTACAAATCCTGGCTTGCTGGAGAGATTGAGCAGGGTCTTTACTTTTCAAACTGTCCAGACATGTTCCGGTACGATCAGCGGATCTTTGATTTCCCGATTTGTATTTTAAAAACGGCACCTACTTTAAAGAAAAATACCAGCAGTGGAGTGTCAAGTCATAAAACCTGCACATCATTTTTAGTGTACCTTCAGCCCCAGGATCGCGTCGCGTCTGCGACTGAACGTTTCATCGATATTTACTCGGAAAAAGGTCGCATTCTCACTTGAATTCTGTATAGTGATATCGATTGAGTCATGTCATGAGCGTATTAGCTGACTGGGAAATTCGGGAGCTGGCCGAAAAAAAAGAGATGATTGCACCGTTTGTGGATCATTTGGTCAGCAAAGAAAATGGCCGTAAACTTCTCAGTTATGGTCTCAGCTCATACGGTTACGACATCAGGCTTTCTCCAGAACAGTGCTTGATTTTTGGTAAAGTTCAAGCTGGAGATTGCGATCCAAAGAACTTTGATCCTGATATCTTAAAGCCTGCGGATCTCTTAGAAGATGAGCGAGGGCAGTATTTCTTGTTGCCTCCGTATGGCTACTGCCTGGGCGTTGCACAAGAACGTCTTAAGCTTCCTGGTGATGTGACGGTTGTTGCAGTTGGCAAATCCACGTATGCGCGTTCGGGAATCCTAGTTAATATCACGCCAGCCGAAAGTGGTTGGGAAGGTTACCTGACGCTTGAAATCAGTAACTGCACAGGGCTTTTCAATCGCATCTACGCGAATGAAGGGATTACTCAACTGCTTTTCTATCGTGGTAATCCTTGCGAGGTAACGTACCAGGACCGGAAGGGAAAGTATCAAAACCAAAAAAG
>Ga0222714_10005256_pt1 | contig 12391 bp, 11 predicted proteins | sample C33_3DmetaG_FD_165048 | JGI IMG/M metagenome (GOLD analysis project Ga0222714, IMG submission 165048) | Estuarine water microbial communities from San Francisco Bay, California, United States - C33_3D | ecosystem: Environmental > Aquatic > Marine > Unclassified | place: USA: California... | reverse complement strand
CTACATTTCGCACGAGCGCTCGGAGGGCGCAGACCCGATGTGGTTCTGGCCGAGCCAGGACGCACCCGGGCCGCCCACGCTGCAGGACGCGGTCATGGAAACGATCGAGATCGGCCGGCACTCCGGAGCGCGCGTCGTCGCCTCGCACATCAAGGCCAAGGGGGCCCACTACTGGGGCTCGAGCGGAAGCGCCATCCAGCTCATCCAGCGCGCCCGCGACGAGGGCGTACGGGTGTGGGCGGACCAGTACCCGTACCCCACCAGCGGCTCGGACGGAGGCACCGTGCTGATCCCTTCCTGGGCACTCGCCTCCGGGTCGGGACGAGGCGGCCCTCCCCCCGCCGAGGTGCTGCGGCGCAACCTCACCGACCCCGGCACGGCGGCGAAGATCCGGCAGGACGTCGCGCACGAGATCCGCCGGCGCGGCGGCGCGGACCGGGTCGTCATCTTCGAGTATCCGAGGGAGGACTGGGTCGGCAGGAACCTCCAGGAGCTCGCCGACGAGCGCGGCGTCGACCCCGTGCAGATGGCTCTCGATCTGCAGCTCGAGGGTGATCCGGAGCGCCCGGGCGGTGGTCGGCTCCGAGGCTTCTCCATGTCGGAAATCGACGTCGAGAACTACGCGGCGCAGCCGTGGGTGGCGACCGCGTCCGATGGTGGCATCGCGATCCCCGAGGACGGCTCGGTCCACCCGCGCTACTACGGCACCTTCCCGCGAAAGATCCGGCATTACGCGCTGACCGCCGGAGTCCTCTCGGTGGAGGACGCGATCCGTTCACAGACGTCGCTCCCGGCACGAATCATGGGCCTCGAGGACCGGGGCGAGATCCGGGAAGGGTACTGGGCAGACCTGGTGGTCTTCGACCTGGAGACGATCGCCGACCAGTCGACTTTCTTCGAACCGCACCAGCACGCCACCGGCATCGACCACGTCATCGTCAACGGCGATTTCGTGGTCGAGAACGGGGAAATTCTCTACACCCTGCCCGGCCGCGTCATCGCGTCGCAGAGGGGGGGCTCGCCGGGCATTTCCAACGACGGTGGCGCGTAGGCCGCCGGGCCGAGCCCGCAGCCGCGACCGTCTCGCCCCGCACCCTCACGTCGCCGTCGGATCCAGCGGCTCGATCAGCGACGGATCGTCCTCGGCGGTTCGATTCACGCGCCGTGACACCGGGTGGCTGTCGAGGCTGCCTGCTGGGGGAGCGTGGAGGATGGCCGCGAGCCGGTCGGGCGATGAGGCGCGATCAAGCCAGGCAGCGCGGTCGGAGTCCTGCACGAGCACCGGCATGCGGTCGTGCACGTGTGCGACGTCGGCCGAGGCCTGCGCCGTGATGATCGTGAAGGTGTGACGAGGCTCGGCTCCTTCCCTCGACCAGCTTTCCCAGAGCCCCGCGAAAGCGAGGACGCCACCACCCGCGGAATGAAACCACCACGGGGTCCTGACGTCGCCCTCGCGCTTCCACTCGAAGAAACCGTCGGCCGGAACGAGGCAGCGTCGACGGCGGAACGCCTCGCGAAACGAGGGCCGGGTGGCCACGGACTCGGCGCGTGCGTTCACGATACCCGATCGCGGCTCGTCCATCCAGGCGGGGGCGAGCCCCCAGGTCAGGAGCCCCATGCGCCGTCCGCGCCGGTCCTCGGCCACCACCGGCGCCTGCTGACCCGGAGCGATGTTGTAGCGCTCTGACCAGTCGAAGGTGAGCGCACCCGCGTCGAACATCTCCACCAGCTCCTGGCCGGATGTCGCCAGTGTGTAGCGGCCGCACATGGCCCCGCCCTCGCCGTCAGTCCTGGCCGAGCCGGCGCGGTCGCGGAAGGCCGCGCCGGTAACGTCCCTCGTCGAAGCGGCGTCGGCGCATGACGAGCTGGTGGCCCGCGTCCTCCAGCTGCCTGAAGCCGAGCAGGTGGAAGAGCTGGCGTGCAAAGAAGCGGGCGATCCGCTTGTCGACCACGACCTCGTTCTCCGTGCCGGGAACCCTGCGGACACCCGGAAGCAGGTACGCCAGCCCCGAGGCCCCGGACTGTCGGAGGAACCTCGACACACCCATCCAGAAGGTGCTGAACTCCCGGACCAGGAAAAAGCCGTCCTCGCCCTGCTCCTGGTAGAGCGGCATCAGCAGCCTGCCCGACTCCCTCATGAGTATTTCTCCCGCTCGATCGGTCGCCACGGCTTCCCCACGGGCCACCGGCTGGAAATTCCGATACCCCGGCTTCATCAGGAAGGCGTCCTCGGGACGCAGGTCCCACTTGTAGCGCATCTCCAGCGCCCGGGGCACGTGGGCCGAATCACGCGCAAGCCGCTCGCGCGCCGCGGCCACCTCGGGGACCCTGTCCTCGGGCAGGAGCCCCGCGCTCACGATCGCGATCCAGATCGCAGCCTCGGCCCGGTCGATCGCCTCCGGCTCGCCGTGCTGGCCCGCCTCGAGGGTGAGTGAGACGATACCGTGCGTGCTCAAGAGGTTGAGCAGCGTGCCGTCGACGAGCTCCTCGAGGCCGAAGATCATCGGCACGGGGAAGGTCGCCGCGAAGTCACGCTGCGGAAGCGAATCGGTGAAGACCGAGAAGACGCCCCCGGGCCCGGACGTCGTGTGGAGATCGAGCGCGTACACCGCCCCCGTAGTCGTCCCGAGGAGCTCCTCGATCGCGCCGAGGAGCTCGAGTTGCTCGCGGTCCTCGGCCACCGATTCCGACAGAGGGCGCAACCGGAGCGAGGACAGGCGGGCCCCGGTCCAGGCGCGGTTCAAGTCTCGGTCCACGTACCTGCGGCCCACCTCCAGCGCACCGAGGTTTCCGGCGAGAGCCACGAGCCTGCCGGTCATTTCCGGTTCACGCTCCCGGAGCGCCGGAAGAACGCGACGGATGGCGTGTACGCCCGCGGGCTCGTTTCCGTGTACGCCCGCGACGCACATCAGCGTCGGGCCCGGGCGCGCTCCACCCAGGGCTCCGAGAACCCTGTCCTCCACCGTCGTCCCTCGCCCCGCGTCGATGACTCCGCTCCCCGGCATCAGCCCCTGCGTCCCAGTCGTTCGCCCAGCAGATCATAGGCGAGCGGAATGAAGTCCGACTCGCTCACGATCCCGACGAGCTTTCCCTCGTTCACCACGGGAAGGGCGGAGACCTGGTGCTGCCTCATGATGTCGATGGCTTCGAGCGTTGGCGTCTCGGGAGTCACGGTGACCGGGTTGCGCTCCATGATGTCCCGGACGGGGGGCGCCTCCTGCCGCGCGGGGTCGAACCCTTCCGCCATGAGCCGCAGCACCGACCGGTACGACACGATCCCCACGAGTCCGTGCTGCTCGTCCTCCACGAGGACGTGGCGGATCCGCTGCCTGGCCATGAGGAAGGCCACCATGTCGACGAGCTCCTCCTCGTGGACCGTGAAGAGCGACGTCGTCATCACCTGCTCGATGCTCTCGTACGGCAGACGCCAGCCCCCTGCTTCCCTGAGTTCCGCATCCGTCCACTCGTGGCACGGGGCGCCCGACTGCTCGCGGGCGACCGCGCCGGCGGTCACCGCCGCGAGCCGCTCCGAACGCGTACCCTTGCCCTTCATGCCCTGGAGCGAGCGGACCATCCACCGGGACCCCGTCGTGCCCGACTCCACACGCCCCTGAACGACGCCGAGATACCGGTCGATGTCGACGGCGTCCACCCCGGCCTGCTTCAGTCCGGCGCGCGCCAGGGGCAGGGTCTCTGTCAGAATGAGCTGCCGGGCGCTCATCACTTCACCATCGAGCCACCGGAACCCCGCCCTGAGGCCGTTCCGCGCCGCAGCGAGGAAATTCGACTTGGCGTCGGCGAAGTCAATCCTGCTCCGAATGTCGCCGTATTCCGCCGCCGCTCCCAGGACGAGTCCGATCCAGAAGGCGGCGTTGGCGACCTCGTCAAGCACGGTCGGGCCGGAAGGTATGACGCGGCACTCGATCCGCAGGTGTGGCTTTCCTCCACCCACGCCGTAGCAGGGGCGGTTCCACCGGTAGACCGTCCCATTGTGGAGGCAGAACGCCTGAAGCGCCGGGACCTCACCGCGATCGAGCATCGCGATGGGGTCCTCGGTGACCTCCCTCGTGAGCATCACGCCGAATCGGGAGATGTCTTCCTCCACCAGGTCCGTGACGCCGTGTGCGATCCACGCCTCCCCGAATCGGACGCGTGGTGACATGTCACGCATGTGCACCGAGCCGCGCCGTGTGTCGATCGACTGCTGGAAGAGCGCGATCCGCGTTTCGTCCCAGAGATGGCGCCCGAAGAGCACCGGAGAGTTGACCGCCGCCGCCATCACGGGTGCGGTGACGAGCTGCGCGATGTTGTACACGAGCGCGAATTCGTCGGGGTCCACCTGGAGGTGGACCTGGAAGCTGGTGTTGCAGGACTCGAGCATGACGGACACGTGCTCGGTGTACAGCTCGTCGCTTCCCTGGATACGAACCTTGTAGGGCTCGCCCCCGCGCGCATGCGCGAACGCCTCGTTGAGCGCGAAGTACCGGGCTCGCGGCGTGATGTTCGCGAGTGTGACATCAGACTTCGACAGCGTCGGGAGGATCCCGGTCAGGACGATCTCCGAGCCGATCCCACGTGCCACCTCACGAGCTCCGAGGACGAGCTCGGACACGCGCTGTTCGAGATCCGAGAAGCAGCTTCCCGACAGAACGCGCGGCTCGACGTTGGCCTCGAGGTTGTAGAGCGCGAGCTCGGTGGTGTAGGGCCCCTGGAGTCGCTCCAGCACGTCGAGCGCGGACGATGCCGGTCTCCACGCCTCGTTGACCAGGAACATCTCCTGCTCTGCCCCGATACGCCGGATTCCGGTCTCGAAGGCGCCCTCCGAGAGCATCCGCTCGAGTGCCATGAGGTCACGCAGCAGCGCTTTCGTGAAGCTCCGCGTCTGGGCGGGCGTCCGTGCTTCTCCCGATACGTCCTGGCCCAAGTGCCTCCTGCTCTTCCGAGCTGCGTGCTACGGACGTCCGCGCTCGCTACTCGACGAAAAGTGCGATCCCGTCGATGGGTTTCTTGGTGATCTTCGGCACGGTCGCGCCCTCTTCCGGGTACCCGGTCACGAGGATCAGGAAGGGACGCTCATTGTCCGGTCGGCCCAGCAATGTGTTGAGGAACTTCATGGGCGAAGGCGTGTGCGTGAGCGTGACCAACCCCGCGTGATGCAGCGCGGTGATGAGCATCCCGGTCGCGATGCCCACCGACTCGGTGACGTAGTAGTTCTTGGCCTTCGAGCCGTCCGCGCCGACTTCGTAGCTCTCCGCGAAGATCACGATGAGCCACGGCGCTCGCTCCAGGAACGGCTTCTGCTCGTCCGTGCCGAGGTGGGCGAGCGCATCGAGCCACTCCTGGGGCGCTTTACCCGCGTAGAACGCGCGCTCCTCGATCTCGGCTTCCTCGCGAAGCCTGCGCTTCACATCGGGATCGCCGACCACCACGAACCGCCATGGCTGACGGTTCGCGCCGTTCGGCGCGGTGCCTGCCGCGAGCAAGCAGCTCTCGATGATGTCCCGCGGCACGGCACGGTCGGAAAAGTCACGCACCGTCCTGCGGCCCCGCATCGTCTCGAGAAAGGCACGCGCCGCGGCGCGCATCTCGTCGACGGGCTTTTCCTCCCAGGAGAGGGAAGTGAACTCGGCTCGCGGCAACGACGGGAAAGGACGGGGCACGGGGTCTCCGCTCACCTGCGTAGGCGAGCGTAGAGCTCGACGTACGTGGCCGTGGAGCCCGTAGCCGCGGCGACCTGCTCGGCGGAGAGCCGAAGCACCTGGGAGAGGATGCGGACGTTGACCAGACCGATGATCTCCGCGTCCGAGAGCGCCAGCCCGTCCCACTGCGCCACGGGTATGGACCGGTACTGGTCGTACGCCCCCGCCAGCCCACCGGCCGGGGCGTCGTCACGGATGGGAACGTGGAGGGCGGCAGGCGTGATCCGGTACCTGCGGGTCAGAGCCGCCCAGCTCTGTCCTGATTCGCGGAGCGCGACGACCGCTTCCGGGGACACCCCGGACCTGCGTGCGATGAAGAGGACGACCGGGATCTCGTCGGCCGGCAGTGGCCACTCCCCGAGGATCGTCACCTCGTGCGCCGGCATGTTGAAGTGCCCGGCGACGGCACGAAAATAGTCCGCTCGCTCGGAATCTTGTGCCGACAGGGCCGGGACGCAGACGCACCCCGCAGCGAGCATCACGACCGCACGCAGCATCGAGCTTTTCGGCCTCCTCCTTGAATTCTTCCCCACAGTATCGCCCTCCCGCATGCGGCACACCAGATCGCTACGATCGCAGCATCGCGCGAGTCGCACATGGCATGACTCTTGAAGTATTAATAGGTTGGCCTCGAAAGGAAGTGACCGAGAACCAAAAGGGCGGCAGCCATGCGACACGACGACGGGAAGTACCAGGAAAAGACCCACGTGGTCTTCGACTTCACCGGAGTGGAGCAGGCCAACCTCGGTATCCTCGCGCTGATTCTCACGGCGCGTCTCCACACGAACCCCGACGACCTCGTCTGGGGGCGCTCCATCCCGCTTCGGACGGCGCGAATCCTCCGGTACCTGAACCTCGAGCACCTCTTCCCGGAGGTGCCGGTGGACGACGGCCCGCCAAACTGAGACGTCCGTCCTCGCGATCCGACGGCCGCACGCCCTGGCCCGCCCCCGGGGGGCGCCGCTGATCAGCGCGGCCGGGGTCCGCGCTGGAGTACCCGGGCGACGTGCGCCTGGGCCCCCACGACGGGAGAGGCGCCCCGCTCTGCAGCTTCGGCGAAGATCGTGTCGAGGCTCTCTCCGATGGAGCGCACCCGCCGCTCGACCTCGGCCAGATCGTCCGCGCCCATATAGATCGAGGTGAACGCCATGGCACCGCCACCGTTGATGACGTAGTCGGGCGCGTAGAGAATGCCCCGCTCCAGAAGCCGGGTGGCATCCTCGGGAGCCGCCAGCTGGTTGTTCGCGGCTCCGGCCACGATCGCACAACGAAGCTCGGGAATCGTTTCGGCATTGAGCGTCGCGCCCACCGCGCAGGGTGCGTAGACGTCGCACTCCGTCGACGGCACGTCGGCCAGGCGCACGGACATACCTCCCAGGGCCCGGGCCACCGACGCCGCACGCTCGGCGTCGATGTCCGCCACGAGCAGTGTCGCGCCCGCTCCCGCCAGGCGCTCGGCGAGCGGACCACCGACCGCCCCGACACCCTCGACCAGCACGGAGCGCCCGGCGAAATCGCCACTTCCGAACCGGTGCCGCAGCGCCGAGCGGATCCCTTCGAAGACGCCGAGTGCGGTGAACGGGCTCGGATCCATGGGCCCTTCCGTCCTCCCGTGCACGCCGATGACGTACTCCGACACCTCGGCGATCGTCTGCATGTCCTCGACCGTGGTGCCGAGGTCCGCTCCGGTGCCGTATCGACCGCCGAGCGAGTTCATGAGCTCGCCGAAACGGTGCAGCAACCCGCGCCGCTCGGCACCCTCGAGCGCGTGAGGGATGGCGAGGACAGACTTACCCCCACCGAACGGGAAGTCCATCGCAGCCCACTTGTGCGTCATCCCCTCCGACAGGCGGAGCGCATCGGCGAGGCCGTCCTCGGGCCGGTCGTACACCTTCATTCTGCATCCGCCCGTGGCCGGCCCGAGCGTGTCGTCGTGAAGCGCGATGAAGATCCAGGTGCCCGTCGGCTGGTCGTGACGCACCACCACCCCCACACCGTCCCACCCTTCCAGAACTTCGAAGAAGCCCGGCGCGCTCATCGTTCGGACACGATCCGGGCGTAGGACTCCGGATTCCACTTCGGGCGCTCGGGGGCGTTCGCGATCTCGATTCCCAGCCAGTACAGAAGCTGCGCGATGCGCGCCGCCTTCTCCCCGTCGATCCGGTCGGGCTCGTCACTCGGCCGATGATAGTCTTCGTGGGTCCCGTTGAAGAAGAAGAGGATCGGAACGCCCTTTCGCGCGAAGTTGAAGTGGTCCGAACGGAAGTAGAAACGCTCTTCGGGCCAGAGGTCGTCGATGGCCGTCATGCCCACCTCCGGATGCGCGGCGTTGACCCGTTCGAGCGTCGCCCCCAGGTCGGAGTGCTCCTTTCCGATGGCCACGATCGTGTCCGGCCAGTTCCTGCCGACCATGTCGGCGTTCAGGTTCGCGACCATCGCCGAGAGCGGCAGCGTAGGATTCTCGGAGAACCACTCACTCCCCCACAGCCCCTGCTCCTCGCCGCTCACGATGACGAAAAGCATCGACCGGCGCGGCGCGGCATCGAGCGAGGCCAGGGCCTCCGCCACCTCGATGACGGCGGCGGTGCCCGACGCGTCGTCGTCGGCGCCGTTGTAGATGGAGTCGCCCGACTCATCGGGCGCTCCCACGCCCACATGGTCCATGTGGCCGGAGTAGACGACGTACTCGTTCCTCAGATCGGGGTCGCTTCCGTCCAGGATCCCGATGACGTTCGGCGCCGTCGCCGAACCCTTCCGGGCACGCTGGATCAGCGTCGCAGGGAGGTCGGTGACCGCGAGCACCTCGATGCCTTCGCGAGCGCGGGCCACGAGCGCGCGGATGTCCACACCCCTCCCGGCAAGCGCACGCTCCAGGGACGCCGTCCGGATCTGAAGCATGGGCCGGAAGTCCGCACTGCGGCCCGAGTCGCGCGCGCCATCCGCTCCCCATCCCTTTGTGACCGAGGGACGGAGGGCGCGGGCGGCGTCCGCATTCCATGCCTCCTCGTCGGCGTCACTCGTGACGAGCACCGAGAGCGCGCCCGCCGATCGGAGCTCGCCGGCGAGCCGGTACGTCGCGCGGTCCATTTCGTTCGTGCCGGCCGCACGGACCAGCACGGCGTGGCGTCCGCGCACGGAACGCTGCGCCGCTCGACCCAGGCCGCCCGACCCCGATACGAGGGCGATCTCACCTGCGGCCACCCCCTCCTCGACGCTGCCGAAGAGCGGGAGCAGGTCGGCCCCGAAGGCGAGTCGCGCGGCACCCGCCGCGAACGCCGACCGGTCGGTGTCCAACTCGCGGGTCTCGAGCGGATACCGCTGAACGAAGCCTCCGCCTTCGGCCCCTCCTCGCAGCCCGAGGCGCCGGAACTCGGACGCGATCCACTCCGCAGTCATGTCGAGTCCGGTGCTCGGCGTGCCGCGGCCCTGCATCGAGTCGTGCGCCATGACACCGACCCGCCACGCGAAGTCCGCCTGTGAGATGGTGCGCGCACCCGCCTCGAGCGCTTCGTGCTGCGCGGTGGCCACCGAGGGCAGCAGCGCGAGGACGAGCGCCGCGAGTCCCGATCTCTTCATGTTCGCTCCTGGCGAGGAAGGGGCCCCCATCCACCTCACGCGGGAGCCCGGGCCTCCAAGTTCGAATGAAGCGTGCGCTTCGTCAGCCCTCGGACCTCCTGCGGCCGCCCGGACTCACCTTCCGGCCGAGCGCAGGGAGGCCAGAAGCCCGGAAAGCTCGTCTGCCGTCGTCGCCCCGCGGATCACGATCCACCCTGCCTCGGTCCGCTCCGCCACCTCCTCCACGCCGCCGGGCCGGGCGGGCAGCACGTCGCGGTCGACCTCCGGCTCCAGGTGCCAGATCTCCACCAGAACGCCGGTCGCGAGGCGCTGCACAACATGAACTCCACTGGCCGTCGTGCCGAGTCCGAGGTTGGTTACCGACACGACCTCGAGGCCCGGTACGACGAGCGAGGGGACCGAGCGATCGATTGCATCGTCCTCGGTCACCGGCCGGCGCACCGTGGCCTCCGCGCGTTCCATCGCCGAGGTCATCGCCACCGGCGAGGCCGAGCGCGCGCGCGAGGGCTCCTCGCGGCTCGCGGTGACCGCCGCATCCGCGAGCGTCACCTCGCCGGCTGCCGCAGCGCCCGCCCCAGCCCCGGCGACCGGCGCTACAGGGAGCGCGACCACTTCGGCCGACGCCACGACATCCAGCGACTGAGTGGCCATGCGATCGGCCGGTGCAGGGAGCACGACGTCGGTCGTGGCCATCACCGCCGGGGCGGGCCCGGGCGCCGCCGTCGCGACCGTGCTGGCAGTGGCATCGTTCTCCGCGACCCCAGGGCCGGATGCCTTCGCCGGGAGCGCCTGCACCACGCGGGATTCCGCCGGGCCACGGACGGCGGGCTCGGTCGGGGCGTCGGCCCCGAGGCCCGCCGGCGCCTCGACGCCGGCGGCCGGCTCGGCGACATCCGGCGCCGTGCCACCCAGCTCCACGAAGGCCGAGGCCTCCGGGAGCGGTGCCGTCATCCGGGCGCCCGGACCCGTCTGCCCTCGCACGAGCCACCCCGTGCCCAGCGCGAGGACCACCGAGGCGGCCCAGCCGATCCGCCAGAGACGCGCCGCGGCTGGAGAACGGACGCGGCGGGTCCGCTCGACGTACGCCCGGAGCTCCTCGAGTCCGGGCAGGTCGACCTCCGGCGCCGCGAGCGCCAGGATCGCGTGTGCGTCACCGCGCACCCGTCGCTCCTCCTCGAGTCGTCCGGCACATTCGAAGCACGTGTCGAGGTGCGCACGGATGCGATCGGCTTCCGTGGCAGGATATTCGTCCAGCGCCCCGTCCAGGTACGCGTGCAGCGCACCTTCATCGACGTGCGACATTCGTCTTCTCCCCCTCTGAATAGGCTTTCGCCAGCCGCTTGCGGGCCCGCGCCAGGGTGGTGCCCACGGCGCCGACCGCGAGGTCGAGCTGGTTCGCGATTTCCGTGTAATTTTGTCCCGCGTCCCAGAGCAGGAGCGCCTCCCGATCCTTTTCCGAGAGCGTGTCGAGCGCCCGGCGTACCCGAGCCCAGCGCTCCTGCTCGGCGAGCTCGCCCGACGGGTCCGACGACGCGGCCTCCTGCGACTCCGCCTCGGTCTTGAGCAGTACGAGGTGCTTCTTGCGTCGGATGACGGTGCGCGCCTCGTCGCGCGCGAGATTCGCCGCCACCTGAAAGAGCCACGCCCGCGGACGTCTCGGCTCGTGCTGAAGCGCTCGGACGAACGCTTCCTGGGCGAGGTCCCGGGCCCGCTCCGCATCCCACACTTTTCGGTGAAGGAAGCGGACGAGCTCCGGGAAGGTGGTCCGGTACAGGTCGTTCCAGTCGATACCGCTCATCCTGGCTCCCGTCGCAGGGTCGGCACGCGCGTCACTGAAGGGGGCCACGACGGATGGCCGCCACCGTCTCGTCAATTTCCCCGCGGCTCACTCGCTCGACCCCCGTGTCTCCGATTTCCAGACTAAGGTGGCGGCCCGCGATCACAAGGCGCTCCTGCTTTTCCAAGACCTCGGAGAGCTCGGGCAGCGCAGTCACGATGCCGAGCGCGGCCCGTGCCACAGCGATGGCGCCGTTCGATCGCCCCGTACGTTTCATCGCACCGGCCTCCCTGAAGCATAGGGGTCTCACCCACTCCAACCTTATGACGGACAGCCTCGCCCCCCTTGCACAGCCGCCCGAGTCTGGACTGATTTTTTCCGACGTCGTGAGTCATCGGACGGAGGACGGATCCTGAACATCGTGGTGCTGGGTGGGGGCCGGGTCGGAAGCGCGATCGTGCGCGACCTCGCCGCTGAAGACGACTTCGAGGTACTGGTGGTCGACATCGACCCCGTGGCCGTGGACCGGATGACGGAGTTCGGAGCCGACGGCGTCGTCGCGGACCTCTCCAAGGGGGAGACGGTGGCCCGGGCCGTGCAGGACGCCCACCTGGTCGTCGGAGCCGTCCCCGGATTCATGGGTTACCGCACCGTGGAGCAGGTGCTGCAGGCCGGAAAGCCGATCGTCGACATCTCGTTCTTTCCCGAGGACGCGTTCGGGCTCCAGGAGCTGGCGGCCGAGGCTGGCGTACCCTGTCTGTTCGACTGTGGTGTCGCACCGGGGCTCACGAATCTGACGCTCGGACATCTGGAGGAGCATCTCGACGAGACGCTCTCCTTCGAGGCGTACGTCGGCGGCCTGCCCGTGGAGCGCACCTGGCCCTGGGAGTACAAGGCCCCGTTCTCTCCGGGTGACGTGATTCAGGAATACGTCCGCCCGGCGCGCATGCGACGCAACGGCGTCGACGTGACCATGCCGGCGCTCTCCGACATCGAGCTGGTGAACTTTCCCGGCCTGGGGTCGCTCGAGGCGTTCAACACCGACGGGCTGAGATCCCTGCTGCGCACGAGTTCCACGCCCACGATGGTCGAAAAGACGATGCGGTATCCGGGTCACGCGATGCACATGAAGCTTCTCCGTGACTCCGGCTTCTTCTCGACCACGGAAATCCAGGCGGCTTCCGGGGCGGTTCGCCCCCGGGACGTGGCCGAGGCCTTGCTCTTCGACGCCTGGAGCTTCGAGGAGGGAGAGCCCGATATCACCGTCATTCGCATCGTCGTCGAAGGGGTCAAGGACGGAAAGAGGCTCCGCTTCACGTACAACCTTCTCGACCACTAC
>Ga0222714_10005254_pt1 | contig 12393 bp, 22 predicted proteins | sample C33_3DmetaG_FD_165048 | JGI IMG/M metagenome (GOLD analysis project Ga0222714, IMG submission 165048) | Estuarine water microbial communities from San Francisco Bay, California, United States - C33_3D | ecosystem: Environmental > Aquatic > Marine > Unclassified | place: USA: California... | reverse complement strand
AAGATAACACCAAGCTAGACCTAGAGCTGGCTAAAATGCTGGCAGGTAAAAATAACAGGAGCTAATTGTGGCTAAAACCGTCTTTGACGTGCTGATAGAAAAAATTAACGACGATTTATCGTCTGCACAAGACTTCCTAAACGCAGGGTCCGCGAAGGACTATGCGAATTACAGGGAGATTGTTGGCTTAATTCGGGGTCTCGGAGCCAGCAAATCCTTAATTGAAGACCTCTCGCGCAACTATATGGATGATGATGATGACTAACACTCAGACGATTGAATTGCCTGATGCACTAAAGCAAAAAATGGAAGCGGAAGCCGCTCCAGCCGAGCCGATTAGACGGGAGCTTACAGACGCGGAGTGGGAAGCACAGCTACCCAAACCCACTGGCTATCGTATTCTGATCGCACTGCCAGACGTGGAAGAATATTACAAAGGCAGCACCCTACTTAAGACCTCAGATGTGATGCACAGAGAGTACATCATGTCGATCATGGGGATCGTTATTGACATGGGTCCAGACGCTTATAGTGATAAAGAACGGTTTCCTAACGAGCCGTGGTGCAAAGAAGGCGACTATGTAATGTTCCGTATGAACACGGGTACGCGGTTCAAGGTGAATGGTAAGGAGTTTCGTTTGATGAACGATGACTCTGTTGAAGCTGTGATCCCTGATCCTACAGGTATCATGGTGGTATAGGAGATAAGCAAATGCCATTCCAAAAAGTAGAATTTGAATTTCCTGAAAAGGAAGACGACGTAAAGGCTGCAAAGCTGGAAATTGAACGTTCCAGTGCGCAAGAAGTGGACATCGGTGGTAGGAAAGCTAAAGCGAAGGCTGCACAAGACGAAGTTGTTGTGGACGACGAAGTGGATACTGACGATGACGGGTATGAGATTGAAGTGGTTGATGATACGCCGAAAGCGGATCGGAACCGTACACCTTCTGACCCGCCTGAAGATGTTACTAACGAGGAGTTAGAAGACTATTCCGAGAAAGTCCGCAAGCGTATACAGCACTTTAGTAAGGGCTATCACGATGAACGCCGCGCCAAAGAACAAGCCCTGCGGGAACGTGAAGAGCTTGAACGTCTGTCCCAGCAGCTCCTTGAAGAAAACAAGAAGCTAAAGACCAACGTAAACAAAAATCAATCAGCTTTACTTGAGCAAGCTAAGAAAAACGCGGCTGCTGAAATGGAAGCTGCTAAGAAGGCATATAAAGATGCCTATGAGGCAGGTGACTCAGATGCCGTCGTAGATGCGCAAGAAAACCTAACAAATGCCAAGATAAAGGCTGATAGGTTAAATAATTTCAAGTTACCAGCTTTACAGGACGTAGAAACTCCTGTTAGAGTGGAATCTGAAACCGCCCCTGTGCAGGTTCAGATTGATTCCAAGGCAGCGGCTTGGCAAGAAGCCAATCCTTGGTTCAATCAGGATGCAGAGATGACGAGCTTAGCGCTTGGGCTGCATAATAAACTCGTCCAAGAGGGAGTAAACCCTCAAAGTGATGAATACTACGAGCGAATTGATGCTCGTATGCGACAGTTATTCCCGGATAATTTCGAGGATGACATGGAGGTAGAAGAGCAAAAGCCACGAAAGCGAAAGTCAAATGTGGTTGCTCCCGCAACGCGGAGCACAGCGCCTAAGAAGATTAGGCTCACGCAATCACAAGTTACAATCGCAAAGCGGCTTGGACTTACCCCCGAACAGTACGCCAAACAGGTTGCATTAGATATGAGGAAACAAAATGGCTGAGAATCGTATAAACCGAGACCTTGAGTCCCGTGAAAAAACGACCCGCAAAAAGGCTTGGCAGCGCCCAGAGGTGCTACCGTCACCCAATCCCGAGCCGGGTTACGCATTTCGTTGGATACGTGTTAGTTCGCTAGGTAATACCGATGCTACTAATGTTTCTTCTAAACTACGTGAAGGTTGGGAGCCTGTAAAAGCCTCAGACCATCCAGAAATCACACTTGTTACCATTGAGAATGATCGGTTCAAGGACAATGTGGTGATTGGTGGATTGATGCTGTGCAAAGCTCCAGAGGAGTTGGTCGATGAGCGCAATGACTACTATGGTCAGCAAACCCGCTCGCAGATGCACTCCGTTGACAACAACCTCATGAGAGAAAACGACCCTCGTATGCCCCTGTTTAACGACAGGAAAACGAAGGTTACATTTGGTAACGGAACTTAATAGGAGCTTAAAATGGCTTATCCTACTGTAAGTGGCCCTTATGGCCTAGTTCCGGTAAAACTGTTGAGCGGCTCTCCTTTCGTGGGCGTAACTCGTCACTTCAAAATTGCAAGTGGCTACGCTACATCCATTTTTTACGGAGATGCTGTCAAACTAGTTACCGGAGGCACTGTTGAACGTGATACGTTCGATGCTGCCATGACACCTGTGGGTGTCTTCCTTGGTTGCACGTACACTGACCCTAACCTTGGCTACAAGGTATGGCGTCAATCGTACCCTGCAAGCACCGTCGCATCTGACATCGAAGCATTCGTTGCGGATGGTACTGACATCCTGTTCAAGGCTGCTGTTGTATCTTCGGGTACGACGATTGGTGACCTAGCACAGACTGACATCGGTGCAAACGTCGCAGGTGTAGACAATACTGGTGATTCGACTTCGGGTAATTCTCGTGGTGCGATCTCTGATACGTCTGCAACTACTAACACTCTTCCTTTCCGTATTATCGGTTTGGTTGAGGAAACCAAAAACAGCTCGGGTGGTTATACCGAAGCCTACGTTAAATGGAACGCAGGACATCAGTATGACAACACGACTGGCGTATAAGGAGGAGTAGACAATGGCTATTTCACGCGCCCAGTTACTTAAAGAACTCCTTCCCGGCCTGAACGCTCTGTTCGGAATGGAGTACGCAAAATACGGTGAAGAGCACGCCGAAATTTATGAAACCGAATCTTCAGACCGCTCATTTGAGGAAGAAACCAAATTATCGGGCTTCTCAGCAGCACCTGTTAAAAACGAAGGTGCCGCGATTGAGTACGATAATGCGCAAGAGGCGTGGACTGCACGTTATACGCACGAAACTGTTGCAATGGGTTTCAGCATTACAGAAGAAGCAATCGAGGACAACCTCTACGATTCTCTGTCTGCTCGTTACACCAAAGCGCTGGCTCGTGCCATGGCGTACACCAAACAGGTTAAATCTGCTGCAATCTTGAACCAAGCGTTCACAGGTTCTGGCAACCCAACCTACGGTGACGGCAAAGTATTGTGTGCGACCGACCACCCTCTGGTTTCTGGTGGAAGCAACTCGAACCGTCCTACTGTTGCGGCTGATCTTAACGAAACTTCCTTGGAAGCGGCTGTTATTCAGATTGCAGGTTGGACCGACGAGCGCGGTCTTTTGATCGCTGCTAAGCCTCGCAAGTTGGTTATCCCACCGAACCTACAGTTCGTTGCAACTCGTTTGCTCGACACTGAAGGCCGCGTTGGTACTGCCGACAACGACATCAACGCCATCCGTAACAACGGTTCGATCCCAGAAGGTTACACTGTTAACCACTATCTGACCGATACCGACGCATGGTTCTTGATGACCGACGTTCCTAACGGCTTGAAGCACTTTGTCCGTACTCCGATGTCTACGTCCATGGACGCTGACTTCGATACTGGCAACAGCCGCTATAAAGCCCGTGAGCGTTATTCGTTCGGGGTTTCCGACCCACTGGGCATCTTTGGTTCGCCGGGTGCTTAATAAAGAGGGGGGCAATTTATTTGCCCCCTTTCTTTTTATATGTTATAAGATTTTAATCCCTGACAGTTCTATTGTAGAACTGACACTAGCTAAGACAGGAGATTCACATGGCTAATACGACTTTCCAAGGTCCAGTCCGTTCTGAAAACGGCTTCAAGGACATCACTAAAGCTGCTAACACTGGCACGGTGACTGAGAACATCTCGATCACTCATGACGGTACTAACAGCGTTGTTATCTTCACTGATCTTCCGACTTCTGATCCGTCTGTCGCAGGGCAGCTTTGGAGTAACTCAGGCGTTCTGACGGTCTCCGCAGGCTAAGGAGATAGCTCATGTCTAATTCAGACGTTCGCGCCAAACGAGTTACCGCCGCAGCCTCTCTTGCAGTAGGCCCAGCGCGTATCCGTCAGGTGCAAGTGTTGACAGGGGCAGGAGCAGGACGTTTGACCATTACCGATGGTGATGGGGGTCCGACTGTTTTGGACCTAGATTTTCTCGCGTCTGATTCTCACTCTGTAAACATCCCCGATTGGGGCATCCGTTGCCAGTCTGATGTACTCATCACCGCGATGACCAACATTACGGCGATGACTGTGTTCTACAGCTAGGGGGCGATATGCGTAGTTATTACAAGTCAGGTGGCAAAGTTGATAAAGCCAGCATGGCTTGCAATAAGCCGCGCCGTACTCCAAGCCATCCTAAGAAATCACACGTCGTAAAGGCGTGTGAAAGTGGTAAGGAGAAGATCATCCGCTTTGGTGAACAAGGTGCAAGCACCGCTGGTAAGCCGAAAAAGGGTGAGTCTGCCCGCATGAAAGCTAAGCGCAAGTCATTTAAAGCACGCCATGGCAGAAACATTGCCAAGGGCAAAATGTCTGCCGCCTATTGGGCGGATAAAGTGAAGTGGTGATGTCATGCCTGCAAAATCTGCAAAACAGCAAAGGTTTATGGCAGCAATAGCAAACAACCCCAAGTTCGCTAAGAAGGTCGGGGTTCCTCAGAACGTAGGAGAAGAATTTATGAAAAAAGGTTACAAAGCGGGCGGTATGCCCATGGTTCGTGGCAAAGACGGGAAGATGGTTCCTGAGTTTGCTGCTGATGGCAAAGGCAAAATGATGGCTGGCGGTAAAGTCAAAAAGTACCAAATGGGCGGTATGCCTATGGCTGACAAAATGCCTATGGCTGACAAAATGCCTATGGCTGACAAAATGCCTATGGCTGACAAAATGCCTATGGCTGACAAAATGCCTATGGCTGACAAAATGCCAATGAGACGCAAGAAGAAAAAGCGTTCTATGGACGACATGATGGCTGTTACTGGTACGGGTGCGGGCGCACCACGTCGCGGTATGAAGTCTGGCGGTAAAGTTCGGGGTTGTGGTGCAGTATCTAAGAAAATGCGTCCGACCAAAATGGTTAAGATGAAAGGTGCCTAATGCGTCGGTACTACCGAGATAAAGGCTGCGGCTGCTCTGAATGTAGTAAAGGCTACAAAGAAGGCGGGACGGTTAAGGACGAGTGCTACCGTAAGGTAAAGTCTCGTTACAAGGTCTTCCCGTCAGCCTATGCTTCTGGAGCAATAGCCAAATGTCGTAAGGTAGGCGCTAAGAATTGGGGCAATAAGTAATGGCTGTTCGTAAGACCAAGAAAGGTACTGCACTAAAACGCTGGTTCAAAGAGGACTGGAAAGATGTACGTACTGGCAAGGCTTGCGGACGCAAAAAAGGGGAAAAGCGAGGAACGCCATATTGTAGACCTACAAAAAAGGTATCCAGTAAAACCCCTAAAACAAGTGACGAGATGAGCGCTTCTGAGAAGCGCAAGAAGATTGCGGAAAAGAAACGGTTAGGGCAACCTGCGGGTAAACCGCGTCGGGTATCCCCCACTAAGCGAAAGGAGAAGAAGTGATGGAAATTTTCCAGAACGGCAGGTTCTCTTCAGGTGAACCAGTGTACCAGATTGGCACAAAAAACGCTGATGGTACATATGAAGTTAAGGTCTTTGATCTGATGACAAAAGCGCAGGCGGAAGCTAAATTAAAATCTATGGGTGTTAAGCCTGTGGCCTCCCCTAAAAAGCCTAAGTATGACAACATGTCTAAGTTAGAGCTTGAAGCGTTTATGCTCGAACAAGGTATTAAATTGGATCGACGCAAGTCAAAAGCTAAACTTATAGCCGAAATCAAAGCGTATTCTAATGGCTAAAGGTGTTAAACACTACTTTGCTAACGGTAAGGAGCATAAAGGCGGGATGCACAAGCACCCTGACGGAACGCTTATGACTGGTAAAGGAATGTCTAATACTTCTAAAAAGCTGTACCACTACGGTGATCTGTCAGCTAAAGCTAAGAAAAAAGCTCGAAGTGAGTGGAAAAAATGACAACATCAGGCACCACAGCGTTCAACATGGACTTCACGGAGATTGCCGAGGAGGCATGGGAGCGTGCAGGCCGAGAGTTGCGATCAGGCTACGATCTACGCACAGCGCGACGTTCCATGAACCTCATGACAATCGAGTGGCAAAACCGTGGGATTAACCTCTGGACGATTGACGAAGGTATTGTCAATCTGGTGCAGGGTACATCTCAGTACGACTTACCAGCAGATACTATTGATTTGCTTGAACAGGTAATTCGTACCAACGAAGGTAACGCGGCGACACAATCTGATCTTACGATAAGTCGTATTAGTGTAAGTACCTACGCTTCGATCCCAAACAAGTTATCACAGGGTAGGCCCATACAAGTTTGGATAGAACGTCTTCGTGACCAGCCACGTATTAACGTATGGCCTGTTCCAGACAATAACGGCTACGTTTTCAAATACTACCGTATGCGCCGTATTCAGGACGCTGGTAGTGGTGTTCAAACCCCTGACATGAACTTCCGCTTCTTACCGTGCCTTGTGGCTGGGCTGGCGTACCACATTGCAATGAAGGTGCCAGAGCTGGCCTCGCGTGTGGAAATGCTAAAAGCAGAGTACGAGTCTCAGTTTATTTTGGCGGCTGGTGAAGACCGTGAAAAGACACCGTTTAGGTTTGTCCCAAGTATAATGAGGCCGTAAATGGCTACACGGTTTGCATCAGGGAAGAAAGCGCTAGGGGTCTGTGATATTTGTGGGTTTACCTACAAACTTCGTGAGCTGAAGAATTTGATCGTGAAAAGCCGCGATACAAATCTTAAAGCGTGCCTTGAGTGCTGGAATCCTGACCAGCCACAGTTGAAACTCGGCTCGTTCCCAGTGGACGACCCGCAGGCTTTGCGTAATCCGCGTCCTGATAGCAATCAGTATGCGAGCAGTCGAGCACTCATAGAGCCAGTCAGACCTGTTGTTGGTACTGGATTTATAGGACAAGTTACGATACAAATTACTTAGGAGTGATACAATGCGTAAGAAAATAGCAAAACCTAGTAAGAAGAAGATGCCCAAGACCGCTATGAAAAAGGGCGGCGGTGTCAAAGTTCGTGGCACTGGGGCAGCAACGAAGGGTCTGATGGCCCGTGGACCTATGGGTTAAGCAATGAACTACACCGAGCTGAAAACAAATATCGAAGATATTACGGAGAATACGTTCACCGAAGATCAGCTCGCCATGTTCACGCAGCAGGCAGAGCAGTCGATCTACAACTCCGTGCAGATTCCTGCTCTGCGTAAAAACGTTACGGGTACTTTGTCTGCGAGCAACAAGTATTTGGGTATGCCGACAGACTTCTTGTGGTCTTATTCACTGGCGGTTGTCGATGGTAGCGGAGATTATCACTTCCTTATCAACAAGGACGTGAACTTTATTCGTGAAGCCTACCCAAGCGCGTCATCAGAAGGACTCCCGAAACACTATGCCTACTTTGACGATAACTCTTTCATCCTTGGACCCACTCCAGACAGCGCCTACGCTATGGAGCTGCATTATGGATACTATCCTGAATCCATTGTTACTGCTAACACTACATGGCTTGGGGACGAGTTCGATTCTGCTCTACTTAACGGTGCTCTCGTACAGGCAATCCGATTTATGAAAGGCGAGCAGGATGTGGTTCAGATGTACGAAAAACTGTACTTACAGGCAATCGGGCTACTGAAGAATCTGGGCGATGGTAAACTGAGAGAAGACGCTTATCGTTCCGGGCAATATAGAATAGAAGTGAGTTAAGGAGGCTATCATGGCAATTACTCAAGCAATGTGCACGTCATTCAAAAAAGCCCTTCTCGATGGTGAGATGGACTTTAGCTCGGATACGTCACAAACTTTTAAGATCGCGTTGTTTACGTCGAGCGCTACGTTAGGTGCGTCTACGACTGCGTACAGCACCACAAACGAGGTGACTGGTACAGGGTATACGGCGGGTGGCAACACGCTTAGCGTTGTAGCGCCTACATCGTCTGGTACCACAGCGTTCCTAGACTTTGCGGACACAACGTGGTCTACAGCTACAATTACGGCTCGTGGGGCTTTGATCTACCAATCTGGCGGCTCTAACCCAGCCGTAGCAGTAATTGATTTTGGTGCGGACAAAACGTCCACTGCGGGTGATTTTACGATTCAGTTTCCGACTGCGGACGCTTCTAACGCCATTATCAGGATTGCGTAGGATGAATAAATGCCGTCATCGACTACGTATATAGGATGGGGTTCTACCGCTTGGGGCCAAGGCTCTTGGGGTACGGACCTTATCGTTGTAGAAGTTGATGGTGTTCAATCTACGGGTGCCGTTGGTACCGTAAATGTTGTTGCGGAAGCCAATGTCTTCCCATCTGGTGTAGAAGCCACTGGTGCTCTTGGTACTGTTTCTGTCAGCGGTGCAGCCACCGTACAACCATCTGGGCTGGAAGCCACTGGTGGTGTTGGTAGCGTAGTTGTACAAGCCAATGCAGTCGTATCCCCAACGGGCGTAGAAGCCACAGGAGCAACAGGTACTGTTACAGTAGCCGCCGACGCGATTGTTTCTCCTACAGGCGTTGAAGCCACAGGTGCTATAGGTTCTGTAGATGTAACCGCCGACGCTAATGTCCCAGTGACAGGGCTGGGGGCGACTACAGGGCTTGGTAGTGTAACAGTTGCTGCGGACGCAAACGTAGCGGTGACTGGTAACGCAGCGACAGGAGCGGTGGGAACCGTATTTGTCGCCGTTGGAGCTACAATACGAGTTACTGGCGTTAACGCCCGTGGACAAGTTGGCAATGTGGTGACAAAAGCCGATGCAGATGTATTGGTAACAGGAGTAAATACAACAGGTGCGATAGGTACGGTGCTCGTTTGGGGTGAGATTGACGACAACCAAAACCCGAATTGGCAAAATATTACTGGCGCACAGACACCAACTTGGGGTAATGTTTCAACAGGACAGACTCCGAATTGGCAAGATATAGCCGCGTGAGGATTAAAAAATGACGACACAGTACACTTCGATACTTAAATTAGCCCTTCCTGTACAGGGGGAACTCAGTGGTACGTGGGGCGATGTAGTTAACGACAACATCACCTCGATGGTCGAAGAGGCAGTCGCTGGACGTGCCGTCGTCAATACATGGACTACCAACTCGCATGTGCTGACCACAGCGGACGGAACGACTTCTGAGTCCCGCTGCGCCATGCTTGAGTTCACGGATACTGGCACTGCGCTGACCGGAGCGGCTACCGTTGTATGCCCTAGCGCCTCTAAACTGTATGTCTGTAAGAATGACTCAGGACAACAAGTTACTGTAAATACGGCGGCTGGTACTGGCGTTGCTATTCCTGACGGGCAAACGATGTTTGTGTTCTGTGATGGTACAAACGTCGAACAATGCACAACTAACTTCAATTCACTCAGCTTTAATGATTACACACTAAATTTTGGTGGCGCAGTCACCACTGCTGGGGCGTTTACAACGTCTGGCGCGTATGCGCTGACTCTGACCACAACTGGCGCGACTAATGTAACGCTGCCTACTACGGGTACACTGGCTACTCTGGATGGTACGGAAACCCTTACCAATAAAACGCTGACTAGCCCGACGGTTTCATCGCCCACTCTTACTGGGACTATCTCCGCGACTGATCTGACAATTTCTGGTAATACCACGATTGGTGACGATCCGAGTGATACCCTGACAGTTAATAGCACAATTACGTCTAATCTTATCTTTACTGACGACACCTACGACATTGGTGCTGTTGGTGCGACACGTCCACGTAACCTTTATCTTTCGGGTAACGCCACGATTGGCGGTACGGTAACGCTGTCTGGCGGTATTGATGTTACAGGCGCATTGGGCGTCGATGGTGATTTTGATGTAAACACTGACAAGTTCACAGTAACATCAGCCACAGGCAACACGGCTGTCGCAGGCACTCTTAGTGTCACAGGCATAACCACTGCGACTGGTGGCCTCAACGTTGATACGATCAACGAAATCACCGCTGCTGGTGGTGTGACTATTGACAGCGTTTTGCTCAAGGACGATGGCGTTAATGCCACAAACATTGAGATTACGAATCTCAAAGCCAATGACGGCACTGCGGCAGGTTCGATTGCCGACATTACAGGTGCGGTGACAATTAATTCCTTTATCTCGAACTCCGTTGATATTGGCGGTGGTTCGATTGACGGTGCGGCTGTAGGTGCTTCGAGTGCCTCAACGGGCGCATTTACAACGCTGACTGCAAGCACAAGCTTAAACATTGCGGCATCAACCACAGTAGATGGCGTTCTGGACGAGGACACGCTTGTATCTGATAGCGCAACCAAACTCGCTACACAGCAATCAATCAAAGCCTACGTGGATGGTCAAAGCTATGTAACAGACGGCGATAAGGGAGATGTTGTTGTATCTAGCTCTGGTGCTGTCTGGACTGTTGAGAGTGCTGCTGGTGACTTTGATGTTGTTGGCGATCTTACTGTAGACGGACAGTTCGTCACAATAGAAAACGCTGCGCCAATATTGGCACTCAATGAAACGGGAGTCGATTCGGATTATAGCGGAACGTGGTTTTTACTGGACGGCGCGAATATGCGTATTCAGACTAGGACAAATGCAGGCGCTCAGGTATCTAATGACTATCAACTAACTAAAAACGCATCCGGAGCAACGGCGCACATATGGTCTATTGCTGACTCAGAGGCAGCAATGATTGATTCAAGCGGTAATTTTTTAGTTGGGAAATCTTCAAACGCAATTGCGACTGCTGGCGCAGAAGTAAAACAAACTGGCGCGGTTTATTGCACTGTTGATAACGATGAATGCCTAGAGATAAACAGGCTTTCGACTGATGGCATTCTTGTAAGATTTTGGCAGGACACCTCGGTTGAAGGAAATATTTCAGTATCAGGAAGCACAGTATCCTATAATGGTGGTCATTTAGCGCGCTGGACGCACGTTGATTCCGACAACGGCAGTCTGCTCAAAGGTACAGTGATGACAAACCTTGATGAGATGTGCGTATGGAAACAAGCGGTCTTTACTACACAGCAACTCGTTACCCCTGCTGTTGAAGCTATTGACGCAGTTGATGAAATCCCTGAAGAACGTGATGACGAAGGCAACATCATTCAAGAGTATGTACCTGCTGTGGAAGCTAGGGAAGCTCAAGATGCTGTCTACAAAGATGTTGAGCAAAAACAAACATACTCCGGCAGTGCAGACGATGGCGATGTTATTGACTTTGAGTTTGAAGGTCAGACCTACTCTGCAACTGTAGTCTTTGAAGATAACGAGCAGCTAAACAAAAACGCGGTGTCCTCAGTAGAAGGCGATCCAAACGTCTCAGGTGTGTTTGTCAATTATGATGAAGATGGCGATATAAATCTCGCAATGACTGGTGATATGGTGATCCGCATAGCTCAAGGCACTACTGTAGCCAGAGGTGACCTGCTTATGTCTGCTGGTGATGGTACTGCTAAGCCACAGGGCGATGATATTGTACGCAGTAAGACCATCGCAAAAGTTACTTCAACAAATATAACCAAGACCTACGATGACGGAAGTTATCTTGTGCCTTGTGTACTGATGGCTTGTTAAAAAATGGAAAATCTCTGGTCAGGTGTCTTATCCGCAGTTCTTGTAATCGTCTCTTTTGCCATGCGTCACGCTTTAGTGGAGTTGTCTAGGCTGTCTATTTTGCTCAATCGCACACGAGAAGAAACGGCGCGAGATTATGTAACTAAAGGTGAGCAATCCGCAGCGATTAGTCAGGTGCTTGCTCGCTTTGACCGCCTAGAAGAAAAGATTGATCGCATGGTGGGGAGCCGCAAATGAGCGAATACGCGCTAAAAATTATCACTATAGAAGAAGGTTTTGAGCCTCGTCCTTACCTATGCTCTGAAGGATACCCTACAGTGGGGTATGGTCAGAAGATCGGCAAGAAAGATGCCGACCTGAAGATGTTTGATTTTGAGATGCCGGAAGTTGTCGCTAGTGTGTGGATGCAACAAAACATTGATTCTATGCTAGACAAGATGGAATCCGATGACGACATTGCCGCAGCACTAGAATCTTGCAACGAAGTTCAAGAGGCTGTTCTGGTTTCTATGGCATACCAGATGGGTGTCACAGGCTTGTCTAAATTTAAGAATATGCTGACTGCGGTTGAACTAGGCGATTTTGATGAAGCAGCAAACCAAGCTCTTGATTCTAGGTGGGCACGACAAACACCAGAACGCGCTAATCGTCATGCA
>Ga0222714_10005253_pt1 | contig 12393 bp, 5 predicted proteins | sample C33_3DmetaG_FD_165048 | JGI IMG/M metagenome (GOLD analysis project Ga0222714, IMG submission 165048) | Estuarine water microbial communities from San Francisco Bay, California, United States - C33_3D | ecosystem: Environmental > Aquatic > Marine > Unclassified | place: USA: California... | reverse complement strand
TGGAAGACAAGAAGACAAAACAAGCCTATGAAGAAGACGTACTGATCTACCCCTATAACTTCTACCTCGTGTCGCTAATTGACGACCCCCACAATGGTGCGATGGGGCTGCTCCGTGTGCACTTCCCACAGGATGGGGTCAAGGAATTCGGGGTGACCCTAGCTGACATGCTATCGAAAGACCGGTATAGAGACAAACTTGCTGATCGGGGCATCTGCCCCTCTGAAAAACAAATGGGTATGATTATGGCGTATTCAAACTATTGGGTGAACCACTACCAGAAATTGAAGAAGGCAAAGAAGGGGCGCGTGCAGTTTGGCTGGGTGGAAGGCAACTCCGCGTTCATAGTCGGTGACAGGGAGATCAGAGAGACCGAAATACGGTATAGCCCACCCACTATGACCACTGTCGATATAGCACCTAAGTATCGTAAGGCTGGGACGCTGGAGAACTGGAGGAAGATCGCGAACTACTTCTTGAAGCCCGGTGCAGAGAAGCAGCTATTCGCCATACTGGCTGGGTTCGCAAGCCCCTTGATGCCGTTGGCAGGTGGGGACAAGAAAGGCGGCGTCATCAGTCTACACTCGGAGTTTGGCGGCACGGGTAAGACCACGGTGCTGCGCATGATAAACAGCATATTCGGGCACCCCACGGAGCCGATGTTGTTCGCCAAGGATACGGACAATGCGACAGCTAATCGCTTCGGTGTGATGAACAATATCTCCCCCACCGTTGACGAGATCACCAACGCCGAGCCCCTAAAGCTGTCAAACTTTATATATGAGTTTCTCCAGAATCGTGGCAAGCATCGGTTGCGAGGGATGTCCAACACCGAGCGTACAAACACAATTACGTGGAACTCGATCTGTGTGGTGACCGGCAACGCCATCATCAGCGACAAGCTGCTCCAGCTAAAGAACCTAGCTGACGGGGAGATACGGCGGGTTATGGAGTTTGAATTGGCTGCCCCCCATGAGGTGAGTAAGGCTGAGTCAGATACCATATTCGGGGGCCTGTCAGATAACTTCGGTGTGGCAGGAGAGGTCTACATACAGCACGTCATATCCAAGGTGGGCAGCATCCGCACTTTGTATAACACCATTCAGCTAAAACTCGACGCCGCTGCAGGGCTACGTCAGAGGGAGGAAGTCTACTCAAACACCTGTGCTGGCATCCTGACTGCTGCGGTTTTGGTCAAAGAGTGCGGGGTTATGGACATCACGGACGCCGATCTGAAGAGGCTGTTTAGCTGGACCGTGCAAGTCCTGAAAGGGTTTATTGAGAAAACTGCGGCGAATAACACTGCCGTCGCTGATCTGCTGGGTGACTTTATTACCGACCACTACAGGGACATGCTGATAATCAAGGGCAACCTGACCAATGGACTGCACGAAGCCCCGCTGAAAGAACCCCGCGATAAGCTGATAGCTCGGTATGAGCCCGACACCAAGATGTTCTTTGTCAAATCTTCGGCCCTTCGCACCTACTGCGTGAAAAAGCAGATGTCTTTCGATAACCTGATTAAATACTATACAGATCGTGGGATGTGCGATGGCGTTGAACGCAAGCGTTTGGGCAAAGGCACGTCAATATCTGCCAACGAGCGGGTTGTGATCTTCACCAATATGAGCAACGAAATCGACATCAACGAGCTAATGGCCGGTGCAAACAAGACTAATGATAATGCAGGTGCCAGTCAGAATTGACTGGGCTGAATTGGGGGTCGGGGAGTCGCTATTTGTCCCTGCCCCCGTGGGGTACACACTTACTCTCAGGAACAACCTACACGCCGCTGCAGCCGATGCTGGCTACTCGGTAGTTACGGAGGAGGTTTCGGACAAGGGGTTTACGGGTGTCAGGCTCTGGCGCATTAAATAGTTTATGTGTACTATTCGCCTGACGATGGAGCCTCCCCAGTCGTCGCTTCTCCTTCATACCCCCGCTTCGGCGGGGGTTTTTTTACAGCCCACCGATATTACGCATAACCGCCAAATTGATGCGCTGAAACACCTGTATCTCCGCAGCATCTAGCTGGTCAATACGCTCGCGCTTCTCTTCCGGCGTCATTGTTTTGCTCGCCCGTATTATCTGTCTAGCGTCCCGTAGCTGTTTAATTACTGCATCCATTTGTGTAAACAGCCCGGACTTAGCCAGCGCGTACAGCTTGGGATTTTCTTGGACGTATCGCAGGGCTTCCTGCGGGTCTGCGTCTTTGTACTTGCTAACCACATTGGCTACTTGTTGGGCGGCTTCGCGCAGCTCGTAGTAATCTTCCTTGAGCCCACCGCCCTCCCTGCCGGTTATAAATGGCCGCACCAACGGGTTTTGGTTTAGCTTTGAATCAGGCAGCGGTGAAGGTGATGCTGCGTTTATTGCTTGGCTGAGGAAATACATAGATGCCCCACCGGCTGTGCCAAGAGTGCCGCGAATAAAGTAGTCCAACTGCACGGGAGACATGGGTGTGAACGGGCTCAGTATTTTGGCCAGCTCGGACGTATTTTCTGTAAACTGCGCTTCTTTAGGCATACCCTGCAGGTACTTGCCAACTATAGGATTACCCGTAAAGAACGAGTAGTTGGTCATAATCTCGATAGTCGGCTTAGCAAACTGCGGTATCGTGTTTGGTGAAGACACCGCGTTGACCGCGCCGTCTCGCATAATACGCAAAAACTTGGTGTTATCTATCGGGGTAGCAGTACCTTGCGATGCGATGTAGTTATACGTTTGCTCCGGTATTGATTTGAACAAAAAACCAAGCGGGTCAGTGGGTGTCGGTATGCGCAGGTTGCCACCAATATCTACGCCAGTTACGTCTTTTACAATTTTTCGGCTGCCCGGAATTATGAAGCTAGTAAGTTTTTCGTGGTCTGGCGTGTTCTTGTATTCGTCGTCATCCGACACCAACATTGCGTAAACCATCGACAGCGCGAACACTTTAGCCGCAGTAGCGTACAACCGGCGTAAGGCTTCACTGCGTGATTTGGCGCTTATGCCTTCTTTAAACAGCGACCTGTAAATAACATCCATACCTTGAATATACGCGTTCATAAATGGCACGGTCTGCCGTAGAGTATTGAATACCGCGTTGGTGCCTTGACGCTGAAAATTGATGATCTCACTAGCACGGGATAACGCATCCAGTTTATCCCCTGTTTCTTCCATCGTGTTCTCAAAGAGCGACATCCGTTGCGCGGCATCAGAAGCGCGAGCCATGTTCTCCATGAATGTAGCTGCACTCTTGACCGCCTTATTTATACCTTTCTGGCTACGGTCTAATGCGGCATCCAGCCTGCCGCGCTCTTCACCAACGGCAAAATCCGCCCTAGCTACAATACCGGCTTCCATCAACGCTTTGTATGTTAGATTTTCTTCCCTAGCCGGACCTATCGCTTTGCCAAAATTGGTAAATGTGTTAGCCCCTACTTTAAATGGGTTGTTTAGCCCGGATAGTATGGTCGCACGATATGCGTCCTGAAACAGCTGGCTGACCACGAACCCCGGCATGTACGTTGTGCCTTTGCGCAGCAGATTAGTTACGCCCGGTATAGTCACCTTCTTACCGAATATCGACAACACCGGCAGCGCTATAGTGCTCACTGGGCCAAAAGCATCCATATCATATGGATCGTCTAAGTCCCAGAATGTTTCTTCACCGTTGCGATAAGTCTTGGTTACGTTGCCGGTTTTGCTTTGTTCTTTGGTTTTTAGTTGTTCTGCCGAGCCAATATCCACCAAGGCATCGGCCAACTGATTGGCGGTGTGGTTTTTTACCGTGGTGTTTATGAGCCACGTAGACAGGTTAATCATGTTGTCAAAGATGTCACCGATGGGGCGTTTATTCACGTCGCCACCAATAAGCTCAGCGATTTTTCCGTTGTCTACCAGCCTACTGAAATACTGTTTCGTTGACTTTTTTGTCTCATACCCAAATTTAGCGTCGTCCAACACCCTGTGCCACGGCACGTATTCGGGAGCTTTCATCCACTGCTCAACGTCTTCTTTCGTAAACCGCCCCGTCTTCTCCCCGACTTTGAGTAGCGCGTTTTTAAATTGAGTCCACTTAGCTAACGCAGTTCTGATTTCAGTACCAAAACGCGCAAGTGCTTCATCGCCTGCTTTCATATCTTCGGCGGATACGTTCATGGACTTACGTATTTCAGGGGAAATCTCTGGGGAGCGCAGTCGCAGTATTGTTGCGCCAAGCCCGAATATTCTCTGCGCTGTTTTGCGATCACCAACTACTTCTGCGATCTTATCAATTTCTGCTTGAATGTCCTTGAATGACGGCGTGTTGGTGTTTACCTTAAACCATTGATTACGCGTATCCGGGTCTAACTCTATAGCTCCGTTAAGCATCGAGTTGATGGCTAAGTCCATAGACCGCAGGGAAAGCCCGTATACTTGTGCGGCCCGAATACCCGACTCTTCTCCTTTTTCCCGCAGCTTTTCAGTAAGGGACGCGCCTTTTTCTACGATAGCATTACGCAGCGCTTTGATCCAGCTACCTTGCTTATTTCTCTCCGTGATTTCTTTTATCTGCTGCGCGTTCCGGTCTAGATACCCCTGCAGGTCCGGGCCAATACCGGTAGCGGTGGTCAATCTAAGCGCACCAATATCACCACGGCGTGCTTCAGACGGTGCAGCTTCAAGCAACTTGTCTAGCGTCTTTTGCACTTGCTGTGACTTGCTGAGCCCCAAAAACCCGCGTATGGCATCAACAAACCGCCCCCACCAATTTTTAGGTTGCCCGCGCAATTTATTCTGAAACTCTTGATTGCTTATAGCTTCTGCCGCAAATTCTTGCAGGTCCAGTTTCCCTTTGATTTCTGCGGGGATACTATCGAACAAAGCTTGTAGTTTCTTAGTTAGCTGGTGATTAGGATTAGCCAGAACGTGAGATACAGCAGCGTGCATTGCTTCGTGTAGCAGGGTATGCTCGTGTAATCCTTCCGGGTCAATATAGATGGTATCCGTGGTTGGGCTATAGATGCCCGCATCACCGGTCGGCGTCTTGCGGATCAGTACTTTAGTGCCTTTTATGGCGGACAGAATCTTACGCGCCGCCGTGCGAATGATGGGAGTAGAACCAGACTCACCAAGCAGCTTCAGTGCGCCTTTGAGATCACCCTTCTGGAGTAGCTCCACCGCGTCTTTAGATAGTTTTGCACCAACTGGGGTATGCGATAAGGAATAACCAAGTTTACGAACCAGCCTATTAAACTCTGACCTTGATTTTTCTATAACCACCCGGTCTTTCGTTTCGCGGATTGCATTGAAAATCTCCCGATAAGCAGTGTTTCTGAGAGATTTACGTACAGCGGGGTCGTCTGCCCTTTGCGCCTGCTCCATTAGGCTGTCTATCTGAGCCATTGTTTCTGGGGCTACGTCGTTTACACCGAGCCTGATCGCGGTAAACTTGGGAGGTGTCGTCCGTCTGCTCTCTTTATTTGAGGTTTGGGGCAGTCCCAAAGCCCCAAGCTGTTCATCGGCTCTGAGTTTTTTACGCTCCGCAGCGCTCAACCGGCGCTTTGTGCCACTCTCCTCAACTTGGCGTTTCGTATTTTCCTGCTGGGTGTTGTACTCGTCAAAGTAAGACTGCATCAGCTTACGAACATCTTCAGGAGTATTAACCCAGTCCAATTCGGGTGGCATTTCAAGGTTCTGCCACTCTTGCAACCGCTTGTTCTCTTCTGATTGCTCAAACGCAGTCTTTTGAGCCTGCTCTTGTTGTAGCTGCTCATCGGTTTTAGCCCGGGATTTGCGCGGTGTTGTGTCGCCTTCTCTCCTAAGCTGGTCGGCAATATTACGTTGCGTTCTCTTAGACGCTTCCAAAGCCGCATCTTCACTCTGTTCCTGTTGTGCAGCCGCTTCACCAATAGCAATATTTTCCCACGCAGCCTGTACTTCAGCCGCTGGGACATTCAAGTCCGCGAGTGCTTTACGCGCAGCTATTGATATGTCTGGGGTAATTTCAGGGTTGGTGGAGTTTGCAAAATACGACAGATAAGTAATAGCGGATTTAAATTCGGCTTTATTTGCAGGTGCTGCTGTCGCTTTAGCCGTCTCTATGTCCTCGATGTCGATGTCGCTCAGTGCACGCTGCTCTCCTCTTTTTCCTCCAATGTCTGTATCAACAGGTCCTTCAGCCCCAGCCACGTCGGCAGGTCGAGCTCCAACAGCTCCTTGTCCCTTGGCTGTTTCTGGTTGTACAGGTGCCACCATGCCTTCTCTACCAGTTCTTGTTTCAGGTCTGACATCAGGGGCTCCTTGTTGTGGTTGAAAGTCAAAGCTAGTCTGTTGAGGTCTGACATCAGGGGCCGTTTGTTGTGGTTGAAAGTCAAAGCTAGTCTGTTGTGGTTGAAAGTCAAAGCTAGTCTGTTGAGCTAACCTAAACCGTGCGTTGGACACCAGTCTTTTAAGTGCTGATGTGCTATATGGTTTTTTAGCCGATGACTTTTCGCCATATTTTTTTACTGCCTTTTCAAAAGTGTCGATGTCTTCGGGTTTGGATAAGTCTAGCCCCTGCACCTCTTTTGAAAATTTTGCCGTTTTTATTGCCCCCGCATTCACGCCAATGTCTGCAAGAGTCTGCGCAGTCACAATAGACGATGGCTGCTCTTTATATATCGCCGTTTCTTGTGGCTGTACTGGCTGTTCAAGTGGTAGCTGTAACTGCTCGGCAGCGATCTCGGGAGCTAACTCAAAGTCTGGGCGTTCCTCAATTTGTGTAAGCGGACGATATTCCCCGAATAGATCAGGCGACTGCTCTGCAAAGGCTGACTTTTCTGCTTTTACAGCGTCTATTTTGTCCAATATCTCTTGCTGCTTAGCTACATTACCCGCCCATGCGATCCTACGCTCGTCATCAATCGGCAACGCTTCATATTGCTCTCGTGCGGCAAGGAGGTTGCTCAGTGCAGTTTCAGCTTCAGTGCGGGGTGCGGGCGGTACTGGTTGCTCTATTACGGCTGGTGGTACGTACCCTTCTGCTGGTTTTTCTGCTGCTGGTTTGGGCGTGGGCCGTGCGCGTTTACCTATAGCGGCATCCAACAACCCTTGCACAATAGCGCCTGCGCCAAAGCCATACGCAGCCTGTTCACCAACGCCTTCAATCAGTTCTTGACTGGGCTTATATACCTGCTGCGCGATCAAATTTTGAGCAATACCCGACGCCGTTTCTTGCGCGCCTTCAAAACCACCCGTGGTAAACGCACGCTGTATTCTATTGAGTATTGTGCCCGTCAGCTCCTTGGGCAGCACGCGAAATATACGTTCGACCGGGGCTAATTCTGCCAAGCCGGGGATTATGCCCAGTTGTGTAGCTCGCTCTATTTGTTCAGGAGTGGCTTTTTCTTGTACAGCTCGCTCTCGTGCCTCGCCAGCACCCATTGCCGCAGCAGTAGGTGCAACTGCAGCTAATTGACCCGTACGCGCCGCGAGCCCTAATCCACGCGCCGCCAAACCACCAACTCCACCCGGTATAAGCAGCGTTCCCATGGAACCAATTGCCTCACCCAACTTGGTCGGGATAGCTTCTTCGTAGCCAACAGCGGCTTCTGGTTTCAAGCGTTCCGCGAACCCCTTGATACCTTCACGGGCGGTCTTCTCAAAACCTTCTTCGGTGTCCCCCGGGAGCAACGCAGCAGCGCCCAACGCCGCAGACTCAAGTCCGCTAACGAACCCACGGGGTACCGCCTTCAGAGCCTCGCGGGTGTAGCCGCCGAGCGTCTTTTTTGGTGCTGTTGATGAGAAATACTGCAGTACGTCGTCTTCGGAATACCCCTCGCTGAGCGCTCCGGCCAGATCGAACTGTCGTGTTTTTGCCAAATACTGCAGAACGTCAGCTTTTGAGTACCCCTCTTCCAACGCCTTCTGAATGTCAAAAGCCATTATTAGCCCTTTTCAAACGCGCTCATAGGTTTTTTTGGGGTCTTAACCGGCGCGGCCCCCTGATCGGCTTGCATTGCACGCCAATACGAATCAAACGTAGGGTATTGATCCCGCAACAGCAACGCGTTTTTGGTGTAATCCGTCATAGCACGCTCTCGCGTCATGGGCTCTCGCTTGGTGCCAGCTACTAGCGCAAGTGCTTCGCTGAACGGGATATTCTTCTCTTTGGCAACACGCTCGACCAGTTGAATCTCCGCAGGGGTCCGGTTGTATGCTTTTACTTTCTCTCGTTCAACATCCAGACCGGCACGTTTGATCGCCAGCTCTTCGAGCCTAGCCTTGTACACGGCATCGGCTTGCTGTGCCTGACGAGTGATGTCTTCAACACGGGTGCGGGCTTTGTCGGCGGCGTCGAACTTCTGCATACGCTCCAGCCGGTCAATCTTGCGCTCTTCGCGCATCGCTTTGTTGCGGAGGTCTTGGGTCTTACGGTAGTCTTTGTTGACAGCCATCAGGTCTTTAACCGCTACGCCAGCTCCTTCCGCGAAGTTCTTCAGAGCATAAGGCGAGGTCCCCGCCGCCATAGCAAAAAACCCATTCGCAGCAGCCAACCACCTATCGCTGTCTCGGTCCTTAACTGCTTGCTGCGCCTGCTCTTTAATCTCCGCCAGACGCTCTTTCATCTCACTGGGAAACCGCTTTTCCATCTCGGCTTCTTTACGCGCAAACGCTGCTTCAGGCGACTCACCAGTGTAGAGCAACGAGGTCTCCGGCTTAATGGACTGCCCTGCGGTTGCCGTAGCTTGCGCCGCGGGAATAGCGGTTCTTGATCCACCAGTCGCGGGCCCACGCGCTGCAGGTTGTGCCAGCGGTGCCGCAGATTGCGGCGGATTGTCTGCATCCATCATGGCTTGGGTGTAGGGTTTACCCTTTGCTGCTGGGATCGCCGCTTCAGGGTTCGCCGCAAACTCGCGCAGCTCAGCTAGACTCAGCCCGCTTGCCTTGTCGAGTATGGCTTTTGCTTTCTCACGGTCAGCGTCCGATTGCGCAGTAAACAATCCACCAAGCCCAGCTTTGGAGCCGTAGCGCTTCATCAACTCACGCCGCAAATACTCCTCTTCGATGTTTTGCCTGCGGGCCATGTCAATACCCTCGAACATCCGACCAAACGGGGTCGCGCTAGGCTCTGCAGGGTCATATCGAATGCCAGCGGGGGCGCTGGGCACTCCACCCCGTTCAAACGCCACGATGCCACCGCTGGCGTAGTCCATGTCAGTGTCCAGACTGCCCAGACCGGAGTCCATAAGACCACCACGAGCTGCATATACTGTCTCCGCAGGCGCTGCTTGCTTGTCCTGCGCTTGCAACATCTCGTCCAGCACCGTGCGTTGGGGCTGCTGCCGACCTTGGTCGAGCGCCATCTGAGTCTTGGCACCCTGACGCAGCGCCATAGCTTTTTTCACCTGAGGGTCTGACATTGCCAACAGCAGCGCGATGGACGGCGGCATACTGCGCGGGTCTGCACCTTTCAGCAGGGCAGTCTTGATTTTGCTGACCTCCGGCGTCGTGGGTTGGCCTTCGCCCCCACCCGTAATCCCACCACCTGCGTACCCCGGTACCTCGCCACCCTTTTTAGCACCGAACGCTTTCGCACCGCTAAACAGACCACCGGCCAGACCACCGATCTGCGAAGCCATCGAAGGCGCTGCTTGATAGGTATACATCGTCTGTTGCGGGCTGACAGGAACCCCACGAAGCAGCGAACTATAGAACTGCAGTTGCGATTGCGGGTAGAGCTGTTGGCGCATAAATTCTTCGTACGCCTGATCGAGCCCCTGCTGTGTTTGTGCTTGTTGCACCGCACCAGCCTGCTGTTGGGCTTGGGTTGCCCCCAGTGCCTGACCAAACTGCGTCTGACCCAATTGACCAAGCTGGCCACCCAAAGACCCAATAGTCTGAGCACCTTGAAGGCCCAGCCCAGCACCGAACTGCCGTGACTGCTCAGCCGCCTGCAGACCCGCCAACCCATATTGAGCTTGGAGTTGAGCATTCTGCTGAGCTAACTGGTTGAGGTTCTGTTGCTGCCCCAGCGCCTGCTGTTGCGCCTGAAGCTGCGCGGCCTGATTAAGCTGTTGAGCCTGCAGCCCCGTCTGCGCACCGAGACCTTGAGTCTGAAGGAGTGCCGCCAGATTCTGTTGCCCGGTCGTAAGACCGGCCTGTTGGTTCGCGAGCTGTGCTTGAAGCTGCCGTGCCGCATCGGTTTGATATGCCTGTTGGGCTTGCTGGAACGCGGATTGAAGGCCAGCCGCTTGGATGTCTCCCTTTTGCGTAGCAAGGTTTCTGGCCGCTTCTGCTTCCATAATGGCTTGACGTGAACCACCAAACGCCCTTGAACCAACGGCCTGTGCCCCGCGTTGAGTTCTGGCTATGTCCGCTTGTCGTTGTGCTTCGCGCTGTTGGACATCCACTACGTTCTGCATGTAGGGGGACATATAGGCTTCGGCTGCGCCGGGTCTGGCGAAGGAGCCTGTTCCAACTCGTTGTGCCGGGCCCATCTGATATTGTTGAAGCTGGGGGGCTTGTGCAGTCAGGTAATCGAGACCCAGTTGTTGTGCCTGCGGGGCTTGATATGTCTGAGTCGGAGCCATGGGTTGATACTGTGAAGCACCCAGAGCTTGACCTGCGGCCAGACCCGTAAGTCCTGCGCCCTGCTGCACCAGAGGAGATACGCCAAGATTAGCTGCCCCCTGAAATGCCTGCTGTTGCATGGGGTTAAACTCAGCAATTCGTTGCCCCTCATAGGGCTGGTACGCGACCTGCGAGGCTGCTTGACCTCGCTGCATAAGTTCTTCAAAATATGGCCGTGCGTATTCCGGCAGATTAGTCTGCTGAACGGTCTGAGTTGTTGGTTGTGCTGGTGCGCTTCCGCCGCCTTTTCCCATACTAATCTCCTAGCGGTAACTCACAGGTTACCCATTGAACTTTGTTGCCGTCGTCGGCAAATAATTTTGTCCAGCCTTTGCGCCCAGTAAACTCGATGGCGTCGCACTGCGTATCTTTTGCCCAACGGCGCAACAGCGCCAACATGGGGTCTTTCCATTTCTCTATCTGCTCCCCACCACAAAACTGCATGGTCAGCACCCGCTTGTTTGGATACTCAGTAATACCGGTTACAACTGCACCCCGGAATTCAGGGCCTTCCTCGAAAGCAATCCACAAATGATGATCTGGGCGTTGCGAAACAAGGTCAAATATATCATCTTCGTGATAACGCCCATAGGTATATTCTGCAGCCTTTTCAATGAACTCTTGAACGCTAGGCCAGCATTCATGCACCCGATCCGGGGGTACCATACTCACCATCATGCACGGCTTCTCCGCGCTGCCTGTTCGGCTTTCTTCATCAAAGCGTAGAACTTCTTGGCCCCGCCACGGCGCTTAACTTCTTTTCTAGGTACATAGGCTTCGCCGTTGGACACCAGAGCAGGACGCCGCCCCTCGATGGTAGTGGGGATAGAGTCGCTTGTGCCAGTACCCGGGCCTCGAATCGGGATAGCCCCCAGACCTGCCATTGCCCTGCGCTGGCCGAGTTTATTGCTGCCCTTGCCAATACCATCCACAGCCTTCTTGGTGAGGACAAACCCGCCATCTTCCAGTTCCGGTACGGAGTGCATCTCGCCGCCTTTAGCGGCGTACGTGGGTTGCAGGATGCCATAGTCCGTGAAAAGGTTACGTTTTTTGTCATACGGCCTGCGGATCGGGCCTGAGAGCCTTGCTGTAGACCGCGCTTGTTCTGGCAGCGACGGAAGCCCCGGCTGTTCAAATCCACCCATAGCATTGAGTGCCCCGATACCAGCAGCGGTTGCGCCAAGTTTTCCGCCATACCCTTCCGGCCCCATAAGCGCAGAACCGAGCTGCGACATCCCACCGGGTTGTCCTAATTGTTGTACCCCAGCCATAGCAGCTTGTGGACCGGATAGCGTCGTAGGGTTGATTGGAATAGCCGCGTCAATCGCTTGTTGTGCTGCAATATCACCAGCGGACCCCGCCGCCGCTTGCGCAGCTTCAGGCACAAACGCCTGTGCACCAACATTAGCCGCAGCACCCATCCCACTCAATGCACCGGTCAATCCAGCGCCGCCAAAGGCACCCAGACCCGCCATGAGCCCTTTACCAATGTCGCCGGTACGGAGCGCCTCAAAGCCACCGACACCGGCCCCAACCATCCACGGAGCTACGCCTTGCATCCCCGGAATCATCATCAGCCCCGCGCCAATAATCGTCGGCAGCAGTTTATCCAGAAACCCAGCCTCTGGCAGTCCAGTATGCGGATTAATGGTCAGAGAGCCGCCATGGGCCATGGCAAGAGACTGCAAACCCTGCACTTCTCCGGGGGTCATATGCACAAGCATCTTGTCGTTGCCGCGCCCCAATGAGGCTATACCAGCGGCTATAGGTGTCATTTGGTTCATAAAACCCCCAAAATTTCGTTCAATATTACCA
>Ga0222714_10005252_pt1 | contig 12393 bp, 4 predicted proteins | sample C33_3DmetaG_FD_165048 | JGI IMG/M metagenome (GOLD analysis project Ga0222714, IMG submission 165048) | Estuarine water microbial communities from San Francisco Bay, California, United States - C33_3D | ecosystem: Environmental > Aquatic > Marine > Unclassified | place: USA: California... | reverse complement strand
CGTCCCTACGCCCCTTGGTTCCTAGTTTGCGCCACGACAAATCAACGGCACGACCCGTGCTGTGTACGCTCAACGTCCCCGGTTTGCCACGCATGTCACGCTTCACGTAGGTGCCGTTGTTCCACAACGCACCGTCAGTAATCTGCTCCACCGTTTTCACGAACTCCAACAGCCCCGGACGGGCTTTGCCGTGGTCCCCATCCCGATTACCTGTGTAAATTTTGGTCATTGCTCCACCTTCGGTTGAGCAGCCATAAGTTTCTGTAGTTCCGCAAGGATGCGTCGCTGCTCACTAGCACGCATCTGCGGAGTAACCTGACGAACAGGAGCACCCACATAACCCAACAGCGGGTTCGTAGAACCACGCTGCTTGTAGTACTCCTGCGAAGGAATGAAACGCTCAGCCTGATTCAACGTCGGAATCATGTTGCTCAACGCATACAACAACTTCTCGTCCACAAACCTCTGACCGCCAACAGAACTACCCGCACCAATCGGTTGACCCAACAGCGAAGCCAACGTGCCCACGGGGCCTTCAACTGGAATCGGTGACTCTTGGAAATCCCTGTTACGGAAGAACGACTTGCCAGCCACCATCGTCTCAACGGGCACACGCAACAACGGGTTCACGTTCGCAGCAAACCTTGTCGGGTCAGTCAACATGCCGACGTCAGCCTGCAACCTGTTGAAACCAAGGTCAGGTGTCGCAGCGAAATCTGTGCCAGCCAACGCAAACCCGCCAGCCTCACGCATGTACAACGGCAACCCTTCGGTCTTTTCTTGGTCCTCGATGTTGCGACGCACACTCTGATACCACTGATACGGGCGGGGATTCATGTAAATGTTCTGAATGGTCAACGGCAAGTTGCGGCTCGTCCACATCCAGAACGGGATGATGCTACGCATCACGGCGTCCATGTTGGATACATCTTCGTAGTCAAACAAGAACTTGCGTGTACGGGCGGTGGCGCCGTTTACGTCAAAGCCTTGACGGATACCGTCATAGGCGAGCATGAAACGTGAGTGCTGTTCAACCCAAGAACCCACCTTCCTACTCGCACGTGTAAGTGTGTTGTTGGTCAACACGCTTGCTGTATCAAACGCAATTTCTTCAGATTGACCGACACCCGAACCCAACATCGCCCGATAAGAATCACCAACTATTGCACGACGTGAATCAGGCAAACGAGATAGATAGGTATCAATGCTTGTCCCACTCTTCAACGCCTTGTACAGGGCATTGTATTCACGCATACCCTCAGCCAAGAACTGCGGACGACCACCAGCAGCCACCAACATGAAGGCGTTGGTGAGACTATTACGCACGTGGTAGCCGGGTGTTGCCAATGCCCACGCCTTAAAGAACCTTGTGTACGGACCGAACCATGAACGCATACTCTTAACGAACACTGGGTCACGCAGACGACCCATGTTCGTAAGAATTTCTGCAACTTCTGGACGCATCTGAAGATTGCTAAACGTAGACAGCGCACCAGAACCAGTCAACTTCTCCCAACCCTCATCCATCACCTGCTTGAAGATGACGTGGTCACCCTCCGAAAATACACGACCAGAACGAATCATGATGTCCATATCGGCAGCGGCTCTATCAATTGCGGTAACACGCAACAGATTTGCTTTCGCTTCAAGATACCCAGTCAACACCGACGCCAAACGCCGGGTGTCTGGACCGTCCTCCATCGCATTCAAACGGTTCAACATGTCCGATACTTCGTTGGAGAACTGGTCAAAGTCCTCCATCCAACCATCCTTCTTCCCGACACGTGCACGTGAACGGATACCACGAATATCTTCAAGCGAAGCATTCAGCAAATCGAGACGCTTGCGAGCGTCGTTGAGGTTCAACTGCAAATAGAAACCAGTGTCAACAGCGGAACGCTCTTGGACAAGTTGCGCCTCAATGGAGCGACGCTGTTTCTGTGTCTCACCAATTGCCTTTACCGCATCACTAATTTGCTGATTCAAACCCTTTTCGGCTGGACGATTGCCGCTTCTTGGCACACCGTGAATCTGCACATGCAGAGAACGCAACTCATCGGTCATTGCCTGACGTTGACCGGCTGGTATTGTTTCACCTTCCAGCATTTTGCTGATAACTGCAATACGGTCAAGAACCTCAGTTTCACGTGAACGCAACGTTTTGATAATGCTTTCACGAGCAGAAATATCTGCCCTGATTGCCTTCAGACTGTCAACAACGCCGCTCTTTGCGCCCTGATACCAAGAATCAACACCTTCAGCCGACTTTGCTTCAAGCAAAGCGGCACGCTTCGCATCATCCGTAACAGATTCACTAAACGCACGCAGTGGTTCTGCAGCCAATGCCTGTTCCTTTTCCCGTGCAACACGCTCGGCCGCATCGGCAAGACTTTCACCCGGCAATGGCTCAGCCTTTTCTTTCCGCAAAGCCCTAGCAACATTCTTCTCATTCAGGTTCAATTGTTTTTCCGCACGAAGCAACTCTTCATCGGTTGCACGAGAAGCACTAAGCAAACTTGCTTCCTCACCACCTTCTTGAATGGCAATTAGTTGTTTGCGGTTTGCGGCAAGTTTTCTGTTTTTGGCAGAAACTTCAGCAATCAACTTTCCTTCTGGAGATTCAGCAAAAATTTTATTCAACACTCTGCGACGACGACGAACCTCGCTCGTTGAAAGAGAAATTACTGGATTGGGGTTACTCTCTGGGTCGGTGTTAAGAACACGAATCTTTTTCTGCTTGCCAGAAGCATCCGTAACCACTCGGTCAACGTATTCCAATGTTCCGTACGAACGACCATCAGTAGAACCAATGACGGAACCAGCAGCAGAACTCTTTCTTGCTTTCTTTTTTGTAGAGTTCAACTTTTGGTATCTGAGGGCATCAACATACTTTTCAATACCCTTAAGAACATCCCCATCAGACACAACATCGCCTTGAACATTTACGCCCAAACGTCGCAACAACTGTGGATTCTCACGGAAATACTTAGCCACCTCAACAACTGCTTCAACCGTAACCATTTGGGTTACGGGGTTGGAGTTCTTGATTTGCACGTTCAAGGCATTCAATTCGGAATCAATAACACTTAACTTCTCGGAAAGGTTGATTACACGTGCTTGAGCCGAATTTCTATCTTTTGCAGTTCTTGAAGAACGAACAGCATCCAACTGTTTGGCATGCTGAGCCGCAACCTTGTCACGCTCAGCCTGCTTAGTAGCCAACTGTGCACGCAACGCACGACCACGTTTGCTGGTCGGTGTTGCTGGTTCCTCAAACAACGAATTAAAACCAGAAACAATTCCACGCCCCTGAGACTCGTCAAACACATTTGACGGGTCGAGGGGGTTTAGTCCACCCCTTTCTCCGGGACCGACAATGGCGTCCATCCGATACACACGTTCGCCAGTAGGCGAATTGTACAGCGCATACGTTGAGGTCGGGTCAAAGAAACTGTCAACATCCGTTCCCGGGCTAACCCTGTTGTTCTTCTTGAAAACGGACAAATTGCCGTCAAGAATGGAAAAGTATTGTTCTGTCAAACGGTCAGCCTGAGTGAAGGTTCCACCTTCACGAGATTGAACCTGTGTGGAAACTTTTGATACGTAAATCGGGTCATCGAGAACAATCTCACGACCTACGGCATTGGGGTCGGCAAGACGCTCATTGAAACTGTGTTTTACGTTGTTTGATTTATCAACGTACACAATTCTCTTGACGTCCGACCCGTCATCAACTGCTTCAATTGTGTACCTGAATTTTGAACGATTCTTCTTCAGCAAGACATCACGAACAATGGATTCCTGAACACGTTGGGTGTTGACGGTAAACACATATTTAGAAGCCTTGCCGTTCAACACTTCGTTGCCAATTTGCTCCAACGGCACTTCGTTCATTTGGAACACCATCAAAGATGAGTCATCCAAGCCGTCTCGCACACCAGCGCCACGCTTGGCGAAACCCCTCAAAGAACGTTGGGTGGACTCATCAAAAATGTTTTGCGGAAACTGGATTTTGGGGTCAGACAAATCAAGGTTGCTGAAAAGCATTATCAACTTGTGTCGGAACTCACGCTCAACCGCTGCTGTGTAATCTGCAGTTTTTTGAATCTCAAGCAATTCACGAATTGTTTTGCGCTGTTCGTTAACAATTTTTGTAGCACGTGGAGACAAAGAACCTTCTGGTTCTTTTGAAGACCATTGTTTTGACCGCATCAAATCTTTGGTTGCCTTGTTGCGCACCGCTTCATCGTCTGAAGCGGCATCAATGGCTGCGTTGACACGTTTGCGAAGTATCGGATTTGTTGCTATTGCTTCGGCGTCGGCAAGGCTTTGTTTCCCGGCATCAGAAACAGATTCAAGAGCCTTGTCAATCTCGCCCTTCCTCGCCTTTATGCGCTCAACATTGTCAATGGCCCCACGCAACTCTTTCTGACGTCCACGCAAAAATTCAACCAAACCAAAACTTCCACTCAAAATTTCGTTACGCTCAACACCACGACCGGTTGAAACGGTTCCCGCAAGAGTGTCGGCATTCCTAGCAAGAGGAGCCCTTTCCCCAGACAAAGCGGTTGACAAACCAAAATCGCCACCAGCCTCAGGGTCACGAGCCAAAGTTCGCAAAGCAGCAATCCTCAACTGTGTACGAGAACGAGCCTTACCCAAAGCAGATTCGTTAATAGGAATGTATTTAAACGTTGACTCGGGACTATCCGTTCCACGAGTTACGAGTTGTCCAGCATCACGCTCTAACTCATCTAACTGCTTTATCAATCCCTGAAGTTTTGCTTCCGCACGAGCAAGACTTGATTTCGCACCATCTGCATACTTATTTGCATTAACCTTGGCTGCGTAATCCGACTTGAGAAGACGAATCTCCGATTTCGTCTTCCCAATTTCGCTTACAATTCTGGAAGAAACCCTAAAATCAACAAATCCTTCTTCGTCTAACTTGCCCCAATAATCCAAATCCTCGTAACCAGTTCGAGTTTCCCGATACCCGGTAATTCGTTTCGTTGCTTTGCCAGACTCAAAATCTTTCCTGTTACCAAAAATCTTTTCCCTTGTTTCTTTTGCGAAAAGTTCTTCTTCACCACTCAACACCCGCTGTGGACGCTTAAACCCGCCACTATTGGAAACACGAACATTCCCATCTCCGGTAAGCATCGTAAAGAAATCAACAATACGTTGATTGCTTAACGTTGAACCATCATCCCTGAGGCGTGTGGCAAACCAAAACGCACGACTCATTCCAAAGGTTTCATCGGCAGAACGCAGCACGCCACGTGCACGTTGTCTGGCGGCACGCTCACCCTTTCCTGTTGCCCCAGCACGCTCACGTGCTGCGGCCTGCGTACGAACAGCCGCTTCCTCGGCATCACGCAAAGCAAAACGCAAATCTTCCCTTTCGGCAAACGTAATTTTCCCCGTGCTTAGCAGGCGATTAATTTCTTTTTCCAACGCCTTTGGGGAAGCGTTTTCCATTCTGTTAATACGGTTTCTAGCATTTTTTTGCGCTTCAGTAAACTGTTGCTCTTGAGCAGCGTTGGGAGAAAAATCTTCTGGCGAAGCAAAACCCAAATCTGCGTCAGTTCCGCTATACGTTTTGGCACGACCGGAAACCCTTGAGTAATACGGAACTGCTTCAACCTCAATTTGACGACGCCAGTCGTCTTCTCCCATTGTTATTGCCCATATTCTGTCACGAACCGAAACATATTCTGGGGTGGTTCTGCGAGCCACCTCAATCTTTGTGCCCGTAGCAACCTGTTTCTCAACGTAACTCAAATCTCCAACAACCGAATACAGAGCATCACGTTCCTCTTCGGAAAGATTTTGAACAGCCTGACGAAGCACCAACGCACGGTCAGCAATACTGGTCGCAGTTTCACGTGTTTCCCCTGCGTACAGAGTCCCACCAAAAACCAGTGTCCGAATCTTCTCAATAACCTCATCGGCTATAGCAATAGTGTTCTCAAAATCAGTCAAATGCTTCAACTGTTGACGTGCTGCACCAGAACGAGCGAACGCAAACAACGCTTCGCTTGGCGCAGTATTTGAAGGCGTCAACGCCGCAATAGCGTCCACAGCGAGGCGGGTCGCATGCAGGATGTGGTAGTTCGCCAACTTGACGCCAGCATCCTTGGTTGACTCCAAAACGTCGGCAGAAACTTCGGTAAAGTTTTTGTCCAACGACATTGCCTCAGAAGCATTTCTTTCCAACTCTGCCTTTTTTCTTGTCAGCGCACGCAACTTATCCGAATCGGTAAATTCTTGGCGAATGAAATCATGAATTGAAATTTTCCCAAACTCATCCGATTCACCCGAACGCCACAAACTTCCCAAACCCTCTTTTGTGGGAGTTTTCCCCTCAAAAATTCCTTGTTTTGCGTCAGCAATAAGACCTTCAAGTTTAAGAAGTTCTGAATGATTTGCGAGTTCTGGACGAGCAAATTTTACGTCTTCCAAAACTGCTTGGAAAGAATCAAGAACTTCAAAGGCTGTTTTATTCCCACCAGAAGAAAATGAATCAAGAATACCCGCAGCACGGTTATACCTGTCCAACGTTATGTTTGCGGACAAGTATTCAAGTTCGTCAATACTTTTCTGCAACTCAGCAATTTGTTTTATGGTTTCCGTGTTGTCAAGATACTTTCCGCCTTTTTGCTGACGCTTCGACCCAATCTCACGAAGAGCATCCATTTGGTCTTTAACATATTTAACGGCGCTTCGTGCCTCACGCCACATCTTGGCACGTTCAGAAGTTCCTTCAAACAACTCTTTTGCCAATGCTTCCTGTGCCCCATTTGCTGCGGCCTCACCTCCACGAACAAACGCAGAATCGTATGCGGCACGAAGTTCACGTGCTGTCATAAAGAAGAAAGCATCAGCCATCTCCTCATGATTGTCTCCAATTGTGGATGCACGACCAATGATGTCGTTTACCTGAGCGCCAGTAAGCCTGCGACCACCCTTCCCAGCCTTAGCCATTTGCGCACGTGTAGCCCTAGACCCCTTGGGCGCACCCATGTCTGGGATTGAACGCAAAAGTTTTCCAGTTTCCCCAATTGAGTTAATTGAATCACTCAACCACTTTTGTCCCAAATCCTTGGAGTTCTGATACGGCGTATTGTCAAACGGTCGCATCAAAATGTTGAGAATACTATTTACACGCTCATCACCAGAAAACAAATTTTCTTCAAGGTCAGACTCAAGCATTCGGTAAACTTCTGGCTCATCCAAGTTAACACCGTCAGTTGTGTCCGTCGCCCTGCGAATACGTTCGTAAATAGATTGAAGTGCTGGACCCAACTCGTCACCGTACAGTCGGTAGTAGTCAAGCGTGTCTTCTGCACGCTTGAACGCCCTAGCAGCATCCTTGGCTTTTTCCTCCATAACAGCCAACGCTTCTTCGGCTTTCTCTGCCGACACAGTCCTGTCGGCAATAATTTGACGAACCTTGGAAACCTCACGTTCAAGGTCCATCGCCTCATCGTATGAACGAAGCAGCGCATCGTTCATAAACGACATAACAGCATTCTTCTCCTCAAACATTGCAGCCAAAGAAACAGCCTCAGACTGCTGCTTGGCAACAAGCGCAGTCAACTGATTGGACAACGCATCGGCACGAGAAGAAGCAGCAGCAGCATCAGCAACAGCAGACTCGCCAGCACGAACTTCAGCACGAACAGATTCCGCCCTTCGCTGAACGCCCCTAGCAATGGAACGACGATAATCTGTGTTGAACGTTTCACGAACAACATTAACCAACTCATCTGCAGCCGAACGAGCAGAAGCAGTCAAATTTGCAATCTCCTTCGTCCTATCCGCAGCCACCTTTTCCAACGCCTTCAAATAATCAGGGTCAATCTCTCCCTGTGTCCGCATCAAACGAATGAAGTCGGAGTTCTTCAACTCATCCAACAACGTAAACGACTCAATGGCACCCCGAACAGTTTGTTCGTACCCAGCGAGAATACGTTGGGTGCTCGTCTCAAACATATCAAAATCGGTTCCAGAGTGCTTACGCCACAAAGCGTTCAACTCATCAATTGAACCAGTTTGAACAATGTCTTCAGTCTCTAAAAACTTTTTCCCCTTCTTGAAAAAACGGGAAGCAAGGTTGTTGTTCATGTCCAACACGTCAACACTTGTCTGCGCATCAAGCAACGCAACCCAAGGGTTTGTCGGATTCTTTTGACGCCAACGATACATTTCTGGTGTCTGAATGTGTGGAATGTAACGAGGACGACCAGTAACCGGGTCAGCCATACCGATGTCTAATCGGAAACCCGGGTCAAGGCGTTGACCCTCAGTTTCCAGCAAAATACGAACCCGCTCAAAGTGGTCCTGCACAGCGCCAACCGCAGCACGTTGGTCGGGAGACAACAACGACGGGTCAGCAGTCTCAATAAAACGATGAATCTGGTCATCAAAACTTTGCACCGTCTCCAACTTCGCAACCTGCGAAGCATCACGCAAATACTGTTGACCATACGAAGCGCCACGAGCACGACCGTTCTCTGCGCCACGCAACTGAGCAAACACCAAATCAACCTTGTCGGCAGGCAAACGACCAGAAGCCAAATCTGCACGAACATTCTTCAAATCGCCAAACGTACCCGAAGCACCTTTCGGCGTGTACCAATACTGCAATTTCTTACCCACGTTTGTGTTCGTCAAACCCAAACGTGATTTAACCAAACCAGTCTCCAAAGCACCACCAATAATCCCAGACCCCGGTAGACGCACACGAGAACCAAACATGTACAAGCCGTTACGCTGCAAACCCATAACCTTTGCAATATCATCTGGCACAGCAGACTTGCCACGTGCAGCAACACGAGCCACCTCATCAGCGTTACCACCGTACTGTCGGACAAGGTTCGCCAAAGCGAACCGACCCTCACGACCAGTAATGTTCTTCGTTCCCAAAGCAGCACGCAAAGCAACATCCTGTGCGCCTACCTTCGCCGTAGCACGCAACCCAGCAGCACCAGCACCACGAGCAATGGCCTTTGCTGGCACAGTACCGCCCAACGTCACATACGTCAACGGGTCCAGCGCAATGTCACCAATCAATCCGACGATTCGACCCTTCCAACCTTCCATCGGCATAACACGACCAAAACCAAAAGTCTGGTCATTGAACTGTGTACGCAAATCTTTGAACGAAGCCTTGGTGTTTGGGTCCTCATCAAGGAAATCATTCGCCTCTTTCAAACCCGTAATCACAGCACGGCGAGGCATGTCAATGACGTTCAATCCACCCAACGCCACCTTGCCCAACGGAGAACCCAACGCACGAGCCAACGTGCCCTTCACACCAGTCTGAGCGACACCACCCTGTTGAATACCCTTAATCGCATCACCCAACCGAGGTGTGGACGCAAACGCCTGACCAGCAGCATCACGAACCTGAGAACCAGCAGCAGCCTCAGCGGTACGGAACGGTTGCGACGGGGCAGGCAAACTTTTTACGTTTGCCAGCCTCGCCAACAGTTCATCAATCTTCGGGTCAACAGCCACTACATACCACCCGCACGCAAGAAATTAGAACGAGCAGTCAACGCTTCTTGGTACGGGGTGTAGCCGGCAGAACGAGCCTTCGCTTGCACAAGCATCCCCAACGCAGAAGTAAAATCCTGCAACCACTTTTCCTTGCGAGCAGATTCAGAAATATCCTTCTCCACACCCTCAGAACGTTTCACAACATCCTGAGCAGTACGACCAAAACGAATATCCTCAGCACGTTGGAAAGAACCATCATCTTTAACACCGGGTTTCTCTTCACGGTTTCTGCCGTACAGAATTTGCCCAATTGGGTCTTGGCCCAAACTGATTTTGGGGATTTGTTTACCAATCGTTTCTTGACCAATGTAATTAACGTTCTTTATTGCCTCATCATAAATCGGGTCGGTAACACCACGATACAAAGCAAGGGCACCAGCAGGAATCTGCTCTGCCATCTTCAACAAAGGAATCAAACCACGGAAACCAGCCTCACCACGACCCATCGGCGTGTTCGCAAGATTTCGACTCAACGATTCTGGAATGCTCTCAGATTTCTCATCCCAAGGATAATACGTTTTACTATCTTCCTTACGCTTCTCTGCTTGTTTCTTTTGTTGACTCAAAAATTCCAACGCTGCAGAACGACTCTTCCCACGCTGACGCAACAAATTAGACTCAGCACCACGAGCCACAGACTCCTTTGCCAAATTCTCAAACAAATCAGGAGCCAACTGCTCAGGCGCAAAATCCATTTCGGGCGAAGGAATACCACCAGCAACAAACGGGTCCTTACCAGCAGCCGAACGACCAGCCTTCGTTTTGGCAACCTGATAGTTCGTATACTCCTTAAATGCTGTGTTCGCAAACGCCTGCAAATCAGCAGTCTCGCCCTCCTGATTAATCAACCCCGGCGACAACTCAGCCTGACCAGCCGTGTACTCCTCAATCTGACGCTTCAAATCCCAAGGCGCAGCCCCACGATAAATCTCACCAGCAATAATCTTGCGAATATCCGTATCTGGAAGCGTCAACGCCTTACGGAAGTTCGGCGCATGGTCCATCCACAACAACTCGTCATCTTGCCCAGTGTCCTGCCCACCGTAGAACGTGCCAGTCAAATACCCCAACTCTGGTGACAGCAACGTGTTGATGTCACCGCTGGACACATTGCCCTTAGCCGACATGGCTCGGGCAAGTGCCAAAAGGGCATCTTGACTCATTGACATCTCTACCTATAGGCCCTTTCGCTACTTAATTTTTGAAGCAATCTTCGGGAAAGCCTTCTCAATCTTCTTGATACCAGCCCTAGGATTCTTCTCAACAAACGCCTCAATCTTGGCTTTAAGAGTCGGATTTGCGGTCTCCATACGAGCCTTCAGCACATCAATCGGCTTCTTCGGCTTTTCTGGAGCATCCTCTTTATCCTTGTCCTTGTCCTTGTCCTTGTCCTTGACGGCGGTTGGGTCTGCCCCAGCCCCAGCCAAAGTGTCCTCAATCTCCTGACGGCGCTGCTCGGCGCCAGACTCCTGAGCCAAACGAGCCTCAGCCAAACGAGCCTGCATATCAGCCAACGCCTGAGCCTGAGCCTGAGCAGCCTGAGACTCATACCCAAACCGTTGCTGACCCAACGTAGTCTGAGCCAAATTCTGAGCCATCATCATCTCCGCCAAACGAGACGCATCAGACTGCTGAGCAACACCACCAAGAGTGTTCAACAAATTCTGAAAACCGGCAGCACTCTGCTCGGCTGCAGCCTGCTCAGCGGCAACCTGTGCACGCACAGGGTCAGCCGACACACCATACGCAGACAGAATCTGCTCCATCGCATCAGGCGCAGCACCAGCAGAAACCTGAACACCCGCATACGGGTTGTTCGGATTCTGCGTCAAATACTTCTCCAAATCAGAATAACCCTGACCAGTCAAAGTCTTAGCAGTAGTAAAACCGCCAAGAATATTCCTCATGGCGTCACCGTACACACCTTCTATTCCCTGTTTTTGTGTGTCTCCCTGCTTATTGATAAGAGCCAACATGCGGTCAGCACCAGAACGATAACCACCACCAGCAAGCATGCTCCGATACGCATCAATCTGACGTCTCTCTTTTGCCAACTCATCTTCGTACTTGCGTTTTGCCAACGCATCAGAAGCAGTAATACCGCTACCGCCACCACCATAAATTGGTGTCGGGCTAATGTTCACAGAACCAAGTGCTGCAAGGGCCGCCTGAAAAGGGTCCTGACTGAAATCGAATCCAGTACCACCAACGCTGGTCGAAGGAACCATGTCAGCCATAGAAGCAGAAGTAGGATTACTACTAGGAACAGGAATGTTCGTACGAGCACCAGCAGGCAATCCCTTAGCACGACCAACAACAAACTGCTGCTCCTCCGGGTCCATCGGTGCGTAAGAACTAACTCCACGTTGTGCCATTACATTGCTCCTGCTCTAAAGGCGAACAACTGCCGAGCAGCGTCCGCAATTTCTCTTGCTTTCTCCGCCTCCAAATCACCTAACGCCGACCTGTACTGCTGCAACAAACGAGCATCCTCCAAATCAAAACCCCTCATCTGCTCCTGCTGAGCCAAATCAAACTCCGACAACCCACGAGCACGTTCCTTGGCAAAGTCCTGCATCGCACGACTAAAAATACCTGAACGCACATTTGGTGAAACCAAATTGCGACGAGAATACGCACGCACCAACTGCGGTTGAGCAGTCTCATACTGCCTCAACGCATCCTGACGTGCACGAGCACCACGCTGCTGAGCCAACGTGCGAGCATACTGACTAGCAGCCGCAGTAGCACCATAATTCTCCGTGTACCCACGGCGACGTGACTCAAACAAACTAGGGTCGTAAGCCATACCCGCTCCTGTCCATA